>Ga0153915_10004019_pt1 | contig 13532 bp, 13 predicted proteins | sample Opewatmetagenome_2_FD_107003 | JGI IMG/M metagenome (GOLD analysis project Ga0153915, IMG submission 107003) | Freshwater wetland microbial communities from Ohio, USA - Open water 3 Core 3 Depth 3 metaG | ecosystem: Environmental > Aquatic > Freshwater > Wetlands | place: USA: Ohio, Lake Erie... | reverse complement strand
TCTCTGAAAGGGTCGTGGATAAGAAACCCAAGGAAATGACTATCCATGAATTAAAAATTGAGGCCAAGAAACTTTCCAAAGAAGGTATCAGCCCCCTGCCGCTTTTCGTGGAGATCCACGAGAAAATAGCGCTGGCTTTTTCCTGTTTTATTTTTATGCTGCTGGGTTCAAGCCTGGGGATAATCACCCGCCGGCGCGAAAAAACGATAAATATAGGCCTGGCGGTACTGATTATCATCTTTTATTATCCTCTATTCATCGGCTGCGAGGCCCTGGCCATACAAGGATACCTGCCTCCGGCTTTGGCCATTTGGCTACCCAACATCATCTTTGGGTCAATCGGCGTTTATCTAACTTATAAATTATGCGCATCTTAGACCGTTACATCCTTAAATCCGTACTTTACATATTCTTCTCCTGCGTCTTCCTTTTCCTCTTCCTTTACATTACCATTGACCTGCTCAGTAACCTTGAAGACATTCTCAAGCAACAGGTAACCATCGCGCTGCTTGCGCAATACTACTTAACATACCTGCCGGTAATGTTCGTCCAGGTTTCTCCTTTTGCCTGCCTCTTAAGCACAGTTTATACTTTCGCCAAGCTTAATCAAAGTAATGAGATCATCGCTATGCGCTCTAGCGGCTTAAGCATTTTTCACATCGCCCGCAATGTGCTCATTTTTGGCTTGATCATCAGCGCGATGGTTTTCTGGGTCAGCGATCAGATGCTGCCGCAGGCTTTGGTCTTTAACCAGAAAATCAAGGTCCAGATGGAAGAGAACAGCAAAAAGGCCAAGGTGAAAAAGCCGGATGTGATCAATAACCTTTCGATGTACGGCCTGAAAAACAGGCTTTTCTTTATCAACCGTTTTTTTCTTGATTCAAAAACCATGGAAGGAATAACTATCCTGGAGCATGATAATAATCAGAACCTCACCAAAAAGATAGTCGCATCCAAAGGCGTTTACGAGGAAGGGCTGTGGAAATTCTACCAGTGCATAAGTTACGATTTTGATTCTAACGGCCAGGTGGTTGACGAACCGACGTATTTTGAGGAACAGCTCATGACTATCCCGGAAACTCCGCGGGATTTTATGAGCCTGAGGCAAAAACCGGAGTTAATGAGTATCCGGGAAATGGAGAATTATATCTGGAGGCTTTCTAAAAGCGGCGCCAATACTGTCGTGCGGAACCTAAAAGTAGACCTTTACCAGAGGTTTACCTCGCCCTTTACCAGCCTGATCATTATACTACTGGGGCTGCCCTTTAGCCTTATGGTGCGTAAAAGAGCTACCGGATTATCATCACTGGGAGTCTCAATCATCGTAGGTTTTCTTTACTATATCCTAAACGCCGTCTGCCTTGCCCTTGGTAAATACGGGCTGCTGGCGCCTTTCTTAGCCGCGAGTTTAAGCCATATAATGGTTTTAAGTTTCAGCCTTTATCTGATCAGCAAACTGCCTTAAGGACGGTATACGCGGGGGATACGGCTGCCTAAGCCGCAGGAGATCTCATAAGGAATAGTACCGGATAATTTTGCCAGCTCTTCTACTGTAATTTCCTCTTTATTTTGCTTACCGATCAATACAGCTTCTTCGCCTACGCGCACTTTATAAGAACCCACATCCACCATGATCTGGTCCATGCAGATCCTGCCGCAAATCTTAAAACGCCTGCCGCCGATCAAAACAGGCGCCTTATTGGAAAGATTACGCGGGTAACCGTCGCCATAGCCAATAGGTAAAGTCACAATACGCCCCGGCCGCCTGGTAACATATGCGTGGGCATAGCTTACGCCAAAACCTTTAGGGACATCTTTCACGAATACAACCCTGGACTTTAAAGATAACACGGGTTTTAATTTAATATTCAGGTTCTCCTTAGGGTACAAACCATAGATGACCAGGCCTGGCCGCACCATGTTAAAATGGCTGTTTTTATAATCCGCCAGCCCCACGCTGTTAGCCACATGCACCAGGGGAATAGCTATGCCGGATCTCTTCAGGCCAAGGATAAGCTCGTCGAATAATCTGATCTGAGCCAAGGTGAACCGTTTATTTATATCGGCAAGCGGAAAATGCGTAAAGAGCCCTTCAATGCGGATAGCCGGAAGGCGGCTGATCTTCTGCAGCAGTTTAAACGCGTCTTTATACTGCACGCCTATCCTGCCCATACCCGTGTCTATTTTTACATGCACATCAAGCCGCCTGCCTGATCTTTTAGCCAGGCGGTTGAAAGCCGCGGCGGATTGCTCATCGCATACCGTGGGAGTCAATCCGAATTTAGCTATCGGCGAGATATCCTTGCTCAACACCACTCCTAAAATAAGCACCGGGATGTTTATGCCCGCCTGCCTTAATTTTATACCCTCATCAATGGAGGCAACCCCGAGGAAATCCACGCCTAAACCGGAAAGCTTTTTAGAAACCGGGATCAAGCCGTGGCCGTAAGCGTCGGCTTTAACCGTCACGAGTACCCTGGTCTTTGGCGAAAGTCCAGCGCTGACTTTGCGCAGGTTATCCGCGAGGTTATTCAGGTCAACTTCCGCCCATGTCGGCCGGTAGCCTATCTCTTTTTTATTTGGCATTCTTTGGAATAAAGGTAAATGGGGTTAACCGTAAACGCGCTGCTTAGCTCTTTATTTTTGATCTTTTCCAGAGCCAACTCAATAAGGTTGCCTGCTTTGGGAAACCAGTAATCTTTATCCAGGAAGGAAACATTCTTCATCCGCGCGCGCATAGCGTCCTTATAAATACCCAGGGCATCTCCGAGAACCAAAATCGGCTGTTTGAAACGGCTGGCGAATTCTTCCAGGTTTAACAACGCATAATTGCCTTTACGCTTGAGTTCTCCTTTACTAGATGAGTAAGCAGCGCAGTAGATCAGGTTCCTTTTTGCGTCCAGCGCCGGGACAATCAGCTGTTTTTGCGCACCCGCGCCGAAAGCCAGAATATCCAAAGTAGACACGCCGACTACCGGCTTATCCCCGATCAGGCTTAAGCCCTTGATCGTGGCCAGGCCCATGCGCATTCCTGTAAAAGAACCCGGGCCAAGGCCACAGGCAAAATAATCAATATCGCTTACGTTTAATCCTTCTGCTTTAAGCGCTCTCTGGATATGTATGGCCAATAATCCTGAAAGCTTCCTGCCTGTCTCTAGATTATATTCACATATCCTTCCGTCCAGATATAGCCCTAAACAGAAAAATTTAGTTGTCGTATCAATACTTAATATTTTCATAAATACCCTCGAGTACCTTCTTGTGTCTTGCACCAGAAGCTTTAAAATGCAGGCAACGTTTGCTTTTGCCTGCCAGGGATAGATTAATCTTTAAGAATTCCTTTGGCAAGAGGTATTTTAATCTCTCCGGCCATTCAATAACCGCTGCCCCATCAGCATAAAAATATTCTTCATATCCCAAATTCAGGATATCCCTGGGAGCCTGCAGGCGGTAAAGGTCAAAATGATATAGGTCCAGCCTGCCTTTATGCACGCGCATGATCACAAAAGTAGGGCTGCAAACCTTCTCTTTCTTTATTCCCAGGCCCATAGCAATACCCTTAGCCAGGACGGTCTTACCGGTTCCAAGCCCGCCCTCTAAAAGGATGATCGCGCCGGGAGTAAGCCTGCGGCCGATCGCTTTGCCAATAGTAAGAGTATTCTCTACGGAGTGCGATATAGTTTTCATCGGAAATGGTCATACCCCCCGGCCTTAAGGGAAACTATCCTGCTGTTCTTCTTTACCAGTTTCAGGCCTTTCTTTTTTGTGATCTGGCCGATCTGCCTGAAATGAAATTCTTTTGAATGGATAATTTTCATTGCCTCAAACGGGCTTAAAGTAAATAACAGCTCAAAATCCTCTCCCGCGTACAACGCGTCGGAAATACCGCGGCTTTCTTTGCTTAAGGGGATACACTCTTCATAAAGCAGCGCGCCTTTGGCGCTTGCTTTAAGGATATGCCCAAGGTCCTGGGTAAGGCCGTCTGATATATCGATCATGGAATTGATCTTCGCGTGCGCCGCCAAAAAACGCGCTTCTTTAACACGCGGAGTGAATTTCAGGTGCTTACCGCGTATGGAACCGCCGAGCGGACCGGTAACAAAAATAAAGTCGTTATCTTTAGCCCCCTCCCTCAAACAGAGTTTATTTTTTTCCACGATACCCAGCATAGAAACATCAATGACCAGTTTATCTGAACGGCTGATATCGCCTCCGACAATATTAATGGCGTGCTCTTTGGCCAAAGAAAATAACCCGCCTGATAACCGGTCAACCTGTTTTAAGCTTATCCACCTGGGCAGGCCTAAAGAAACGACCGCGTGCCTGGGCAGGCCAGCGCAGGAAGCGATATCGCTGATCGATACTGCCAAAGCTTTCCTGCCCACAAGCCTCAGGTCGGTGCGCTTTGTGAAATCCACCCCTTCCACGAGCATATCGCATGTAAAAAGCTGATAATGTTTTTTGTCAAATCTAAGTACAGCGCAATCATCGCCGCTACCCTTGAACACAGAGGCGTCTGTAGAGATCTGCTTACGGAACCTGCGGATCAGATCAAACTCACTGAAGTTATTTTTGCGCATTTCTATTCCTGATCGCCTTGCTGACATTTTTCCTGTTTACCGGCCGGATGATCCCCTGTTCAGTGATTATGCCGCTAATTAGCTGCGCGTTCGTTACATCAAAAGCCGGGTTAAAAACTTTCGCCTTAAGAGGAGCGATAAGTTTTTTCCCTAAAAGCTTCCTTATTTCATCCGCCGGGCGCATCTCTATAACAATATCACTGCCGGTTGATATGCTTTGATCAAAAGTGCTTAAAGGAGCGGCGATATAAAAAGGTATTTTATGGTATTTGGCAAGTATGGCCAGGTTAAATGTGCCGATCTTATTCGCGCTATCGCCGTTTGCGCTGATCCGGTCTGCCCCGGTAATAACCAGGCTGATCTTTTTGTCAGCCATAAGCGAGGCTGCCGTATTATCGGATATCAAAGTAACATCCACGCCGTTTTTATCCAGCTCCCAGGAAGTAAGCCGCGCGCCTTGTAAAAGCGGCCGCGTTTCGCAGGCAAAAACTTTTATTCTTTTGCCTTTTGCCTTAGCGCTGTAAATTACCCCTAAAGCAGTGCCGTAATCAATGGTGGCCAGCGCCCCGGCATTACAGATGGTCAAGACAACCGAACCATGCTTAAGCAGTTTTTCACCAAATTCACCGATCTTACGGCAAGACAGCCTATCTTCCTCAATGATGCGTTTTGCTTCCCGCAGGATCTCCTGTTTTATCCGGCCAACCGGTTTCTCTTTATTGACCAGGGCTGTTTTATAAACCCTTTCTAAGCCCCAGAACAGGTTCCTTGCCGTCGGACGCGAAGAGCCGATATAACGGATAACTTGTTTTAAACGGCTGTGGAACTTTCCCCAGGAAACTGTTTTTAAATCTTTGGTACCAAGGTAAACGCCTAATGCCGCCGCGGCGCCTAATGCCGGAGCGCCGCGCACTTTAAGCGAGCTTATCGCGCCCCAGAGTTGGCGTAGATCGCTTAAGTCAATATACTCTAGCCTTAACGGCAGCTTGGTCTGATCAATAATCCTGGCCTTATTTTTTTTCCAAACAATAGTATTAATCATCGTTAGAGCCCGATCATTTTAGCTAAAAAACTCTTTTTTACTTTTATCGCCGCGGCTGGACAGGCTTCCTGGCAGCAAAAACAAGCGATACATTTAGTATAATCAAAAACTATCCCGCGTTTTTCTAACTTAATACATTTACCCGGACAGATCTTTACGCAAGCCAAACATCTTAAACATTTCCGCTTTAAAACAAAAGGATAATAACGGATAAACCGCGAAATCGCGTTTAAAAGCGGCTTAGCCAGCTTGATCTTTTTAGAAGATTCAGGAAGCAAGAATGGTTTTATTTTAAAATCGCGATAGCCCTCTCCGACGATCTCTATGGCGCCAAGCTCTGCCTGGCCAAGCCCTCTATCTGCAGCCTCCCTGGTCGTGAAACAATCCCTTGGCTTTATACCTATTATATCAGCCATCACGCTGTCTACGGCAACAGCGTCGCTGCCGGCGATCAACAGGTTTAAATCACGCAATTTTCCGCTTGTTGCCGGGCCATCACCTTCCATAGCCAGGATACCATCGATAATGTTGAGGCTGGGCTTAACCTGGCTGTAAATATCTACCAGTACCCCGGCGAACTCCTCCGGGTCAAAATTACGCTTATGCAACTCTGTCTTGAACGTGCCGCTAACCAAACCGAAAAGGTTCTTTATCGCTCCAGTGATAAGCATCAGCTCATGCGTCTTGAACTTTGCTACGTTTACCAGGTGGTCGCATTGATCAAGAAAACTGGCCAAAGGAAAACTTTCACGCATCCTTCTTTTTTCAAGGCTGACCAGTTCAACGCCTTCATCAATACAAACCTGTTTTATCCCGGAAATGCTGTAAAGATCATCCAGGTTTTCAATGTATTTTCCCCAGACACTGGGGCTGTCGCCAACATATACACGGCAGCCGAGCTCTTTAAGCATCCTGACTACAGCGCGCACTACTTCCGGATGCGTAGTGATCCCTGCTTCCGGCGGCTGAGCCATCAGGAGATTCGGCTTGACTAAAACGCTTGATCCACGGCGGATGAACTGTTCCATCCCGCCTAAAGAACCGATCGCCTGCCTTAATTGCTCTTGCACAAGCGCAGGCTGATAACCAACACACCTATAGACCGCGACTTTACTTTTCATCAAGTTTTTTTAGTTATCCCCAATGTAGGGGAGGCTTAAGCCTCCCCTACGGCTGTGGATAAATACGGCTGTGGATAACTTTGCAATTCATTCCAGCTTAAAAAAATTAAACGCGTTGCTGCTTGTCGCCTCTTCTAACTTGCCGGGTTCTATGCCCTTAAGTTTAGCTAATTCAGAAGCGACCATCCTGACATTAACAGGCTCGTTCCTCTTGCCGCGCTCATCCTGCGGAGGAAGATAAGGCGCGTCAGTTTCCAACATCAGTTTTTCTAAAGGAACGGACTTGGCAACCTGCCTGAGATCCTGGGCTTTAGCGTAAGTGATATTGCAGGTAAACGAAACAAAAAAACCTAACTTTAAACACTCATCCAGGAAAGCTTTATCGCCGGAGAAACAATGGATCACCGCCCTTAAGGGCATCATTTCCTTTAATATCTCAAGGCTGCGTTTCTCTGCCTGGCGTGAGTGCACAATTACAGGCTTGTTGAGGTCTTTAGCTAAAGCGATCAGTTCCTTAAAAACGCGCTCCTGGCTATCCGCTTTTGAGAGATTGCGGTAAAAATCCAGGCCGATCTCGCCGATCGCCACGACTTTCTTATGCTTAGCCAATGCCGCGATCTCTAAAAAAGTTTCCTTTGTAAAAGCGTCCGCTTCATGAGGGTGCACCCCCACAGCCGCAAATACCGGGGCATATTTTTCAGCAAGTTCAATTGAAGCAGCCGACGATCTCAGGTCTGCGCCGACATTGATCAGCCTGCCTACGCCTTGCGCTATGGCGCGTTCTATGACTTTATCTCTGTCCGGGTCAAATTGCGGGAAATCCAGATGGCAGTGGGTATCAATAAGCATGGCTTAAAATGATCTCGACTTATTTAGTCTCAATGCGGGGAAATAACGGGTCACCCTTTTTGATCTTGCTTGCGCCTAATTGCGTTTGGATCGATGCCGCGGTCGCAGGCATAAAGAAAGCTAAATTTTCAGCAACTTCCCTGATCGCGTCAATAAGCAGGCGGATAAACTCTTTTAATTCATCCTGTTTATTCTCTTTAGCCAGGTTCCAGGGCTTAGTTTCCTCAACGAACTTATTCGCTGCACCGATCAACTCCCAGATCAGTTCAAGCGCCAGGCTGAAACTATCCTTTTCCAGCTCCCCGTAAACAGCTTCTTTCAGGCCTTTGATCTTAAGCAGGATATTTACGGCAGCAGGATTACTCTTAAAGATATGGTAATCGGTTTCCGGAACAGCCCCGGCGAAATATTTATCACACATCGTCAGCGTCCTGTAAACCAGGTTACCCAGGTCATTGGCCAGGTCGCTGTTATAACGTTTAATTATCGACTCCTGCGAGAAATTACCGTCCAGGCCAAAGGGCACGTCGCGCAGGAGAAAATACCTGTAAGCATCCAATCCGTAAGTAGCGACCATTTCACGCGGATCAACGACATTGCCGATGGATTTAGACATCTTGCTCTCACCGATCATCCACCAGCCGTGGGCGAAAACTTTTTCCGGAAGGCTCAGCCCCAAGGCATGCAGCATGATCGGCCAGTAAACGGTATGTTGCCTTAATATATCCTTGGCCATAAGGTGCAATTGCGCAGGCCACCATTTGGAAATATATTTTCCGTCCGCGTTAAAACTACCCACCGCGCTGATATAATTCAAGAGCGCGTCAAACCAGACATATGTCACATGCTCCGGCGCAAACGGCAAAGGTATTCCCCAGCTTAAACGTTCAGCCGGCCGGGAAATACAAAGATCGTTTAATTTGTTCAGTTCCAAGAACCTCACTGTCTCTTCATAGCGGCTGGCAGGACGGATAAACTCCGGGTTATCTTTCAGGTACTTAACCAGCCACTCCTGGTATTTTGATAAACGGAAAAAATAATTCGTTTCCGAGATGCGCTCAAGCGGCCTCTTGCAATCAGGGCATAAACCGTCTTCTGCCTGGGACTCCAGCCAGAATGTTTCGCAAGGCGTGCAATACAGGCCGGAGTATTTATCCTCGTAGATATCGCCCTGTTTATGCAGGATCTCCAGCGCCCTGCGCACAGTATCAACATGCCGGGCTTCTGTGGTGCGGATAAAATCATCGCTTGAAACATCCAGCGCTTTCCAGAGCTCTCTGAACTGAAGGCTTGTCTTATCCGCGAAATCCTGCGGAGTTAACTTTACGCTCTCGGCGGCTTTTTTGATCTTCTGGCCGTGTTCATCGGTGCCGGTAAGAAACCATACATTTTCTTTCCCGAGGAGCTGGCGTTTATAGCGGGCAAGGGTATCGGCGGCGATCGTCGTGTAAGAATGCCCGATATGCGGGGAAGCGTTCACATAATAAAGCGGCGTGGTAATGTAAAATTTACCTGACATGTTCTTTATCCTTATAATTTACTTCAATAAGCCCTCCGTCCTCAAGAAGCACCGAGGCCGTGCGCTTAAAAACATTCACGCTGATCACCTTGCCTTTGCCCTGAGCCGTATTCAGGTGTTCACCTTCACGCGGCAGGCCTTTGGCCAGTATTTTGTAAGTCTCGTATTCATAGGACAAACAGCACATCAGCCTTCCGCAAAGCCCGGAGATCTTTGGCGGATTCAAGGGTAAGCCTTCCTCCTTAGCCATCTTGATCGTCACAGGCTCGAAATCTTTCAGGAATTTCCTGCAGCAAAGTTCCCGGCCGCAGGAACCGTAACCGCCGAATAGCCTTGCCTCATCGCGCACGCCGATCTGCCGCAGTTCTATCCTCGCCTTAAAAACTTTAGCCAGGTCTTTGACTAAATCACGAAAATCAACCCTGCCCTCCGCGGTAAAATAAAAAATCATTTTAGAGCGGTCAAAAGAATATTCCGCCCGCACCAGCTTCATATCCAACTTGTGTTCCTGGATCTTCTTTTCACAGGAGTTAAATGCCTCTTTGGCCTTTAGGCGGTTATCCTCGATCTGCTTTAGGTCGCCTTCCCTGGCTACACGCACGATCTTCTTGGGCTGCTCCTTAACATTACACTCCGTGCAATGGCCGTTCTTAGGCGAAATTACCTGCCCATAATCAGTTCCCCGGTCATGCTCTACGATAACAACCTGGCCTTCTTTCAAGATCAAGTTACCCGGCTGATAAAGCTGCACATGGCCCCAACCACGCAGTTGCACCAGAATCAAGTTTGCCATAATTGCGCCCCCAGATTATTCAACAAAAGCCTGATATTAATATTACTCTCAAGATACTCTATGCTTTCCGAAATACAACCAAGGATACCATCTATCCTCGTAAAACTCAACCTGTCAGCGACTTTAAATAATTCTTCTTTACGGTCCAGGTTGATCATCTCTTCCGGCAAAGCCCCTACCTTAACTAAATAAATATCACGGAAAGCCGTTGCCAGTAAATTCAAGGAAAAACGCATTTCTTCCTTGCTCTGGATACCGGAAAACCCCAAGCCGGGCTTGGCGGAAAAAACAAAATCATCCAGCAGGCTGTTTTTCCTCTGCATCACCTGCTCCTGCGAAAACTTTAAAGCCTCGCCCAGACTGCCTTCTGCGAAATAAGCCAGAAAATGCGCGCTTTGAGGGTCACAGGAATAGTCATCACTTAATATCCGCTCAAGATCATGCCGGGGTAACGCGTAAAAACGCACTACTTTGCAGCGCGAAGAAATCGTATTAAAAAGCACGCGCGGTTTGGAAGTGACCAGAATGATCAGGTTATGCTTAGGCGGCTCTTCCAGGACTTTTAATAAAGCGTTAGAGGACTCCGGATTAAGCCTGTGCGAGTTATCAATGATAAAAACCTGCATCAGGCCTTCATATGGCCGGAAACTTATCTGCCGCTGCAAAGAACGCACATCCTCTATTTTGATCTCACCATCTTGACTACCGATAAGATGCAGGTCCGGATGAGTAAGGTTTTTAATTTTCAGGCATGACGCGCAATGCCCGCAAGGCTCATCAGTGGAAGTTTCCACGCAGTTTAAGCGCATCGCGCTGGCCAAAGCAGCCATCTTCTTGCCCACGCCTTCAGGCCCGCTAAAAATAAAACCTCCGGAAAGATGCCCCTGCCGGATATAACTTTTCAGCGTGTCTACAGCTTGATCCTGGCCTTTTAAGTCTTTAAAAAACATTTTTCTTCGCTAATAATTTATCTACAAGTTCCCTGATATTAGATTGGGTAACGGCCTTATCATCCTCAACCTTGACTATTTTTATTCTTTTCGGCTCTTTGCGCGCTAACGCCAGATAACCATTCCTTACGCGCTGATGATAAACTAAGCTGCGCTGCTCTATGCGGTCCTTGGTCAATAAACGGTGTTTAAGACCTTTTTTCACAGGAAGATCCAGAAAAACCGTCAGGTCAGGCGAGATGCCCAATGTAGCGAACTTTCCTATCGCCATGATCAACGGGATATCCATACCTAAACCATACCCCTGATAGGCGATAGTAGAATCAAGGAACCTGTCGCAAACCACGATCTTTCCTTTTGAAAGCGCTGGCCTGATCAAGTCCTCAACCACCTGCGCGCGCGCCGCCATATAAAGAAGCGTTTCCGCCTGAGGTGAAATTTTGCTCTCCGGGTTCAATAAAAGTTCGCGGATCCTCTCGCTTACTTTAACGCCGCCGGGCTCACGCAGATAAACAGCTTTAAAACCTTTACGCTTAAGGTGCTCAAAAAGCATGCGCGACTGCGTGCTCTTGCCGCAACCTTCAGAACCTTCAAATGTGATGAATTTACCTCTCATAATAATTTAACCCTTTAGCGTGTGTGGGACGCCTGCTTAGAAACAAGCCAAGTCATCCGCTTCACTATCTATCGATATCTTGCCGAAGGGTGTTGTGAGCGCACATTAGAAAATTTTCGGCAGATGAGTGCGAGGAATTACGGCAAGCGAAGGCCGCTAATCACGGACAGCCTAACCGTAGCGAGCCGTAAACCGAAGCACTCGGCGAAAATTTTCGTGCGCGAACAATACCCTGAGAGCAAAATATCAAATAACATTATACAAGCGCTTATAATTTCTTGCGCCAAGTTGTGCCGCCTTTGGTATCTTCTAAAATAATACCTTCAGCTTCCAGGTCTTTTCTGATCTCGTCTGCCAAAGCGAAATTACGCTCTTTGCGGGCCTTTAACCTGGCATTGATCGCCTCATTTATCCTGGCCTCAAGGCTTTCATCAAGATCAAGCTGCCTTACGCCTGATATCCCAAACACTGAAGATAATTCCTTCAAAATATCCATCGCGGATAAAACAAAATTTGCGTCAGCGATATTCTTATTGGCGACATTCACCAGGTCAAATATGCCGGCTAAAGCCTGAGGAGTATTAAAATCATCGTCCATCGCCTTAATAAACCCAGCCTTGACCTCTTTCAGCTCTTCAGGTAAATCACCGACAGGTTGTTTTACGGAAATGCCGGAGGCCTTATCCTGAAATATCCTGATCCTCTCCAAAGCCTGCTTTGCTTCGCGGACCTTCTCATCGGTATAATCCACCGGATGGGCATAATGCGTAAAAAGAAACAGTAATTTCAATAAATCGGCATCCTGATATTTATTTATGAAATCCTCAACCGTGATAAAATTGCCCAGAGACTTTGACATCTTCTGGCCATTGATCGTAAGCAGGCCATGGTGTATCCAGTAACGCGCGAATTTCTTCCCCGCGCCTTCGGATTGGGCGGTTTCATTCTCATGGTGCGGAAAGATCAGGTCAATGCCTCCGCCATGGATATCAAACTCATCGCCTAAAATATCCGAACTCATCACAGAACATTCTATATGCCAACCCGGGCGGCCGTTACCCCAGGGGCTTGGCCATGAGGGTTCATTCTCCTTGGCTGTTTTCCAGAGGGCAAAATCAAGGGGATTACGTTTATTCTCATTCGCGGTGATGCGCGCGCCTGACTCCATCTTATCCAGCGACTGGTTAGAAAGTTTACCGTAATCTTTTGCTTTGGTAATATCAAAATAAACGTCGCCGCCTGAAGCGTAGGCTTTCTCCTTTTTGATCAGGTCAGCGATAAACTCGATCATTTTAGGGATATAGGCGCTGGCTTTCGGCTCAATGATCTTTTCTGCGCCAGTATCTATACTCAAGCTTTTTAACGCCTCATGGTACTCATCAAGGTATATCCGGGCGACTTCTTCGCAGGATGCCTTCAGGTCTTTACCGGGAAAAACTTTATTCGCTTTATCAATGATCTTATCGTCAACATCAGTGACATTACGCACAAACTTTACCTTAAATCCCCTGTAAGCAAGATAGCGCCTGATCACGTCAAAGATATACGCGCTGCGCGCGTGGCCAATGTGCGGGGCGTCATAAACCGTGGGGCCGCAGACATACATCTTCACCTTTAAGGGCTCTAAGGGGATGAATTCTTCTTTTTTCCGGGTCAGGGAATTATATATATGGATAGGCATTAAAAAGGGCTTCTTAAGGATTATTTATTCTCTAACTTATCCAGTCTTTTCTGCAACTCTTCAACAGACTGCATGATCGGGTCAAGTATGCGCGCGTGGTCCAGCTTAATATCCATCTTCTTGCCGTCCTGCTTGGTGATCCTTCCGGGCACGCCCACGACAGTGGAATTTGCCGGAACATCCTTGACCACGACAGCGTTCGCTCCGATATATGAATTCTCGCCGATGGTGATATTGCCCAGCACTTTGGCGCCTGCGCCGATAACCACATTATTTTCGATCGTCGGGTGGCGCTTGCCTTTTTCCAGGCCTGTGCCGCCTAAAGTCACCCCCTGATACAATAAAACGCCATCGCCGATTATCGTCGTCTCTCCCACCACC
>Ga0153915_10004018_pt1 | contig 13533 bp, 6 predicted proteins | sample Opewatmetagenome_2_FD_107003 | JGI IMG/M metagenome (GOLD analysis project Ga0153915, IMG submission 107003) | Freshwater wetland microbial communities from Ohio, USA - Open water 3 Core 3 Depth 3 metaG | ecosystem: Environmental > Aquatic > Freshwater > Wetlands | place: USA: Ohio, Lake Erie... | reverse complement strand
CCAGCGCATTCCGCTACCCGTACGGCGTTAAGATTAAAAGCAAGCTCGGACTAAATAATAACAGAAAAATAAAGATTTCGACAAAGAATTTTGAGTCAGGGACCGCACAAAATGAGCGAATATTCAAGCATATAGGTGTCCTTCCGATAAAGAAGCAGGAAATAATCAAGGGTGGAACTGTTAGTAAGAAAGCGTCAAGAGACGCTTTCAGTCAAGAAAACGGGGTGTGGGAAATGGCATTAGGCGATAAGAAGAAAGCTAATGAGGACGAATATATGGAACTGGGGATTGAGAGGCAGTCCCCAAAGACAGCGAAGATACTGGTTCACCATCTCCAGAGGTTCTCGGAGACGGACAAGATTGTTAAGAGCATCCGCGCGAAGAGCATACTTTTCGTGGGGCTCAAGACCATGAAGCAGACCAATCTGGACGAGCTCAAGCAGGCTGTGGCCAAGATAAACAGGGCATGCATTGAGAACGGTTCGAACCTCTCGCTGGTGGATGAGGAGTGGCTTATAATCACGCCCCAGACTGCGGCGATTGTGTAAGCGAATCAAACATTTATTTCAAAAGAATTAATAATGTAATATGCACAAATCTTTTATCCCTCTTTTTCTTATATTAATTTTACTCATTTTGCTGGCAAGTGATTGTGTCAAATCACAAAGCAGCGGCTGGTCCGTATGGACAGAACCCCTGATTATAGACAAGGTCAGGCCCTCATATGACCCTCCGGTAAAAAACACCTCAATAACCCTTAAGGGAGCGAAAGGCGAATGGCTGGCCTTTTATGTGGTGATGCGAGGTAATGAGAATATTAATAACTTCGTCCCTTCTGTGCAGGTCACTCTCACCAGCGGCAGCAACGCGATAGCTAATGGCAACTGGACGTTTTACATGTGCCAGATGGTTATAACAGCAGGATCAACTTACCGTGGGCAAAGTCCCGGAGACTGGCCCGATCCCTGCGTTCCCTACAAAGATAGGTTCTATGGAGAGACGAGAAATGGCGCTGCCCAAGGATGGAATAAAACCATCAATGCCAACAACACACAACCCTTTCTATTTGAGATATATATTCCATCCAATGCGGTTGCTGGCATGTATGCCGGAACTATAAGGCTTTCAGGAACCGGCAGTTCAAGCGGGCCTTTAATGCAGGATATCCCCATCACGCTTACAGTCTGGAACTTTTCACTTCCACTGCAGTGGTCGTACGGCTCGTACTTTGGCATGGACACTGATGAATTTGCAACACTTTATGGCAGTGAGGGTGTAGGGGTTGAACTCTATACGAGATCGGCTGCAGATCATGGCATTTGGTTATATTCCCAATCGAACACTTATATGGCTCCCACTCTGGTGTGGTCAGGTGGCGATTACACAGGCCATGTCAATTTTACTGACCCAAATTTTATTGGAATGTATGGCTATAAGAAATGGCTCGACGGAACCGCGCCAAACATATTTCCTAGTCAGAGCATGGCCTATAACCCCAGACCTTACTATGGATACATTCCAAAGGCTTTCACTATGAGGACTTATCCAGTGGCTCCTTTCTACTCATTCGGCAGCGATGCGACCAAAATGCACACATTCATGGATGACTGGTCTACTTGGATCAGAACCACACATAATTACGTGGTCAATACAACCTTCATAGAGAAGGCCACAGACGAGGCGCAGCAGACATCTGGAACAGACCGCAACCTCCCGGATAACTGCAATGCAGGAACATATAATACGTACACCTATAACCTGAACGCAATGACGGGAGGCTACCAATCGAGGGCTAACATGATTGTTGGCCCCACAGTAGGCGGTTACCTAGGGGCATTTCCATGGACTGGCAGTTGCACTGCATTCAGGGATGCCACCTTTCCAGTGTGTTGGGTGGTAGCTGAATGGTTAGGATTCTCACGCTATGCAGATGATGGTGGGCCTCCATTTCAGCCAAACGCTCCAAGAGCAAACTTTAGCACAAGGGAGAGTAGCCCTGGGGATACGGTCTGGCTTTACACAGCTAACGGGCAAAACGGTGATTGGGGTCGAACCTATCCCGCGACTGGTGACGAGCACCACTTATGGAGTGCATGGTATATAGATATTCCACTGGGATTTGGGGGCAGAGTTAATGCTGCCAGTTCCTTGGCAATGTGGGCGTGGAACACGAGTGGATATCATTATTGGGCGAGTACAATCGGAATTAACGACATTTCATGGGGAACGCTTACTTTTTATCCAAACAATCCACCTTATCAGGTGAATGGAGACGGGTTTATCTGGTATGGAGGCAAGACTACAGGCACATATGCTATTGGGGGCAGCCACAATATCCCTATCGAGTCTCTAAGAATGAAGCTCTGGCGGTGGGGGATGAATGTTTTGGAATACGCCAAACTGCTGGAAGCCGCTGGAAAAAAATCAGCGGCTGATGCCCAGATTGCCAAAATGTATGCTCCGACCACGAGTTCTGGAACTACCTGGGGAACAGTCGCTGCCTGGGAGTCTGCCAGGGAAACAATGGCAAATGAAATTCTGGCCTCATCACTAGCATGCTCTACTGAAATAAACAATAATGTGGTGTGCCCCCCGCCAGTCCCGGCTCCGGCGCTGCCGCCGGCTGGAGGGAAGTTCATTGACCCAACTTTTGGCACGGAAATTATCAGAGTTACTGATCGCAATGATGGGAATAATGCAGGTGTGGCCTACTCTTATTGGAACCTTTTCAATGTTGATTCAACCAAATTCATCGTTTTTATAGACGGTACAAGTTATTTGTACAATTTTGATAAATCTACAGATAAAGTTACTAAAGTCGGTCAATTATTTCCCCAAGGCTCTCCCATTTTGAGCTTTGAAGGCATGATATGGAGCGCTAAAGACCCGGATATTTTGTATGGTTTTGTGGTAATGATCCCGAAAATATACAAATTCAACGTTGTGACCAAAAACTACACCGTCATTAAAGATTTTTCCTCCATCTGGCCCGGAACGTATATATGGCAGATGTCCATGGACGAGAATGATGATGTATTTGCTTTTAGTGTAAGAAGATCATCTGACTACGCCGAGCTGGGGACCGGTTGGTATAGAGTTTCAGCGGATACTTATGGAAGGCAAGATTGGACAATAAATGAATGCCAGGTAGACAAAAGCGGCAACTATGTCAGCACATTTCATGGGGATGCGCTGAATCCGACCTGGACCATCTGGAATATCCTGACTGATGCCAAGGGAACAATAAACTGGAACAGCCAGGAACAGCCGCCGGGCCATTATGACCAGAGTTATGGAAGGATTTTTGGAGCAAGCGCTTGGGGCGCTTGGAGCATGAAAGATCTGTCTTCGCCACAAAGTTATGCTAGTGTTTGGAATCCTGGCACAAGCGGCCTTAACTGGCACGTTTCCTGGCGGAACAACGATGAAACATATGCCTATCTCAGTAACCTGGCAACAGATGGTCTAACAAATGCGGCTTTGGAGAATGAAATCATCCAGGTTTTTCTTGATGGCACAGGAAGATATCGCAGATTAGCTCATCACCGTTCCATTGATACTGGCGCCTACTCGGATTATCCCAAAGCAGCTGTTGATAGACTCGGAAAATATATTATCTATATGAGCAATTGGGATAATTCTAGCCATAATGATGTTTTTATTCTTAAAATTCCCGCGGCCTTTCAGGCCATATCCTTCAGCCGTTCAGACACCAATAAGGACGGCTGCGTTTCCGACACCGAGCTGTTCGCGTTCATAGACCGCTGGAAGGTCTCGAATGTGGATGTGACACTGAAGGATTTGATAGAGGCTATTGGCCTGTGGAAGAAAGGATGTTCCTAAACCCTATTTATTGGAATTAAAACAAAATATGAGTATGGATAAATTCCTTCTTCTCATTTTCCTGGCAGCACTCCTGCTTGCCTGGAATCCCCATCATGTTCTTGCGCAGGCGCTTGAATACGATTTAAACTTCTCCACGTACATAGGCGGAAATGCCTATGAGCATGCTCGAGATGTATTCGCCGATAGTTATGACAATGTGTATGTTGTCGGAGGAACCAACTCAGACAATTTCCCAACAACCCCAGGAGCATTCAAGAGAACACACAATAGAAGCGGAACTCAAATTGGCAGTGCTGGTTATATGGATGCATTTGTGATGAAGTTTGACCCGAACGGAAATATCATTTGGTCAACCCTCATTGGCGGACCAAACTACGATCGGGCTTATAATGTTGAAGTAGATAGCCAGGGTTATGTTTACGTGGCCGGCCGCGGAGGCCCTGGCCTACCTACAACCGCTGGAGCCTTTCAACCAACTTTCTACGGATGTCAAATAAATGGGCCTGGTGCATACGGGTATCAGAACGGTTTCATAGCCAAGATTAAGCCTGATGGCTCAGGTGTTGTGTGGCTGAGCTACTTTGGTGTTGGCCAATTAATTCGTGATATGGACATTGACGAAAACGGAGATATTTATGTAACAAGTGGCTATTACCCTGCATGGTCTGCTGCCAGACCTGATTTGCAATGGCCATCTTGGTTTACAAATGCTTATCGCAAGATTCCTTATGGCGGTGATGATATCTATGTGGCTAAGGTCAAATCGGATGGCACTCAAGTGTATTGGGCTACTTATATTGGCGGGTCTGGAGATGAGAGTGACGTAAGCGGCGTCAGGGTCTACAAAAATCCCTCATCACCAATGTATCATCACGTATACGTTTTGTCAGTTACCACATCAACCGATTGCCCTTGGACTTCCGGAGCTTATCAGCAGGTTAATAGAGGGCAGCATGATTACTTCTTGGCCAGGTTTAATTCTGATGGAACAAGTCTTATGGCTGGTACCTACATTGGCAGCTCAGGGGATGATTGGGATAACACTCATAACTTGGTAATAGACACCCAAGGAAATTTTGTTGTAACAGTATCCACGCCATCTTCAACAACTAGCTGGCCTACAACAGCAGGCGCTTTTCAGACAACACATGGAGGAGTTACTGATACAGCTGTTTCAAAAATATCGTCAGACGGCACTCAGCTTCTTGCGAGCACCTTTATAGGCGGAAATGCAAATGATAATCCGGATGGTGTTTCGGTAGATGCGCAGGGCGACATTTATGTTACCGGCAATACAGGCTCAACAAATTTTCCGGTAACATCCAGTGCTTATCAACCATCTAATGCAGGAAGTGGAGATGCTTTTCTTGTTGGACTATCTTCAGACTTCAGCCATCTACTTTACTCTACCTATATGGGTGGGCCGAGCGATGATGGCGGCCGCAATAGCTTCCTGGGGCAAGACGGAAGCCTTTATATGGCTGGGCAAACAAACGGTACCGGGTGGCCAACAAAAAACGCTTACCAAAGCACCTATCAAGGCGGGGCTCTTGATATAGTTTTAGCCAAGTTCAGTCCACCGAAGGTTATTTTCAATCTGAATTTCTCGACTTATATCGGTGGCACGCTTTGGGAGAACATACGCGGCATCACCACCGATCCCCAAGGTTACATATATATCACAGGAGGGACCAATTCCCCTACTTTTCCAACAACCTTTGGCCCTAGCCACCAAAGCCCGCCAGGGAATTGCATAAATCCCGGCGGACAATGTTCTGATATCTTTGTAACTAAGCTTACCCCAAATGGACAACAGATAGTATGGTCAAGGCTTTTAGGCACCAACGGACATGACCGCGCTTATGGCATCAAGTATGATACAACCGGCTACCTTCTACTTCACGGAAGAATGAGCAACGGTTATACCATGACTTCTGGAGTCGTTCAGACTGCATTCGGAGGATGGGGAATAGCAGGTGTTGACGGGTATGGTCCGCAGAACGGATTTATTGGCAAGCTGGATCCAAATAATGGCAATATAGTTTGGATCAGTTATATAGGATCTGCTTCTTTGGTCCGTGATGCTACTATTGACGAATTGGGTAATGTCTATGTTGTAACAGGATACGAACCTTCATTGGGTTCTCCATGGAGACCAGATCAGCAATATCCGGCTGCGTTTGCCAATGCATACCGTAAAACACCTTACAGTGGCAATGTCAGCGATTCAGTTGTCTTTAAGATTAGCGCTAATGGCATCCAGATATTATGGGGGACATATTTTGGCGGCTCTAACTGGGATGAAAGTGCCCAAAGCATCGGTGTCCACCGAACGTCTAAAAATATTTATATTTGCGGCCAGACACAATCAACAGACCTGCCGGGCACTGCCAATGTTTTCTCTCAAGGAAGAAATTATCATGGCGGACGGGACTATTTTGTTGCTAAATTCTCTTCTGATGGTTCTTCTCTTTTATGGTCGGCTTATTTGGGGGGTTCTGGGGATGAGTTTCACAATAGCCAGAATTTGGTGGTTGAACAGTCAACGGGAAATGTTTATGTCAGTCCGTTTACCACCTCAGCAAACTATCCAACTACCTCAGGAGCCTTTCAGACAACTATCGGTGGAGGATATGGAGATGTGGCCATATCAAAAATATCCTCTGACGGCACAACCTTAATGGCGAGCACCTTTGTCGGCGGGAACTCAAATGATAACAGCGACGGTCTAGTCTTGGATTCTGTTAACCACCGCATTTACTTTACAGGGAATACTGGTTCAACAAACTTTCCAGTAACATCCAACGCATACCAGTCCACGAACACCGGAGGGTCCAATGAAGGAGATGGTTTTCTGGGCATATTGTCAGATGACCTCACTCAGCTTCTTTACAGTACCTATCTTGGCGGATCTGGTGATGACGGGTTCCGAGCTGCCTTTGTTAATACCAATGGAGATTTTTTATGTGGAGGGATGTCAAATTCCGATAACTGGCCAGTTTTAAATGCCATTCAATCTTCCAGAGCCGGTGATGTTGACAACATTTTGGTTAAGTTTTCTCCAGCAATCACCGACATTATCCCTCCCTACCGTTCCAACGGCCAGCCAACAGGCACCCTCTTAGCAGGCACAACAAACACAGCACTTTCCTTAACCACTGATGACAATGCCAACTGTAAATATTCCACCAGTGCAGGAGTCGCTTATTCGTCAATGCCAAATTCATTCGCAACAACAGGCGGAACTTCCCATACCACAACAGTATCTGGCCTCCAGGACGGACAGAGCTACACTTACTACGTGAGATGCCAAGACGCAGCAGGAAACAACAACACGAACGATTTTCCAATATCTTTCTCGGTCGCTTCTCCAACCCCGACATGCCAGAACCAGGGCTACCAGTGCTGCTCCTCTTGTCAATCAGGTCCTCACACACAATACGATTACACCTGCACAGGTCAGGTATGCTGCGATACCTGTGTGCATCCTCAAACAAACCTTTGTACAAACCTCATCCTCCACCACCACTACGACAACAACCCAGCATACGGGGAATCCTCCACTCATGTGTACGACTTCTCAGGTACAGGCAACAACGGGACAGCGCAATACAACGCCTTTATCAGCCAATCCGGAGGCAGGTTCTCAGGGACCAGCCAGTTCGACGGGGATGGGGACTACATCCTAGTGCCTAATAACCCAACCCTTAATTTCGGCAGCAATATAGAATTTGCAATATCCGCATGGGTAAAAACCAGCGGAACAGACACGCAACAGATACTGCTCAGCAAAAGAGCTGGTGCAGGATGGATGATATGGCTGGATAGCAATCCGCGCTTTCGCATTGATGAGGGAGCCAATATTGTGGATACACCCTTCACTTTCCCATTTGGCAGCAGCTGGCACAATATAATAGCTATGCGCAACGCAACCCACCATTCGGTATGGGTGGACGGGATTATCCGGGGCATCACAGCGGACAGCACTCTGGCTGACCTTACAGACCTTATAAACCTTACAATCGGGAATGAGATCGGCTATGCACCTAGTGCAATAACAGGCTCCATAGACGAGCTCGCGATATGGAACCGCTCCCTCTCTAGCCAGGAGATCCAGCAGCTCTACGCAAGCGCTTCCCCGATATCCTGCTTCCACCGCGCAGATTCCAACAAAAATGGCTGCGTGGAGGACCTCGAGCTCACCGCATTCATAGACAAGTGGAAGGTGAACAGCTCGGATGTGACTCTTAGGGAACTTATCGAAGCTATTGGGCTGTGGAAGAAGGGGTGCTGATTAAATCACCAGCACACCCCACGCCACAAGGGCTTTTTCTATCAGGCTTATGGCTATTGCTGCAGTCAGGATTCCCATTATCCTTGTTATGATTTTCAGACCATTGTTCCCTATCACCTTCACTACGCGCGTGCTGTAGTAAAGGAAGAAGAAGCAGAAGAAGCACACGAAGAATATTGCCGCTAGGGTTTCCTGTGCCCCATAAGTGTGGGTGAAATATATGGAGGTTGTTATTGCCCCAGGGCCCGCCAGCAGTGGCGTGGCCACGGGAACTATCACGTCAGCAGGGTCCTTTTCCACTGTCCTTGTTCTGGGAAGCTCTCCCCGTATGAACTCGAAGGATAGATAGAGCAACAGGATTCCGCCAGCTATCATGAATGCAGGGAGGGAGATGCTCATCCTCTCCAGGAGCGCAGTCCCGAACAGCGCAAAAACCACAAGCAACAGCAGGGCAGCAATGCTGGCTTCAAGCGCCGCCTTCTTCTGCTTAGCTCTTTCGCATTTTCCGAACAGTGCAAGGAAAGTAGGAATAGCTATAAGAGGGTCTATTATCACGAACATCGAAACTAACACAGTGAGGAAATCCAGAGGCATGTATTATATTTAGTCCTAACCGTTAAAATAGATTAAACAGTGAAAGTATATGGCAGAATTCAAATTGATTGAAAAGCCTGAATGGGGTCCGCTCGCGACATTCATCCCCAACAAGGATGAGCCTGTCTACAACTGGATTTATTACAAGGAGGGTTTCTCGAAAGAGCTTGTGTTCAGGCTTGCAGAGATGTTCTCGCTCAAGAGAGGGAGTGTTCTGGACCCGTTCTGCGGGGTAGGGACGACCCTTCTTGCATGCAAGCAGCTTGGTTTGAACTCATTCGGGTTTGATGTGCACCCTGTTGGCGTTTTTTCCTCCAGGGTCAAGACAAGGGATTACGACACAGAGATACTCAGGCAGGAGATAAAATCCCTCATTAAGGCGAAATTCATCCATCCGCACAAGCTTCCCGATTCGGGTATTGTGAGGAGGGTTTTTCCAAGGCATACTCTTGAGGATGCTGTCTTCTTCCACGATCAGATAATGCAGATAAAAAATCACGATGTGCGCGACTTCCTCCTGCTTGGGCTCATGAACGTGGCTGTCAAATGCAGCTATGCATACAAGGACGGGGCCGTGATAAAGGTCAGGAAGAAGCCTGTCCCTCCCCTCAGGGATATGCTCAGGAGACAACTCTTTAGGATGGCAAAGGATTTGGGAAATTTTAAAACCCAGGAGTGCGAAGCCTTTGCGGACTTCGGGGACAGCCGCAGCCTTCCGCTTGAATCTGGGACCATAGATGCTGTAATAACATCACCTCCATACCTGAACAAGATAGAATACACAAAGGTTTACGAGATAGAGCAGCAGCTCTTTCTGAACAGAATAGAGGGGAGCCCTGCTGTGAGGTCTTATATCGGACTCTCTCTGAACAGGCTTGAACAGGATTCATCAAAGCTTGAGAAAGCCCTGAATTATGGGACAGTAAAGTCCCTTCCCATGGAAACAATTCCTTACTTGGTGGACATGTTCCAGGCGATAGAGGAGATGCACAGGGTTTGCAGGAACGGAGCGAAGCTAGGGATAGTTGTCGGGAACGGCTGCTTCCCCACAGGAGTGGTGGATTCGGATATTCTCCTCAGCAGGATGGCTGAGAGCCTCGGGTTCACAGTGGATAAAATCCTTGTCCTTAACAAGCGCTGGTGCACAAGGAACCGCACTGAGAAGGTGGGGATAACCAGAGAGAGCCTGCTTTTATGGGAGAAATAGCTATCTGAGACGGAAAAGCCTTTCCCAGAGCCGCTTGTTATATATCTTCCCTATCATCCACCCGAATATGAACCCTCCCACATGGGCCCAGATGGCTATGCCGCTGGACATCCCTCCCAGAATGCTTATTGAGCCCATAACCAGCTGGAGGATGAACCAGAAGCCTATCAGGTACAATGCAGGCAGCTCAAAGGTCTGATAGAACGGGCCTATTGCCTTCACCTTCACCCTTGGGAAGATGGCAAGATATGCCCCCAGCACTCCTGATATCGCTCCTGAGGCTCCTATCGCAGGGATTGTTGACAAAGGATCTGAAACATACTGGACAAGCGCTGCAAATATCCCTGCAGACAGGTAGAATATGGAATATTTTATCCTTCCGAACCTGTCCTCCACATTGTCCCCGAAGAGCCAGAGGTAGAGCATGTTCCCGGCTATGTGGTCTATTCCACCATGCAGGAACATGGAAGTGATTATTGTAAGGAAAGAGAATTGAATGGGCGTGAAGCCATACTGGGTTATTATATTCTCAAAATTAGAAAGGCTCCATACGAAAATCGCCACATTCAGGACAATCAGAGTAACAGTTACGAAAGGGAACTTTCTGGACGGGTTCTCATCCTTGTACGGGAGGAACTGGGCTTTCATTAAAAATATATTAGCGAGTCTGCTTAAATTTTAGTTTCCATCCCGCCGCGCAGCTCCTCGTATTCATGCTCCCTGTGGACATGCTTCAGGTTAAGGAGGAGCTCCCTCTCCTTGAAAAGATTTACAAGCTCAGCCACACGGTTCTTTATGTCCAGCGTCCTCGCATTCAGCTTGTCAAGGAGCTCCCTGTCGAAAAGGCTTGTCCCGGGCTTCTCCATAGAGAGAATCTGCTTCTCTATATCCTCAAGCTCTGAGTTCAGTTTCGGAATCTCCCTGAGTATCTCAGAATCGTGTATGACTATCTTCTCAAGGAACTCCTCAGGTATGGTCTCCGGCCACTTCACATGCTTTATCTTCACACCGTCAAGGAATATGTCCAGCTCATCACGTATCTTCTGGAGATCGTCAGTGAGGCCCTCCTTCTGCTGCTCGTAGGCGCCTTCAAGTATGTTGAAAAGCAGCTTCTTGGATTTCCTGAGCTCATCATGAACGAGGTCTGACATCTTCTCGTCAGTGGAAATTATATGGTGCTTCTCAGAATAATCATAGCTCGGAATGGACTTCTCTATCTCCTTTATCCGTGCCCACATCTTGGTCTTCACTTCCTTCCAGCCGGAATCTGCCATAATAACCTATTAGAAATTGTATTCGCGGTTAAAAACCTTTCTCTTATAGTCGGACTGGCAGGCGGAAGATTTATAAGTTTTGTCAACACCCGTTAAATATGGAAAAAATGATAACTAGCGATTGGATTGAAGATTATCATTCACCATGCGGAGCTGAAGTTTCTCATGTTATAAATTCTCGGGACTTCAGTGTACATTATTGCGTCAACTGCGACATTTTCATATATAAAAATCGTAGGTCAGAAGAGATGGAAGTCGGTCTCCAACACAAATCAAGAATGATAAAGCAAATTGAAAGCGAGCAGGGTGAAAATACAGAAATTGCTATTTTGAAAAACTTACTGAAACTGTCAGCAACAAGCAAGTCATCAGATGAAAAGCGGCGCAAGCACCAGCGTTATGGTGGCCAGCAATTTTATCAGCACGTGTAGGCTCGGGCCCGCAGTGTCTTTTAACGGGTCTCCAAAAGTGTCCCCGACCACAGCCGCCTTATGCGCTTCTGAGCCTTTCCCTCCGAGAGCTCCAGTCTCTATGTACTTCTTAGCGTTGTCCCAAGCCCCGCCGCCATTGTTCATGATTGTGGCGAGAAGGACTCCTGCTATAGTCCCGACCATAAGGAAGGCCGCGACCGCTTCTGCCTTGAGAAGCATCCCGACTGCCACAGGGAAAGCTATGGCAAGGATCCCCGGAAGCACCATGTTCTTGAGCGCTCCCTTTGTGGTTATGTCAACACACTTCGCATAATCAGGCTTCTTCTTCCCTGACATTATCCCCTTGTCCTTGAATTGCCTTCTCACTTCCTCTATTATGTAGCCTGCCGTCTTTCCTACCGCCCTGATTGCCAATGAGCTGAACAGGAAGACCAGCATCGCCCCAAACATTGCTCCCGCAAAAACCGTGACCTTCGCTATGTCCACCACAGCGAATGCCCTTCCGGTAAGGTTCGCGACCTCATCCATGTATGCGGAGAAAAGCAGGAAGGCCGCAAGCGCTGCCGAGCCTATGGCATATCCCTTGGTGAGGGCCTTTGTGGTGTTCCCCACTGCATCAAGCCTGTCTGTATTCTTCCGTATGTCTTTCGGGGCCTTGGACATCTCCACGATACCGCCCGCATTGTCCGTTATCGGGCCGAACGTGTCCATCGCAAGGATGTAAGCAGCTGTGGCAAGCATGCCCATGGTTGCAATGGCAGTCCCGTAGAGCCCGCCGTTCGCAACTCCTGACATCACCCCAAAGGTGTAAGAAAGCATAAGGGCAGAAGCTATAACTATTATAGGAAGCGCGGTGTTCTCCAGGGCTACAGAGAAACCTGTGATTATATTCGTGGCAGGCCCTGTCTTGGAGGCCTCGGCAATGCTCCTGACCGGCCTGTATCTATATTCAGTGTAATACTGGGTTATGTAGACAAACAGTATGCTCATCACGAGGCCCACAAGCCCCGCATAAAAGAACCATATGTTCCCCAGCAGGGTCATGGTTGCATAGTAAAAGAATATTGCGGCAAGTATGCTTGCCACGTAGTATCCCCTGTTGAGCGCTTTCATAGGGTCCTCATTCTTCCTTGCCTTTGCAACAAGAATGCCTATTATGGAGGCTATGAGCCCAAAGGACCTTGCAACCAGCGGGAAAAGAATCCCACCCACACCAAAAACAGGGAATAGCGCGACACCAAGTATCATTGCCCCTATGTTCTCCGCGGCTGTGCTCTCGAAAAGGTCAGCGCCCCTTCCTGCGCAGTCCCCGACATTGTCACCCACGAGGTCGGCAACAACAGCAGGGTTCCTTGGATCATCCTCAGGGATTCCTGCCTCCACCTTCCCTACAAGGTCAGCTCCCACATCAGCCGCCTTGGTGTATATCCCTCCGCCAAGCTGCGCGAACAGCGCGACAAACGAGGCTCCGAACGCATACCCTACTATCATGAATGGCGTCTTGACCGGATCAGCCCCGAACATGAGGTAAACACCTGCCACTCCAAGAAGCGAGAGCGCGACAACGAAAATCCCGGAAACCGCCCCTCCAAGCATGGCTATCCTCATGGCATGGCCAGCGGATTTCCTGGCAGCTGCAGCCGTCCTCACATTCGCGCGGACGGAGATGTACATCCCTATCACTCCTGCCAGCGCTGAGGAGAAGGCCCCAAGAAGGAAAGCAGAAGACGTGTGGACAGCATAATCCCATTTGCCTACATACGTATAAACCCCGAAAATTATCAGCGCAGTCACGATCGCAAGGATTGCTATGGTCCTGTACTGCCTTTTTATGAACGCTTCCGCTCCCTCGCGTATGTGGTCAGATATCTCCTGCATCTTGGGCGT
>Ga0153915_10004017_pt1 | contig 13536 bp, 7 predicted proteins | sample Opewatmetagenome_2_FD_107003 | JGI IMG/M metagenome (GOLD analysis project Ga0153915, IMG submission 107003) | Freshwater wetland microbial communities from Ohio, USA - Open water 3 Core 3 Depth 3 metaG | ecosystem: Environmental > Aquatic > Freshwater > Wetlands | place: USA: Ohio, Lake Erie... | reverse complement strand
GCCGCCGCGCATGCTGCTCCGTGAGCTGCCCGGCGGCCAGGCGCCAGCGCCAGTTGCCGCTGGTTGTGCCAGGGGTGTTCATGCGGGCTTCGCTGCCCAGGCCGAGGACGTCCTGGACCGGTACGATGGCCGTATCGGCGACGGACATGAACGCCAGCCGGATGAGGTCCCAGTTGATCTCGTCACCCCGGCTGCCCAGGTACCCAAGCGCCGTCTCCCGCTCACGCCGCACGTCGTCCGCCTCGGCGACGCGTGCCCCTTCGCCCTGGAACCAGCCGACGGTCGTGTTGTTGTCATGCGTGCCGGTGTAGACGACGCAGTTGCGCGGGTAGTTGTGCGGGCGGTGCGTGTTATCGGACCCACCGGCAAAGGCGAACTGAAGCACGCGCATCCCCGGCAGCTCGAACTGCTCCCTCAGCGCGTTCACCTCCGGCGTAATGATCCCAAGGTCTTCGGCGATGATCGGCAGCTCGCCGAGCTCCCGCTTGATGGTCGCCAAGAAGTCCGCCCCCGGCCCCTTCACCCAGCGGCCGCTGATCGCTGTCCTCTCCCCGGCCGGGACCTCCCAGTAGCTCTCGAAGCCGCGGAAATGGTCGAGCCGGACAATGTCGACCAGTTCGCGGGTCGCCCGCAGACGCTCGACCCACCACCGGTAGCCGTCCTGCGCCATCACGTCCCACCGGTAGAGCGGGTTACCCCAGAGCTGGCCGGTCTTGCTGAAGTAGTCCGGCGGCACCCCGGCGACGACCGTCGGCCGCCCGCCCTCGTCCAGGAAGAACTTCTCCGGGTGCGTCCACACCTCGGCACTGTCCAGCGCGACGAACACCGGGATGTCCCCGATGAGCTTGATGCCGCGCTCGTGGCAGCGCCCCTTGAGCGCCGACCACTGCCGGAAGAACTCGAACTGGAGGTAGCGCTGGTAGCGGACCTCGGCGGCCAACGTCTCCGTCCAGCGCTCAATCGCTTCCGGATGGCGGAGCCGGATGTCCCGCTCCCAGGTGTTCCAGCCGGCGGTGCCGTACGCCTCGCGAACCGCGACGAAGAGAGCGTAGACATCCAGCCAGACGGCGTTCTGCCGGCAGAAGGCAGCGAACTCATCGCTCCGGCCACGTTCGAAGGCGGCGAATGACTTCCTGAGCAGTGGCGTCTTGAAGGCGATGACCGCCTCGAAGTCAACGCTGTCCTCGGAGAGGCGAGGCTCGTTGACCAGATCGGCCTTGTCCAGCAGACCGTCCTCCGCCAGGCGCTCGGGGCTGATCAGCAATGGGTTGCCGGCGAACGCGGAGAGCGACTGGTAAGGCGAGTTGCCGTAGCCGGTCGGCCCGAGCGGCAGCATCTGCCAGAGGTGCTGGCCGGCCGCGGCCATGAAATCGACGAAGCGGTACGCCTCCGGGCCGAGGTCGCCGATACCGAAACGGCCGGGCAGGGAGGTCGGGTGTAGCAGCAGGCCGCTTGAGCGCCCGAACACGCTATCCTCCGTCGTTCTTGAAGAAGAGCATCGAAAGCGGCGGCAGGGTGATGCTCAGCGAGAAGGGGCGGTTGTGCCAGGGCGCCGCCTCGGCCGGCACGCCGCCCAGGTTGCCCAGTCCCGACCCGCCGTACTCGCGGGCGTTACTGTTGAGCACCTCGCGCCAGTAGCCGCCGCGGGGCACCCCGATGCGGTACGCGGAGCGCGCGATCGGGGTGAGGTTGGCCACGGCCAGGACAAGGCCGGCCGTTGTCCGCCCTTTGCGGACCAGGCTGATGACGCTCTGGTCGGCGTCGTTGGGGTCGATCCACTCGAAACCGGCGGGCTCGTTATCGAGCTCGTAGAGCGCCGGCTCGCTGCGGTAGAAGTGGTTGAGATCCTCGACCCATTTCTTGACCTGGGCGTGGCGGTCGTACTGTAGAAGATGCCAGTCGAGGCTATCGTCGTGGTTCCATTCCCGCCACTGGCCGATCTCATCGCCCATGAAAAGCAGCTTTTTGCCGTTCTGGGCGAACATGTAGCCGTAGAGCAGGCGCAGGTTGGCCAGCTTGTCCTCGTCAAAGCCGGGCATGCGGCCGAGCAGCGAGCTCTTGCCGTGGACGACCTCGTCGTGCGAGAGGGGCAGGATGAAGTTCTCGTAGTAGGCGTAGAGCTGCCGAAAGGTCAGCTCCCGGTGGTGGAACTTGCGGTGGATCGGGTCTTTGCTAATGTACTCGAGCGTATCGTGCATCCAGCCCATGTCCCACTTGAAGCCGAAACCAAGCCCGCCAACGTACGTCGGCCGCGAGACCATTGGCCAGGAGGTCGACTCCTCGGCGATCGTCTGCACGCCGGGATAGGCCTTGTAGACCTCTTCGTTCAGGCGGCGCAGGAAGGCGATCGCCTCCAGGTTCTCGCGTCCGCCGAACTCGTTGGGAATCCATTCGCCCGCGCGCCGCGAGTAGTCCAGGTAGAGCATGGACGCCACTGCGTCGAGGCGGAGGCCGTCGGCATGATACTTGTCCAGCCAGAAGAGCGCCGAGGAGGTGAGGAAGCTGACCACCTCGTGGCGGCCGTAGTTGAAGATGGCGCTGTTCCAGTCCGGATGGACGCCCTTCCTGGGGTCGGCATGCTCGTACAGGTGCGTGCCGTCAAAGAACGCCAGCCCGTGCTCGTCGTTGGGGAAATGTGACGGCACCCAGTCCAGAACGACGCCGATGCCGTGCTGGTGAAGCGTATCGACAAGGTACATGAAGTCCTGGGGAGTGCCGTAGCGGCTGGTGGGCGCGAAGTAGCCGGTGACCTGGTAGCCCCACGAGCCGTAGAAGGGGTGCTCCATGACCGGCAGGAACTCGACATGGGTGAAGCCGGCCTGCCGGACATACTGAGGCAACTGGGTGGCGAGCTCGCGGTAGGTCAGCGGCCGGCCGCCTTCTTCCGGCACGCGTCGCCAGGAGCCAAGGTGGGCCTCGTAGATGCTGATCGGCGCGCCCAGGGCGTTGCACTGATGCCGCTCCCGCATCCAGCCTCCGTCGCCCCAGGCGAAATCGAGGTCCCAGACAACCGAGCCGGTGCGGGGCGGCGTCTCACAGTAGAAGCCGAGCGGATCGGCCTTATCGACCTGATACCCCTCTAGATTCGAGACGATGTGGTATTTGTAGAGACGGCCCTTGGTGATGCCGGGGAAAGCACCCGCCCAGATGCCGGAATCGCCGAGCTCCCGCAGGGCATGGTCCCGCCCGTCCCAGCCGTTGAAGTCACCGATCACGGAGACGCTGCGGGCGTTGGGCGCCCAGACGGCGAAATGGGTCGTGCCGTCCGGCAAGATGTGCGCCCCCAGCTTGCCGTAAAGACGGAAATGCTCGCCGGCATTGAAGAGGTACAGGTCGTCGGCGGTGAGGAGACTGCTCGGAACGCTATTCGGCATTCATGTGTCCCGGCGGCTATACCTGCTTCTCCAGCGGCCGGGCCGCCGGCAGGTACATCCGGTCGATGTACTCCTTCATCATGCGGGCCGTACAGAAGAAAGGCATGATTGAGCCGACCGTCTCCTTGAACACCTTCATCCAGCCGTGCGGCACGTTATGCCGATCACGATCGTAGTAGAGTGGAACGACGTCTTTCTCGAGGAGGTCATAGAGCGAGAGCGAATCGAGCCGGTCCTCCTCGTCCGGGTCGGTCGTGTTGACCCCTTCGCCGATGACCCAGCCGTTACGGCCGTTGTAGCCCTCTTCCCACCAGCCGTCGCGCACGCTGAGGTGCGGGATGCCGTTGATGGCCGCCTTCATGCCGCTCGTGCCGCTCGCCTCCTGGCGGCGCCGCGGGTTGTTCAGCCAGACGTCAACGCCCTGCACCAGGTAGTGGGCCAGGTGCATGTCATAGTCCTCGAGGAAGGCAATGCGCCCCTGGAAGCGCCGGTCCTTGGCCAGGTTGTAGACCTGGTGAATGAGGTACTTGGAGGGGAAATCGGCCGGGTGGGACTTGCCGGCGAAGATGATCTGCACCGGCCGCCACGGGTTGCTGATGATGCGGATGAGCCGCTCGATATCCCGGAAAATGAGGGCCGGCCGCTTGTACTCGGTGAAGCGGCGGGCGAAGCCGATGGTGAGCGAGTCCGAGTCCAGCAGGGCGCCCATGGCGAGGGTCTGCTCGGCGGTGGCGTTGCCGCTCGCCCAGCGCTGTTGCGCCCGCTCGAGGACCATGTGCACGAGCTTGCGCTTGAGGTCCACGTGCGCCGCCCATAGCTCTTCGTCTGGGATGTCAAGGACCCGGTCTTTGTACTGAGCACCGTCGCAGCCGGCGAGGAAGTCCTTCCCCACGAGGCGGCTGAACAGGGCGTCCAGCTCGGGCGCCGCCCAGGTCTGGATGTGGATGCCGTTGGTGATGTGGCCGATGGGCACGTCTTCCTCTTTGACCGCGGGCCAGAAGCTGTGCCACATGGCGCGGGTGACCGCTCCGTGCACTTTGCTGACGGCGGTGCGCTGCTCGGCGAGCCTGAGGGCCAGGACGGTCATGTTGAAGCCCTGGTCGCCGGGGCCAGCCTGGCCGAGGGAGAAGAACGCCTGGCGATCGACGCCCAAGCCGTTCCAGTAGCCGCCCAGGTAACGGTCAATAAGCTCAGCAGGGAAGATGTCATGGCCGGCGGGCACCGGGGTGTGCGTCGTAAAGACCGAGTGGGCCCGCACGGCGGCGGCCGCGTCGTCGAACCGGACGCCGCTGGCCACCAGCTCCCGCACCCGCTCGAGCATCATGAAGGATGTGTGGCCCTCGTTGGCGTGCCAGACGGACGGCTCGATGCCCAGCCCACGCAGCACCCGCACGCCGCCCATGCCCAGCACGATCTCCTGCTGCAGGCGCTGCTCGCGGTCCGCGGTGTAGAGGCGGGCGGAGAGCTGACGGTCGCCGGGGGAGTTCTGCGCCACGTTCGTATCGAGCAGGTACAGGCGGACCCGCCCGAGCCAGACCTGCCAGGTCTGCACATAGACGGTGCGCTCGCCCATGGGCACCGGAATGAGCGGCCCGCACTGCTCGGGCCAGGCGCAGGGATTGATCGGCGCGGCCTCGAAATCGAGCACGCGATAGGTCTCCTCCTGCCAGCCGTCGGGCGAGATGCGCTGCTCAAAGTAGCCCTGGGGATACATGAAGCCGACGCCGACGAACGGCAGGCCGAGGTCGTTGGCCTCTTTGCAGATATCGCCGGCGAGGATGCCGAGACCGCCGGCATAGATGGGCAGAGAGCTGTGGATGGCGAACTCGGCGGAGAAAAAGGCGACCGGCCCGTTCAGCCGCCCGGGGTAGGTATCGGCGAACCACGTCTTGGTGGCCGGGAGACTGGCGTCAAACGCGGCGATGGTGCGGTCGTAGAGCAAAAGGAAGGCAGGGTCGTTGGCGGCCGCCTCGAGCTTGGCGGAGCTGATCTCGTGGAGCTGGCGGACCGGGTTGTGGCCGGACGACCGCCACAGGGGGTAATCGAGGGCGCGGAAAACGGCCCGCGCCTCATCATGCCAGCTCCACCACAGGTTGCTGGCGAGATCGTTCAGTCTCGCGATGCGGTCCGGCAGCTTGGGCCCGGGCAAAGTATCTCTCCTGAGCAGCCCGTGTTGCTCTATGAAGTATACCATGCGCCGCGGCCGCTCATAGTGAGACGCCCCAGGGAGGCTCTAGAAATGGTAAAGCCCGCCGGGACGAGCGGGCTTTACCGTGGGAGGGTCATGAAAAGGAAAGTTGTGTGTGCAATTATTAGTTTAGCGCGAGATCGTTGCGGCGTGGTTAAGGGACCAGCGCATTTTGTTACAGAAAGGTTGCCCCGCCATGACGAAAAGGCTACGAGGGGCGTGGATCCGGCCGGCGGCCCGACATGGCATCCCAGGGAACAGAGCGAGAGCGCGTCCGGGCTGCGGATTCTTCGGTACGCCCGGAATGACAACCCCGGGGTTCGGCAGGGCGCCGGTGAGGAGCCGAGAGGCCCCAGAAATGGTAAAGCCCGCCGGGACGAGCGGGCTTTACCGTGGGAGGGTCATGAAAAGGAAAGTTGTGTGTGCAAGTATTACGATACACTGCGCTTGTTAAGGAAGGGTTAACGCCAACCACGTTGTGGTTACAGAAAGGTTGCCCGGCCATGACGAAAAGGCTACGACAATAGACTCAGTGCGTGGGCAAGAGTAAAGAGGCGAGCGCGGTCGAGCACCCTGTATAAATGATAAAGCCCGCCGGGACAAGCGGGCCTTATCGTGGGAGGGTCATGAAAAGAAAGTTGTGTGTATGTTCAGAATAGACGTACTCAGTTAAGGGCGGGTTAAGGCCCTGCTTTGCAGGTTACGCTTTAGTTACGGCGGTGTAACAAGTTCGTAACTTCACTAGCTGGCCAGCCTGCGGTACACGTCCAGATAGGCCCGCGCCGAGCGCTCCCAGGAGAAGTCAGCCGCCATCGCGTTCCGCATGACGGCCAGCCAGCGCGGACTGCGGTAGACAGCCAGCGCCCGCTCGACGGCCGCGAGGAACGCTTCGGCCGTGTACTCCTGGAAAACGAAGCCGGTGCCGCGGCCGGACGACGGGTCGTACTCGTCCACCGTGTCCTTCAGCCCACCGGTGGCGCGCACGAGGGGCACTGTTCCGTACTCCATGCCGTAAAGATGGGTCAGCCCGCCCGGCTCGTACCGCGACGGCATCAGCAGCGCGTCGGCGCCGGCGATGAGCCGATGGGCCAGGACGTCGTCGAACCCGACGATGACGCCCACCAGTCCGGGATAGCGGGCCGGCAGCGCGCCGAAAGAGTCCTGCCACTTGCGGTCCCCGCTGCCGAGCAGGGCGAACTGGCAGCCCAGCGCCAGCAGCCGGTCAAGGGCGGTCTCGATCAGGTCGATCCCCTTCTGAGTCGATAGGCGGGTGACCATGCCCAGGACCGGAGTCTGCGCCCCCGGCTTCAGGCCGAGGCTCGCCTGGAGATCCGCCTTGCACGCCTGCTTGCCGCGCAGGTCGCTGGCGGTGAATTGGCGGCGAAGGTGTGGGTCGGTGCGCGGGTCCCAGGTGCGGTAGTCAACTCCGTTCAGGATGCCGAAGAGCCGTTCGGCCCGCTTCTGAAACAGACCCTCCAGGCCAAAGCCCTGCTCGGAGGTCTTGATCTCCTCAGCGTAGGTAGGGCTGACGGTGGTGATGGCATCGGCGCGGGCAACGCCGCCCTTGAGGAAGTTGATGCGGCCAACGGCTTCCAGGCAGTCCGGCGCGAAGAAGCGGCGGTCGAGGTTGAGCAGGTGCCAGTCGAGCGCCCAGAAGCTGCCCTGGTAACCCAGGTTGTGGATGGTCATCACCGTCTTCGTGCTGGCGAGCTCCGGATAGCGCTCCGGCTGCGTCTTCAGAAAGGCGACCGCCAGAGCCGATTCCCAGTCGTTCGCCTGCAAGAGCTGCGGCGGGTAGCGGCGGGCGACCTCCAGGATGGCCCGGGAGAAGAAGGTGAAGCGCTCGGCGTTGTCGGTATAGTCACCCTCGGGGGTGCCGTAGAGGTAGTCGCGGTCGAAGTAGGCGTCGTTGGCGATGAAGAAGACCGGGACGCCATCGGCTGTCCGGGCCGTCAACACGCGTCCCTCCACCTGGCGGTCGGAAACGGGGACACGGAAAGCGATGCCGGTGTCCTCGAGGGCAAAGCCGCCCCGCCGGACGGCCCGGTAGGCGGGCATGACCAGCGAGACGTCCACCCCGAGGGCCCTGAGCGCACCCGGCAGCGCACCGAGCACGTCGGCGAGGCCGCCGGTCTTGGCGTAGGGCGATATCTCGGGGGAGGCGATGAGGACAGACGGTCCGGCGGCGCCGGCTGATGGCATCGTGCGAGGTCCTTTCCGGGCCGGCCGTTGCGGCCCGACAGAATGATAGCACCGGGCGGGGCGGCGGAGAAGTCAGAAGTCAAAAGCCGGGAGGGGCATGACGCCCGGCCCAATCACGGCGTACGGCTAGTCAGCCTCGTCAGTGGAGTGCTGTATCCCCAGCTTCTGCCGCCAGCTCTTCACGGCGATCTCTTTCTTGAGCACCACAAAGGCGGAATCGACCGCTTCACGCACCGCCTTGTCAATCTCCGGGCTGTCAACGATGCCGACGATGGCGTCAAAAGTCTGCTCCTCCGCTCTCTCCAGGACCACATCCAGCCCAGCGATGCGGGCGAGGCTGCCGGCCACGCCGTTCTTCGGATGGGACGCCCGAATACGCTCGAGCACCGATGCCTTGTTCCGCCACAGCACATCCGCGAGGGCATGGGCGAAGCTGCCGTGGTACAGGTCCTCCTGGATGCGCACGATCATCCGCAGCAGGACGCGGTCAGTGATCTCTTCCTCAATACCCTCCACCAGCGCCAGCGCGTTGCGCCGAAAGAACCCATCGCCGAGCAAGCGATCGATGGCCCGGATGGCGCGTGCCGAAAGGATGATCCAGACCCAGATGTCCGCCAGCGGGACATTGAAGTACACGAGCACCAGGGCGGGCACCATCGCCACGAAGTCAAAGAAGCGGCTGAGCACGTACCCGACCGGATTCCAGCGCAGGCCGCTGCGAGTACCGAACTCGACGATGAACAGCACGCTGAGACCGGCGTCGGTCCAGAACCAAAGGGGCTGCATCGCCGTCTGGTGGCTCAGCTCCCAACCGACCAGGATGCCCAGGGAAACCAGCGCCAGGGCGAACGCACCCCAGTGCAGCCAGGGTGAGCGCTTCGGCTTGGCCCCCTCCCGCAGGCGGGCCTGGTGGACCGGCAGCTCTTCCTCGAGCAGCCGTGCCTGAACCTCGTCCGGGGCGTGGCCATGCCCGTGCTGATGCGGCGGGAGCGGCCCGGCACTACCGTGCGGCCCTTTCTCTGTGCTCATCCATTCCTCCGCGGCGAAGCATGCGTCCTATTTGATTCTACACACGGGCACCAACGAGATGTCGCGGGGACGAGCAGCCACGGAGCAGCCGCGCCGCTAGATGGACTCCCTTTCGCCGCCGAAGCAATCGTAAGGCCAGGCGATCAGACTGCCCTCGGCGAACTGCACGCGTCGGAAGCCGGCGCCCTTGAGGGCGAGCGCTGCCTGGTAGGCGCGCGCCCCGGCGCGGCAGGTGGTCACGATCGGCTTATCTTTGGGCAACTCGCCGAGCCGCTGCTGGAGCTGGTCCTGCGGGATAAGACACACCTGCGGCGTCTCCAGGCGCCAGGTGCCCCACTCTTTCTGGCTGCGCACGTCGAGCAGCACGAAGTCCTCGCCGGCATCCAGCTTCGCCTTGACCTGCGCCGGCGTCACGCCCTCGGCCATGCCAGCCATCTTGTTGCGGACGACGTTGGCGGCGCTATGCAGCGGGTCCAGCGGTGTGTTGTAGGGCGGCGCATAGCCGAGGTCAACGTTGGCCAGCGCGTCCACCGTCCCGCCGAAGGTGATCGCCGCGGCCAGGACATCGATACGCTTGACCAGGTCGCCTCGCCCCATCCCCTGCCCGCCAAGCAGCCGGCCGGTGCGGGCGTCGGCGATGACTTTGAGCAAGATGTCATGCGCCCCGGGGTAATAGGTGACCCGGTCCGACCCCGGGACGAGCGCGGTGACCACATCGAAACCGGCGGCCCGCGCCGCCTCTTCGCCGAGACCGGTGCGGCCGATGTGGTAATCGAGGGCCTTGACGACGGTCGTACCGAGAACGCCGGGGAAGGTCTCGCGGCCTCCGGTGACGTTCGTGCCGATGACCCGGCCGTGCTTGTTGGCCGTCGAACCCATCGGGGCGAGCACCTTGGCGCCGCTCACCAGATGCGTGTTCTCAACGCAGTCCCCACCGGCGTAGATGTCCGGATCGCTGGTCTGGAGCATCTCGTTGACGGCGATGCCTCCGGTGGCGCCGAGGCTCAGTCCGGCCGCGCGCGCCAGGGCCACGTTGGGCCTGACTCCGATGGCCACGATGACGATATCGGCATCGAGCGTCCCGCCGGCGGTGACCACCCGGCGCACGCGCCCCTCGTCGCCCTCGAACTCGAGCACGCGCTCGTTGAGGCGCAGCGTCAGGCCCTTCCGTCCAAGCTGGCGCGCCAGGATGGCCGAAATCTCCTCGTCCAGCGCGCCCGGGAGGAGGCGCCCCAGCGCCTCGACGACAGTGACCTCGAGTCCCCGCGTCATGAGCACCTCGGCCATCTCGATCCCGACCAGCCCCGCCCCAACGACGACCGCTTTCTTCACCCCGGCGGTGGTGACCCAGGCCAGGATGGCATCGGCGTTGGCAACGTCTTTGACCGAGAAGATGCCGCCCAACTGGCGCCCCTCGATGTTGGGTAGGACCGGACCGGAGCCGGTGGCGATGACGAGCTTGTCGTACTCCAGCGTTGAGGTCTGCCCGGTGGCTGCCGACACGAGATGGACGCGGTGGGCGGACCGGTCGATCGCTTCGGCGCGCGTCTGGAGGAGGACATCGATGCTGGCGACATTCTTGAAGTCCGCCACCGAGCGCACGAGCAGAGCACTGCGCTTGGCCACCGCGCCGGAGACGTAGTAGGGCAGCCCGCAAGTGGCATAGGACACCAGGCTGCCTTCGTCGATAATGGTGATGCTGGCCGAGGGGTCGCGGCGGCGCGCCCGGGCGGCCGCTTTCGGCCCACAGGCCACTCCCCCGATGACCACGATACGCTGGCTGGTCTTCATCAAGTCCTCCTTCGGCAGTCCCAGTCCGTTTCACTATACCATCCGAAGCTCGACGGCGGAAACAAGGTCTTGGCTCCGTTTGCATCTGGCTGCTAGTTCTCACCTCACCCCTGCCCCTCTCCAGCCAGGACCATTGACGGCAAGCGAACGTCTATCAGGGCTGGAGAGGCAGTCAGATTGAGAGGGGCTTCGCCCGCTCTCATGATTACTCTCCCCTTCTCGCTCAAGATGACAGTTACCATCACACAAGGTGCTGAGCGAGAAGGGGACTAAGGGGATGAGCATGGGTAGCCACCAAGACCAGGCAGTCCCAACGTCTTTACATCTTGCACTGTTTGACCTAACATGGTTAGTGGTGAAAACGCGCCCATCTGGGGCCCGACGCCCGTGGGCGACAGCAACCTGAAAATGGCAGAAAAACGCGACTACTACGAGGTCCTCGGCGTACCCCGCAACGCGACCGAAGAGGACATCAAGAAGGCCTTCCGCACGCTCGCCTTCAAGTACCATCCGGACCGGAACCGCGAGGACGGCGCCGAGGCGAAGTTCAAAGAAATCAACGAGGCCTACGAGGTGCTTTCCGACGCCGCTAAGCGGGCCAACTACGACCGCTTCGGCCACGCCGGGGCGGCCGGGCCGTTCGGGCAGGGCTTCGAGGGCTTCGACATGGGCGGCTTCGGCGATATCTTCGAGGCCTTCTTCGGCGGCACCGCGACAGCTTCCCGCCAGGCGCCCCAGCGTGGGTCCGACCTCCGGCAGACGGTCACCATCACGCTCGAGGAGGCCGCTTTCGGGGCGGACAAGGAGCTGAACATCACCCGCGTCGAAACGTGCTCGCTGTGCGGCGGGACAGGCAGCAAGCCGGGCACGCAGCCGGCGAAGTGCCCCAACTGCAATGGGAGCGGCCAGGTGCGCCGCGTCCACCAGAGCATCTTCGGCCGCTTTACCAACGTCACCGCCTGCCCGCGCTGCCGCGGCGAGGGCCGCATCATTACCGACCCCTGTCCGCAGTGCCGCGGCGCCGGCCGTGAGCGCCGCCAACGCACGATCGTGGTGCACGTGCCGCCCGGCGTTGACAGCGACTCGCGCATCAAGCTGACTGGCGAGGGCGAGTCCGGCCTGCGCGGCGGCTCCTCAGGCGACCTGTACGTCGATGTCACCGTGCGGCCGCACCCCGTCTTCCGGCGCGATGGCGATGACATCTACTTCGAGCTGCCGCTGAACGTGGTGCAGGCGGCCCTCGGTACCGAGGTGGATGTGCCTACGCTCAACAGCAACATGCGCCTCAAAGTACCGCCCGGCAGCCAGACCGGCGCGCTGTTCCGCCTCAAGAGCAAGGGCATCCCGCACCTGCGCGGCGGCGGCCGGGGCGACGAGAACGTCGTCCTGCGCGTGCTCACGCCCGAGTCGCTCACCAAGCGCCAGCGCGAGCTCTTCGAGCAGCTCGCCGAGACAATGGCCCCGCCGGCGCAGGGTACCAAGACCGGCTAGTTGCTTTCGCCCCGCGGACTCGCTTCTATGACGCCTTTCACCCGGAAACCGGCGTGGAAACCCGGCGCCAATGGTGTATAATGCGGGCACCGGGCCGGGGAGGGAACATGAGGGTCGCGCTGGGGATCCTGGCGGGTCTGGCCGTCACCGTCGGCGTTTGGTTTGGCGTGGGAACGCTGATCGACGAGGCCCGAAACCATCGCAACACGCCCTGGGTATTCCCGGTGGCCGTCGTCGCCGGGCTCGCGGCCGGCATCCCAGTCGGCATTATCATCACTCGGACACACAGGAAGCCGGCCGCAGCCAAAGAGCCGGCGGCGGGAGCTGCGCCGGAGCCTTCGGCCGCCCTGCCGCCCAGGCCGATCGAGCCCGTCAAGCCGGTCCGCCTGCGGGTAGCCGTTCGTGGCGCATTCACGACCTACTACTGTCTCATGGCCCTCTTCGCAGTGTCACTCGTCGCCATGGTGTACATGGCATTCAGACTAACCTACGGCGTCTCCGGTCCCAACGACCCCGCCCACCTGTTCACCAACCCGTCCGCGCGGCCGTTCGCTGTTGGCGGCCTGGTGTGTCTGGCGCTGGCAGTCTTGAGCGGGATCGCAATGGCCATTGTCCGGAGGTTGGCGGCGAGGCTGAAGGTGGTCAATCCGCTTACACGCGGACACGGGATTCAATACGCTTTGACCGAAGAGGGGGTGTACGCCTCCGAGCTTGCCTTGGCCCATCGCAACCACCAGCTCTACCGCCTGTGCCCCTGGGACTCGCTAAGCCTGTACCTGGTGGACGAAAGACGCGCGCGGATCATTCTGAGGCACAAGCGGACCGTCTTGAAACTGGGGGCACGGCTCGACTTTGGTCTGACCCGGTCCGTCGTGCTGGCACATCTCGCGCCTGAGCGGCAGACCCCGATCGCGAGGCGCCCGGGGTTCCGCTGGGCAGTCCTTGGCTTGGGTGCCTTGGTCGTGATCGCAGCCGGCTTCGGGACGGGCACCTACGTGGAAGCGAGGTCGACCGGGCCCGTCGGGGATCATCGGTGTGACATTTGCGGCATAGGCGGGCCTCGGGGGATCACCATCCGCACACCCACGGACGCCGGGTCATACCGGACCACCCGTGAGTACTGCCTGGTCCACGGCGTCGGCTACGCGGTCACGCACCCGGGCACAACCGTCAGGGGCGCCGCGCGTGCGCTGTCTGGCGGTTCGCAGTACGCCACCGAGGTACTGCTGCTTGTTGCGGTCCCGGTGGCTATCTGGGCAGGCCTCATCTGGTTCGTTGTGCGCCTGGCCATGCCCGCCTGGCAGAGGGCGCCCCTCCTGAGAGAATAGGACGGCCACCACCGCGCCCGCGGTTCTCCGCGGTTGAGGTTAGTAGACTGCTAACTCGGGCCACGGGCTACCGTGTTCAAGATGGTAACGGCGGCTGTAAGCATTGAGGGAAGGAAGCCCATGGAGACCAATT
>Ga0153915_10004016_pt1 | contig 13538 bp, 8 predicted proteins | sample Opewatmetagenome_2_FD_107003 | JGI IMG/M metagenome (GOLD analysis project Ga0153915, IMG submission 107003) | Freshwater wetland microbial communities from Ohio, USA - Open water 3 Core 3 Depth 3 metaG | ecosystem: Environmental > Aquatic > Freshwater > Wetlands | place: USA: Ohio, Lake Erie... | reverse complement strand
TCTCTTGTAGTCAATACGGCGTCAACATCAGGCTGATATTCTTCATTCAATTCAGGACGGTTCGATTCGAATTTTTTAACTGTACAGGGCATAATTGAAACAACGAAAATATCTTTCGGGTCAATTCCCATTTTCTTTGCATAATAAGTTTTCAAAACAGCGCCTTCCATTTCGTGAGGCGATTTACACGAGGAAATGTGGTTTAAAAGTTCAGGCCTGTTCTGCTCTATATATTTAACCCAGCCGGGGCAGCAGCTTGTGAACATAGGCAGATTAGAATTTTTCTGAATTCTCTTAATCAGTTCATAGCCTTCTTCCATAATTGTAAGGTCTGCCGCAAAATTCGTATCGAATACTTTCTTAAATCCGAGCCTTCTTAAACCTGTTACCATTTGTCCAGTTGCATTTGTACCGAGCGGAAAATTATATTCTTCGCCTATAGAAGCCCTTACTGCCGGAGCAACCTGAGCAATTACATATTTCTTTTTATCGTTAAGGGCATAGCTTACTTCTTTAGCATGGCTTTTTTCGCGGAGCGCGGCAGTCGGGCATACAAGAATGCACTGTCCGCAGAGAATACAATCGCTTATGTTCAAGCCTTTGTTGTACGGAGTTGTAACATTGCTCTTGAAGCCTCTGTTAGTAAAATCGATAGCGCCGACTTTCTGTATCTCGGAACAGGTTCTTACACATCTTCCGCATAAAATACATTTTGCAGGGTCTCTTTCCATTGAAGGGCTTGAGATATCAATTGCATGGTCTTTTTTAGCGCCGGCAAAGCGGTGTTCTCTTAAGCCGTATTTTTCCGATAGATCCTGAAGTTCACAATTCTTGTTTCTTACGCATATAAGGCAGTCCTGCGGATGATTTTCAACAAGCAGCTCAACAATTGTCTTGCGCGCAGTTCTCACTCTCGGAGAATTAGTCTGAACTTTCATCCCTTCAAAGACAGGGTAGGCGCAGCTTGGTATAAGTCCGCGCATACCTTCAACTTCAACAACGCAAATGCGGCAGGCGCCGGATGGGAATAAATCTTTCATGTGGCATAAAGTAGGTATATTCACTCCGACAGATTTAGCGGCGTCGAGAATAGTCATTCCTTCTTCAGCTTTAACTTTAATATTATTTATTGTCAATTCAATCATTTTATCCTCAACTCGATTAGTTAACCTTAATTGCATCGAAACGGCATGTTTCAACGCACATTCCGCATTTAATACATTTTACATCAACGATATGATGAGGCTGTTTCTTTTCGCCTAAGATAGCTTCAGCCGGGCATTTTCTTAAGCAAAGGCCGCATCCGCTGCACGCATCGGAATTAATGCTGTAAGTAAGAAGTTCTTTGCAAACTCCTGCAGAACATTTTCTTTCATATAAATGTTCTTCATATTCTTCTCTGAAATATTTAAGCCCTGAAAGAATAGGATTCGGAGCGCTTTGGCCGAGGCCGCAGAGCGAAGTGTCTTTAATAACATCGGCAAGCCTCTGAAGATGGATAATTCCTTTGAACCTCTGAAGCTGTTCAAGTTTGTTTCCATCTTTTCCATATCTCTGAGGAATTCTTTCAATAATTTCGAGCATTCTTTTTGTTCCTTCTCGGCAAGGCACGCATTTACCGCAAGATTCATTCTGAATAAAGGTCATAAAGAATTTAGCAACGTCAACCATACATGTATCTTCATCCATAACAACGAACCCGCCGGAACCCATCATAGCGCCGACTTCCTTAAGAAATTCATAATCGACCTGAGTTTCAATTACTTCCATCGGTAAACATCCGCCGCTTGGCCCGCCTATCTGAACGGCTTTAAATTCTTTTCCGTCAGGAATGCCGCCGCCGATATCGAATACAATTTCTTTAAGAGTAACGCCCATAGGAACTTCAACAAGGCCGCTGTTCATTATTTTACCGCTAAGGGCAAAAACTTTTGTGCCTTTGCTTGTTTTTGTACCGACGGATGAGAACCACTTTGAACCTTTAACGATCACAGAAGGAACGTTTGCAAATGTTTCCACATTATTAATGACTGTAGGTTTACCCCATAAACCAGAAACAGACGGATAAGGAGGACGGGGTTTCGGCATTCCCCTCTTCCCTTCAATAGAAGCTATTAAGGCAGTTTCTTCTCCGCAAACAAATGCTCCCGCACCCTTCTTGATCTTAATATCGAAATCGAATCCGCTACCCAAAATATTCTCGCCTAACAAACCGTATCTTTTGCATTCTTTTATAGTATTCAGTAATCTTTCAATTGCAAGAGGATATTCAGCGCGGCAGTAAATATAACCGAACGAAGCGCCTATTGCGTAAGCGCCTATAGTCATACCCTCAACTAATTTAAATGGATCGCTTTCAAGAACAGACCTGTCCATAAAAGCGCCCGGATCTCCTTCATCTGCATTGCAGATTAAATATTTCTGCTCCGCTTTCTGTTTTAATGCGAGTTCCCACTTTTTACCGGTTGGAAATCCTCCGCCCCCTCTGCCCCTTAATCCGCTTTCAAGAACTTCATTAACAACATCTTCAGGGGTCATTAATCTAAGAGTTTTATCAAGGGCTTTAAATCCGCCGGCGGCAATGTATTCATCAATGGAGGTGGGATTTATTACGCCGCAGTTTTCGAGGACTAATTTAAGCTGGCGTTTAAAGAAAGGAACTTCTTTAATATTCTTAACGCCGTCTTTTGATTCGCCATGAGAACAAAGGACTTTCTTCTGTAAAACTCCTTTTTCAACAATGGCTTTTTTAATCAGTTCAGGAATATCTTTAACAGTAACTTCGCAGTACGATATTCTGTCGCCATCGGGCAGTTTTATATCTACAATTACTTCTTTTGCACAGTATCCAATACAACCAGTCGGAATGATATCAGCTTTTATATTTAATTTTTCCAATTCCTGTGCAATGGCTGTTTTTACTTTATCGGCTCCAGAAGCAAGTCCGCATGTCCCCATTCCGATAAAAATAACAGGGATATCGTGGACTTTATAAGTTAATCTTTTATTCAGTTCGGCAATTTCATTCTTGCATTTTGGGTCGTGGTGGCAAAGAGGGCCTTCTGTACAGCAGGCAATAAACTGCTCACAGGGATTTTTAGCGCTGTGCCAGCATTCTTTGCAGCAAATATCTAAAAATGTCTTCATTCTACACCCACAGTTTGTTCTGATTTTGACTTTGACGTTTCTTCTTTTCTGTATTTGGCAAGTATTTTAGGAATTTCTTTAACAGTAAGCCTGCCGTAGTATTCTTCATTCACGTTGATAACCGGAGCAATACTGCAAGCTCCGATACAGGCAACTGTTTCTAATGTAAATAATTTATCCCTCGTGGTTTCCCCTGCTTTAACTTTCAGTTCGTTTTCCACAGCCGCCAGAATATTAGCTGAATTTTTAACGTGGCAGGCAGTTCCTCTGCATATTCTGATAACATTTTTACCGAGCGGCGTAAGGCGGAATTGATTGTAAAAAGTAGCAACTCCGTAAACACTGCTTAACGGCATCCCTACAAATTCAGCCACATCAGAAAGGGCCTGTTCGGGCAGATAACCGTAGATTCCCTGTATATCCTGAAGCATCGCTATCAAATTGCTTCTGTCTTTTGCAGGATAGTGATTAAATATTTCTTTATGCATTATTATTTCTCCAAAAATTCTACTTTTTTATAGCATATTATGTGCCATTATAGGAAAAGACTTTAAAATGCTTTTTTTTAATCCTTTTCTTACTAAAAAAATAAGACCCGCATATCATTTTCTAAATTGTGAGAAAACAGGCCTTCCATTTCTAAATGATAAAAAGACTGATTTGATTAGTTTTTTTGAACATTTAAGATAAAGAGGATTTTTTTAGAACAGAATAAAATACTTTATTTCACATAACAAGTAATTATCGGAGAAAAATATTTATTATTAATACAGGAAATAATTGTTTTTATTCATAATTCTGCCGGAATTTGCATCCGGCAGATGGATAACTTTTTTTAATGTCTAGATATCTCCCAGATTTTCATTCTTCTTCATCGATTCAAGCGCAATTTTCAACTTATATTCGATGAATTTTTCCATCATTGTCATATCGTATGCGGCAATTATCTGTACAGCCAGAAGAGCGGCATTTTTTGCTCCGTCTATTGCAACAGTTGCAACCGGAATGCCTGCCGGCATCTGAACGATAGATAATAATGAATCCATTCCGTTAAATGCTTTTCCGAGAATAGGAACGCCTATTACCGGAAGAGGAGTATTAGCCGCTGTAACGCCGGGAAGATGCGCCGCGCCGCCTGCGGCTGCAATAATAACCTTAAGTCCTCTTTCTAAAGCGTTTTTTGCATAATTTGCATGCTCGTCAGGAGTTCTGTGCGCAGACAACACTTTAACTTCGTACTGAACCTGAAATTCTTTTAATACTTCAACTGCTTTCATCATCACGGGAAGGTCTGAATCGCTCCCCATAATAATTCCCACCAAAGGATTCTTTTCCATCTCTTTTCCGTTTAATTATTTATACAAAAATAAAAAAAACGGATGATAATTATCATCCGTTTTTACAAGGAAATATATGCATCGTTTATATTTCTTGAGAAGAACTTAATTCTTTTTAATAACCCCTATGCCGCTTACATCCTTTTTTACATCTTTCGGATCGCCATAGTATGTTATTGAACCTACCCCTGAGACAGAAGCGTCTAACGTCTCAGATGCATAAACATCAGCGCTGGAAGCTCCGCTTAATGAAATAACTACTTTACGTGCTTTTAAATCTTTTGCCTGAAGGCTTCCCGCACCGGACAAATCTATTTCCAACTTTCCCGTTTTACCCGATAAATCCAAGCTTCCGGCTCCACTTAAATCAACCAAGAATTTTTCGGATGCTATATTTGAAACTGTAACTCCGCAGGCTCCGCTTGATTCGAGAAATTCAAGTTCCGGTACAGTGATTGTTATTTGAATCTCTTTTCTCGGGGAAATGTTCTTTTTTGTATCTATTACAAGTTTATTACCTTCAACTTTTGTCCTTATATACTTTAATATATTTTCTTCCCCTTTTATTGTAAGATTAACGCTCTTTCCCACTTCAATATAAACGCTGTAAGCGCCATTTAGCTCAATTCCGGTAAAATTAGCAATTTCCCTTTTGTCGCTAATAACTTTTCCGTTTCCTCTAATGCCGGTAATGCCCCAACCGTGGCATCCGCTAAGGAAAACTCCGCCGATAACCAAAAGAAGAACTAAATACTTTTTCACCTTTACCTCTGTTTTTCTTACTTTATAAGACGTTTTATTAAAAAAATGGTTCCGTCAATACGATAGTATTATATATTTTCTTTTTAAATTTAATTAGATTATTTTAATATTTACATCCAGCGGAATGATATTTGAGGCAATTTTTGGCTCCTGATGAATTAAATAATCTTCAAAATGAGGTTCTGGATCATCTTTGGAACGGCCGTTTCAGGATGGCTCTTACATCGGCAGAGAAATTATACGCAGAAAGGCCTGAAGACAGCGAGGCTGTTGCCTTTTACGCATGGGCTTTACTAGAGAATGGAAACCCTATTAAGGCTATGGATTATGCAAATCTGGCAGTTGATTTAAAAGAGAACTCCTTTTTTGCACGTCTTTACAGGGGATATATACTTACGAGGATGAGTATATATGACGGGGCTCTTACCGATATAGATCAGACCTTAGATAAGCAAAAAGAAATACTTGCATGGACATATCTTAATAAAGCCCGTTCTCTTGCAGGATTAAAAAGGTTCGACGAGGCTGTTAAAACTTTCGAACTTGCAATTCTCATCGATAACGGGAAAAACCCCTTATGGGTCAATTCAAAACATTTTTATAAGACCGCCAAAGAAATCTTTTCGCCAAAATATAAAATTCCCTCTTCAGAAATGGAAAAGTTTATTCAGACAGGTTTTGAAGCCGTTAAAATGAAGGAATTCTGGTTTGCCCTTTTGACAGCAAAGAAAGTGAATGAAAGCGGCAAAGCGAAAAAGGAGCATCCCGACGTTGATATGCTTGAGCTTGAAGCAATGTACCAGCTTTTTCAGTTCAAGCCTGCTCTTAAGAAAGCCGAAGAAATCAGAAGCCGTTTCGGTAAAGATGAAAGGTTTATTCATATTTACGATTCTCTTGTAAAAGCTCTTAACAATGAAGAGAAAGAACCGCATAATGAGAAAATCGAGATTATTGCGCCCATTAAGAATGAACCTGCAAAGGAAAACTTTAGAAACGATTTTTTATCTTACCCGAATGAATTTGCCGATGTATTTTCAGTTAAGATATTCGATATTTCCGATTCAGAGAATGAAAAAGAAAGAAGCTATTATAATGTTCTTGATTTCAACAGTATAACCCACCTTGGCGTTGAAGTGATTTTTAATAATCTTTTCTTCAGGAATGAAAACAAGAATTTCCAGTGCAATGCCGTATGGTATCTAAATGACTTTGAAATCGGAAGAAATGAATTTATGCTTTCCGTAAAAAAGGCCTGGGACAGCGTAATATTTGCTCAGACATGGGGCGACAACGAGCCCGGATACTGGAAATTTGGCCAGGGAAAAGTTGAAATTTATATTAATGCCCTTAAGGTGTGTGAAAAACATTTTATACTCGGCAACCATTTTCTTTCTGAAGATATGAAAGAGTTAAGAGAGCCTCTTGTTTCCAACGGGAAATCGGAAAAGAGTAGATCAAAGGAAATTAAAGAGGAAAAAATATTTACAATTGAAGAACTCCTTGCCGAACTTGATTCGTTTGTCGGCCTTTCGAGCATTAAAGATTCGGTAAAAGACCTTATAGACTACCTGCGCTTTATTGCAGAGAGAAAGAAACTCGGATTAAAAGCCTCTGAACAGATATTGATTAATTCCGTTTTTCTTGGAAATCCGGGTACAGGTAAGACTACAATAGCAAGGCTGATGGGGAAGATTTTAAAAGCTCTTGGCATTCTCCCATCGGGACACGTAATTGAAGTTGACCGCTCTGCTCTTGTAGGGCAATATATAGGCGAGACTGCCCAGAAAACCGATAAACTTATAACGGATGCGGCAGGAGGCGTGCTTTTTATAGATGAAGCATACACTCTTATTAAAAAAGGCGCAACTCAGGATTTCGGCCAAGAAGCAATTGATATACTGCTTAAGCGGATGGAGGATAAAAAAGGTGAATTTGTAGTTATAGCCGCCGGTTATCCTGAAGAAATGGATGCTTTCCTTACTTCAAACCCCGGATTAAAATCCCGCTTTACAAAGACTTTCGATTTTGAAGATTACACCCCCGATGAACTGCTCGAAATTTTCAGAAGGACTATTAAACAGGAAGAATATTCGCTTGATAAAGAAGCGGATGAATATCTTAAGAAAGAATTTACGCGCCTTTACAGGGAAAGGGATAAATCTTTTGGGAATGCAAGACTTGCGAAATCGATTTTTGAAGACGCAAAGTTAAATCTGAGCAGGCGTTATCTTAAACTTCCTAAAGAAGAACAAACAAAAGAGGTGCTTACAAAAATTGTCGCTGAAGACCTGAAAAATATTTTCAAAGTAAAAGCAGGCAGACAGGTGACAATACCTATAAATGAAGAAGCTCTTAATGAAGTTGCAGGCGAACTTGAAAACCTTATCGGTTTGTTTTCGGTAAAGAACAGTATAAAGGAAATAATAAAGCTTGCAAGGTATTATCATGAACAGGGATTGAATTTAAGCGATAAATTCGGTTCGCACATTCTATTCCTCGGCAATCCCGGCACTGGTAAAACGACAATCGCACGTTTATTCAGCAGAATTTACTCGGCGCTTGGAATACTCCCCAAAGGGCATTTAATAGAAACCGACAGAAAAGGGCTTGTCGCAGGATATGTAGGGCAAACAGCTCAGAAGACGACAGAAATTATAACCAAAGCAATCGGGGGAACTCTATTCATAGATGAGGCATATACATTAAATAAAGAAAACAGCGAAAATGACTTCGGAAAAGAGGCAATAGATATTCTTCTGAAAAGGATGGAAGATGAGAAAGGTAAATTTGTGGTAATAGCCGCCGGTTATACTGAAGAAATGAACCGATTTATAGAAACTAATCCCGGAATCAAATCCCGTTTTTCTAAAATTATCCAATTTGACGACTACACTCCTTCAGAGCTTCTTGAACTTACCAAAAAGGCTCTTGAATCAGAAGGTAAATCAATAGATAAAGAAGTAGAAGATAATCTTTTCAAATATTACAACGAACTTTACAGAGGAAGGGATAAGAGTTTCGGCAACGCTCGTATTGTTAGAACGGTATGTGAAACTATAAACCAGAATTATCTGCTCCGTGTAAGCGAAATAACGGAGGAAGCAAAGAAAAAAGAGAATGAAGGAAAGATTATTTTCGACGATATAAAAAGTATTGTAATAAAAGACATAGTAGCCCGTCAGTACGAAGTTCAGGGAGACCCTGAAAAACTGGAGAATTTGTTAATTGAATTGAGTTCGCTTATCGGGCTCGATTCGGTAAAACAAGGCGTTACAAAATTAATTAACGGGTTAAAAGTAGCCAAGCTGCGTAAAGAACGAGGTCTTCATGTAATTGATAAGAGCCTTCATTCGGTCTTTATGGGCAATCCCGGAACAGGTAAAACAACGGTTGCAAGGCTGTTAAGTAAAATTTATAAAGAGATGGGGCTTCTTGAAAGAGGCCATCTTGTAGAAGTTGACCGCGCCGGACTTGTAGCCGGATACCAGGGGCAGACTGCAATTAAAACCGATAAGATAATTCAGCAGGCTCTAGGCGGAACTTTATTTATTGACGAAGCTTATACGCTTGCGCGGGGTTCGAATGATTTTGGCCAGGAGGCAATTGATACCCTTCTTAAACGGATGGAAGATTATAAAGGCCGTTTTGTAGTTATTGTAGCCGGTTACCCTGATGAAATGAAACATTTTATCGAATCGAATCCGGGGCTTCAATCGCGTTTTTCGAACAATTTTATCTTTGAAGATTACACATCGCGGCAGCTTCTTGATATTGCAAACACTATTGCTGAAACCAATGGTTACAGACTCGACGAAGGTGCTATTCAGATTCTGCTTGAAATATTTACAAAACTTTACAAACAACGGGACAAAAATTTCGGTAATGCTCGCACTGCAAAAAATATTCTTTACAAAGCAATAAGCAATCAGGAAGAAAGGATTGCTAAATTATTCTCCCACAGCGATGAAGATTTAATGGCTATTACATTCGATGACCTTGAAAATGTGGAGAAAGAAATCTAAACTTTCTTACTGCTTGCAGAGTAAAGTTTTCCGGCTGTAATTCCGGCCAATGTAATAAGCCATTTCCTAGGTAAAAACCTGCCGAGAACCGCAATTGATTTATTCATTATACCATCAACCGCCCCCGGTTTCCGCCCCAAAGCGTTCAATGCGGTTTCAACAACCTGCTGAGGAGTCCTTGGCGTAGGGCCTATTCCCATTGCTGCAATTCTCTGAAATTCAGTATCGGTGCCTCCCGGATTCAAAGCAAGCACATCAATATTGTACTTCTTCACTTCATACCACAGAGCTTCTCCGAGCGTTAAATTAAATGCCTTTGTAGCTGAATATGCAGCCATAAGAGGGGTAGGCTGAAAAGCAACTAAAGAACCAAGGAATATTACCGCCCCCCTTCTTCTTTCCGCCATCAGGGGAAGGAAATGGTGGGTTAGGATTACAGGAGCAACACAGTTAAGCAGGGTCATCCGAATTTCTTTCTCTGCATCGCATTTTATAAATTCACCCGTTGAACCAAAACCGGCGTTATTTACGAGTATTCCAATTTCCAGTCCGGCGCATTCTTCTTTAATCTTTTCAATTGTGTTGCTTTCGGTTATATCGCCGGCAACAATTTTAATTTCAATGCCGTACTTTACAATTAATTCAATAGATAGATTTTTAAGCCTTTCTTCCCTTCTTGCAATAAGAACCAGGTTTAATTTTTCTCCTGCCAGCCTTTTTGCAAATTCCTCCCCTATACCGGATGATGCTCCAGTTATTAAAGCCCAATTGCCATACTTTTTTATCATTTTTTGCTACCTTTTTTTTACCTTGTATTTGTCTCTGCAAATTATTAAATAAACAGAAGAATTGGGAATTAATAATGCTATAAATAAAAAAGTCATCTATTTTCATAAATTTTGGGAGGAATATGAAAAAGCTGATTTTACTATTTTTAATTTTATCATCAACATTATTAGGACAATCAAAAGATACGTCATTATTTATCTTTTCGCCTTACGGCAGTATAATTACCGCTGATCTCATTAAACTTTATCCCAACAGGCAATATATTGATATATTGAAAACATCAACCCAGTTTTCAAACTGGGGCGGAAGTTTCAAAGGAAGCAAATTGTATGAAATATCTAACCAAATTAATGGAATACCTTCTGTAAGCATGTTTAATCTGCCGTATGAAGCAATTTCGAAAATTGAGACATTCGACGGAGCTTATCCTGCTGAAAATTCATTTATGAGCACAAATACAATTAATAATTCTCTTAATTCGGGCAATGGAACATTATCCATTTATGCCGGCTACGAAACGGATAATATTCTTTTCAAATCGGGGAATGATTTATATAACAGAAAAATATTGGATTCTTACTGGTTCGGGTACAATAACCTTACTTTACGAGCAGAAGGTTCTATAGGCAGCAGAATCGATTATTTCTTTCTGTTTAATCAGAACTATATACTTGATAAAGACCCAAAGGCTTACCCCGGCATTCAAATGGATAATGTATATGCGGAATTTTATAACACAGACGGGACATCCTCAACCGGAACAATAGATTACAGATACCCATCCGGGCCGCGTCTTTCAGCTTCGGACCTGACAAATACCTTTATAGGCAATATGAATATAAAGCCTTTTCAAAACCTTGCGCTTAATATTTTCGGTATTTATCAGACAAACAGATATTACGAACCGGCTTCTTATAAACTTATTTACACCCTAAGCACTTCCCCGCTTTATACAAAAAATCAATTATTGGCCGGCCTGAATTTAAAATGGGATATTAACAGCGTCATTCAATATTCATTTTCTGCAGGATATTCATATCAGCTCAATATGCTTTCCGACCCCGTATGGAAAGATAATATTCTTCTGTATGGGTACAACTCTGTAAATTATGTATATATAGCCGATTTTTTCTCATGTATAAACGGCGAATTTCATTATAACACGCAATTTTATAAAAAGGAATATGACCTTTTTTCGAGCAGCAGCGTATTTTCCATAAAAATATCCGATACGGATTTGCTTAAGGCCGGTTTCAACCTTCAAAAATATACTTACCGTAAATTTGAAACCCCTTATTCTTTGTGGTATGGAACCGAAATAAGCTATTATCTGCTGCATGGTATTGAACCAAGGCTCGATTTCCGATATTATTACGCTGATATAATAGGTTATGACAACTATTTGAATCCGACCGCTGATGACGGAGTATTCGGTAAACGGGAACCGGTCATTCTGAATGTCTTTATTGAGAATAAATATGATTTCGATAACGGCTATTTTTTATTAGGCGCTAAATATGATTACTTTAACCCTGATAACTATATAACTATTGATGAATTAAACCCTTTAGATGCGTTTAATTCCGACGGGACTCTATCGTACGATAAAATAAAACAGACTGACGCCTACAATCTTATATCGCCTGTATTGAATTTTAAATACTCTCTTTCCGAAAAAACCGATTTATACGGAGGTTTCGGAATAAATGCGCAGATTCCGAACCTCGATGAAATATATACCGATATTTTTTATTTCTATATCAATGACGACGGCATGGATATAGACCGCGCTTCAGCTTATCAATTTACTATAAAGCCCATTAAAACTACAATGTATGATTTATCTCTGACGCACAAGCTTACGGATAATCTTAATCTGATAGTAAAAAGTTATTTAAAACGGATAGTCGATATTCCTACAATCGGCTCCAACAGTTCGAATAATTTTAGTTATGACAGCGACGGGAAAACCACCATTGCAGGGGCAAATCTTCTCTTGAATATGTCCAATTTTCATAACATTTCAGGCTCTATCGATTTTGCTTATACATATTCGAACGGGGTATCGGCAAATAATACAAGCAAAAACGGATACGGTTATACTTATTCGAATTCCACAAACTCATATTATATATATGAGTACAACGATGTTGAGCTTGAAAATCTTAGCCGTTTTGCAGGCAAATTATTTCTTAATTACAAGCTGGTTTCTTCTTCATGTATTTTCGATAATTTCAATTTCTCCTTGTATTATTATTTTAATAGCGGACATACATACCATAAAACCACATCTGTACTTTTTAACGGCGCAACCACTCCGAATAATCATCAGATAGACCTTATGATAAGTAAATTATTTCAAGTCGGAGGCATCGGTTCTTTTGAATTGTACATTTATGCTATTAATCTGTTTAATATTCGGAATGTAATAAATGTATATCCGTATTCCGGCGATCCTGATAATGACGGAAAGACTTACATTATATATGATAATTATTACAATTATCTACTGACAGAATACGGTAAAACGAGGGCAGATAATTATTTAAAGATCGCGAATCAGATAAATGCTCAGGCATCGGAAAGCAATTACGGAACCCCCCGCATGATACGTCTCGGTATAAAACTAAATATTTAATTTGAGGCCGCTTTGAAAAAAATATTAATTTTTTTATTAATTGTGTATTCTTCTGCTTTTGCGCAGAACAAGGATACTCTTCTCTCATTAAGCAATTCGTTTAATACATACATATCATCCGATATCATCAAAAAATTCCCGAATAAAAATATTAACAATATCCTATCTTTTTCTGAAGGAATAAGCCTTTATAACGGAAAAGTATATATGAACGGAGGGCGGGCAAGCGAATTGAGTTTTCAGCTTAACGGGCTTCCCCTTGCCGAGCTTTACGACGGAGGAACTTCATTAACTCTTCCTTTTGAGGCAATAGATAGGATTGAGATACGCAAACCGGTTGTACCGGCTGAAATAGGTTTCGGGCATACAAACTCAATAAATTATTCTCTTAAAAAAGGGGGGAAAACGACCGAATGGTATGTAAATTACGAAACTGATAATATTTCTTTCCGTTCATCCGAAAGCGTTTATAACGGCGTAAAAAATTTCGGGGCATACAGTTACGGATATAATTATTTTACCGCTTCAATTTCGGGAGAAGCAATAAAGAATGTTTACTATTACCTTTTATTCAATCAGAAATTTATGAGGGATAAAAACCCCTCCGCTATGCCCGAAATAAAAGATACGGTTACTTTCAGACCGGATTATACGGTTACAAAATTCGACCTTAACGGCGGCCTTATCAAGAATAATTCACAGGAAATCAATTCGGCAATCGGAAATTTCAATTGGGATATGGATAATATCCAGATTCAGCTCTCCTCAATTTATCAATGGGGGCATTATAACGATGGAGTTACAAACAGTTTTTTTCATATTTTCAGATCTATGCGGAATGCG
>Ga0153915_10004015_pt1 | contig 13538 bp, 9 predicted proteins | sample Opewatmetagenome_2_FD_107003 | JGI IMG/M metagenome (GOLD analysis project Ga0153915, IMG submission 107003) | Freshwater wetland microbial communities from Ohio, USA - Open water 3 Core 3 Depth 3 metaG | ecosystem: Environmental > Aquatic > Freshwater > Wetlands | place: USA: Ohio, Lake Erie... | reverse complement strand
TCATAAACCCAGCCGAGGACGCACAGCTTCATATCGTTCGAGGTTCGTAACGCCTTGTAATCAACCCGCCCGCCCGTAAGAATCGCGTCAAGCACCTCAGGCGTTAACCTCGGCTCATCGGGCATATCTATTTCCAGCTTGAAATTATCCGGGTCGTTTCTTTTCTGGATATATGCCTTTATCATCACATTAAAAATATCTAACTTGTCCGCGTCGCGTATCATCTGGGATAGTAACAGCGTATCTCCCGTAAGATTATTTGGCAGCTCCTTTTCGCCGTGATAGCGAATCGCCGTCTCGATTGTTTCCCTTTCGTCATCCGGCAATTCCGCCAATATTTTTTCTTTTTGCAGGACCTCTACGCCCAGAAGGCAGTGGTTGACACTCCGAGGGTCAACATAAGTCCGGTATTTGGAGAACTGCGGGAATCGCCCCACATCGTGAAACAGCGCGATCGTTTCAGCTAACAATCGCTGGTTGCCGACAAGGTGCAACTGGTCCGCAAGGTAAAGCATCTCAGAGCATACCCGCCCGCTGTGCTCTTCCTTTAGTTTTATATTGGCGTTGATATATTCGTCATTGCCATAGAATACTGCGACGAACTTATCAAACCACGCCTTGAATCCGTTTAATTGTTCTTTGTTCATAGTTAATTTTGGAAAGCGGATAATGTAAGGGAAAAAGACAAAAGGAAAAAGTAAAAAATTCGGTGTAAATAGCCGGCGTTACGATATAATCGTGACTGATTAAGAGAAAATAAAGGAGCGAAATATGCCAACAGCAAAAAACATTGTGGTGCGAAAACCCAGCAAAGAGGAGGAAAAAACCTGCAAGACCTGGCCGATTTGGACATGCAAGCCAAGCGAATTCGACTGGGCCTATACCGAAAAGGAAACCTGCCTGATACTCGAGGGCGACGTAACCGTGACCGACGGCAAAGATTCTGTCAGCTTCGGCCCCGGCGATTTAGTCGTCTTCCCTGTTGACCTCGAATGCAAATGGCAGGTTAAAAAGGCCGTCAAAAAACATTACAATTTTGGGTAACATGCAAAGAAATATATGCTTGAATGAGGCGTAAAATGCGTCACAAGATATATATCTTAATAATGACTATTTCTGCATCGTGTGTTTTTCTAATCGGCTGCAAACACAAGAATGAGCCCAACTCGGGACAGATACACCCGAGTGACACTAATAATTCCGCACTGGCCTGGGTACTAAAAGGCGATTATCAGGTAGTGAAGAGTTTTTATGACCTGCCAAAAGATGTTCGAATAGCAATTCTTCCTGAGCCGTCTAAATCTGTAAGACTCGGTCGAATGGCAAATCCCAATGAACGGTTTAACAGTACAGACGTTATCGAAGATGACCTGCCAATGCGAAGATTCATTACGGGCGGATTCTCCAAAGATTACGCCTTTGTTTTTTATGAGCATGGCGGGAGGGGCTATAACCAGCCGTTTGTTATATTGAAACGAGAGATGGGAAAAGCAAATATCATTTTATTAGCGTATTTATTCGAAGAGAACGGCACTATGTCTTTGAACCAATTGAAGTCCATTATCAAGAGCAACAGAATCAAAGAAGAAAAGAACGCCAAGTATTGGAGTTTATAGAGTAAAATCAGAAAGCTATAACCAAAAGCGATGGCACATAATCGTTTAAGAACACAAGTGTGTAGATTAGGAGACAAAAATTATGATGATTGATTATCTGACGCTGATGCTGGTAAATATGGCTGCGGGGCTTTTTCTGCTTGGCTGTTTCGTCTGGCGTGATTTGGATACGTCGGAAGATATCGGCCGATGGATCCCGGCGTTTGCAATCTGCGGCCTTGTCGCAGCAATAGGCGGATTTGCGATTACCTTCACCTGGCCGTTACCTAAACCATATAGCTCGGCATACGGCGAAATGTCGGTGTTATTTGGCGTGCTTTTGCTCGGCCTGGCTTTGGCAATATCTAAGAGATGGGAACTTCTACCTTTGGCAATATACGCTGTTTTCGCAGGCGCAGCCGCGACGCTTCTTGGCGTGCGGATAATCAACCTTGCCCTGACAACGCATCCGATTTTGTCAGGGGTTGGATTTATATTGAGCGGAATATGCGGCATTTTCTCGCCGCTGGTGGTTTGGCAAAACGACAAAAAGGGTCTGCGTATCATTGGTTCGCTTGTATTGTTCGCCGCCTCGGCAATATGGGCCTGGACAGGTTGCATGGCTTACTGGATGCACATGATGGCGCCAAAATAAAATCGGTCATTGCTCGTTAATTATTGGAGGACTACGTTTCGCTGTGACGGGCGTACCGAAAAAATGAGTGAAGAACAAACAAGTGCGATTACGAGGATGGAGTTTAATTACCCGAAGAAGCCATGGTTTTTTGCGCTTAGCTGTCATCTCGTAATGCTCGGACTTTTCACCTTATTCTATTCTGGCAAAATATCCGGCCGGTTCTCAAAAACTTATCTGATAATAGCAGTCAGTTATGCTTTTCTCGGCATCTTTTCTTCCTGCAACCTTGCGGCTTTATTTGGAAAACGAAAGAATGCCATTGCCCTGGATGAAAACGGGTTAAAGGTCAGAGACAAGTTCGCCAAATGGGAGGAAATTGAAAAAATAAAGGATGGCCCATGGGGTATGCGCAAATCGGTTGTGCGAATCAAGCTGAAGAAAAAGAAAATGAGCTTTTTCAATTGGGAAACCAACCCCAATGTTTTGACCATCTTGCCTGCTCTTTTCGTTTATTGCAATGTGCTGCCCGCAATTTCAACCATTCGGCCTGATATCCCCATCGGACGAATCACAAAAAAATGCATCGCAGACCCCGACTGGGCCGTCGCCCCTGACCGCCGCTCAATAACATTTGCGATACTGGTTAATGTTGTTCTGTCCTGCGCTTTGCTGGTTCCGAGATTTCAAAACATATTTGATTATGTGGTAATCGCCGGACTTTTCGGTATCTCGCACAATATACTCAACATCGCGTCTCATTCTTTGGGAACAACAACCAAAGATAGTTTTATCAAATTTGCTCTGACCTGCCCGATACTTCTTTTGGCTGTTATACCACTTCACGCAATGGCAGCAGTAGAATACTCAGTGCTTGAAGGTCTTGTTATCACAATCCTGTTAATTTTGTTTATGGCCATATTGGCGCTGTTCACGGTAAAAGACCTGAACTACGGTCTGCAACTGGCAATTCTGTGCATCCTTGCCGGTGCACCCGCCGGAACATACTTTTATCAAAAATCACAGCAGTGGCCTGTAAAAGATGTTTCTTCGCTTATATGTGGTGATAATACAACACTAACAATATGGGGAAACCGCGGAAAAAATATCACCGCTGCCTGGTATGACGGCAACGGCTGCGTTATTGATACCAATACTCTAAAGCGAACGTTTTTGCCGGCTCATAACGGGAAAATATACACCGTTTGGCTGGATGAGCGATTCCTGGTTCGCGATGTTAAATCAACAGATAATGACAATAATGAACCTGCAAACGGGTTATGGGTGTATGATTTTGCAAAACAACAGGAGTTTCAAATGCCGACTTCGCGAAAGTATTCGGTTGGAAGCCGAAGACCGGTTGATTACAAGGGGCAACATCTTGCGTGGATTGATTACCAACAGAATGTTCAAAAGCTCAGATTTTATAATATAGAGACAATGACTGAAGACATCGACGTCATTGAACTTCCCGAAGATGTTAATTTGTCTGGAGGCAAGCCGAGATGGCTTGGCGAAAAAGAAATCGCTATTTTGGCCTCCCAGGCAAATGGAGAATGCGATAAAAAGCGACTTGTGCTATGGCTAAATATAGAAAACGGGCAGTATCGGCTGTTTACTTCGTCACAAATTTATAAAAATTGGTATTCAACAACTGACTTCAGATATGCCCTTGGCGTTAACGATCTTGGTAATGACCGCTATTCCGTTTCTTTTGTTGATCTTGAAAAAAATAAAACGATTTCGCTGGCTGGAGAAAATATCCCGCTGGAAGCAGCCGAAGCAAGACGATTATTTCACGTCGTTGAAACAAAAACCGGGACATACCTTGCAATGTTCGAATTTACCAGCTGCGAAGATAAACTCCTTTGCCGGGTACCCGTAAGTATGAGCGTTCTTGGCGTTTCGCCAACAGGGAAATACGTATTACTCGGGTTTGATAAATTTTTAAGTTTTCCAATTTATACGGTTATCAACACCGAAAACGGCAAACAGCACAAGATACATCTGCCCGGATTTTCCGGCGCACTTTCGACGCAATACATTGCGAAAATGCCATATTTTTCCCGTTTCTCACCTGATGAACATTGGCTTATGCTGGAGACATTAGAAACAGAAAGACAGCTAACGTTACTCATTAAAATTCCGGATAACTGGTAAAACACAAAAGCCCTGAAACTTAAGGTTTTTGCAGTTTTTCGATTTCAGACCGGCACATCAATAACTGGGCGGGGTCGGCAATCTTCTTCTCGGCGGCACGCAGGTGATTCAGCGCAAGGTCGGGCTTCTCAAGATACCGCGAATATATTATCCCAAGCATCAGCTCGACCTGCTCAATATGCTCGTAATTTGCGTAATAAGTGAGAAACTTTTCGTAAACCGACGCGGCATTGTTGTATTCACCATCGCTGGCAAACTGGTTGGCAATATCGAGCAAATGCTGGCGAGGCAAAACCTGCCCGCTATCGAGCGACATAAGGTTAAGATACTGTTGAGCGGCTGTCTGGAGGTCGTGCCGACAAACGCTGTTGGCGATATCTTCGCGCAACTGCCTAATCTGCGGCTCATCAGGCCCCGGTATTGTTACATCTTTAGCTATTATACTTTTTTTGCCGCCCATGCCGGTGAATGGGTCATAGCCCGTGGAAATAGCGTCACGATATGCGCGCCTGCGGTTCCACTGCTTGAGCATCGCCCAAAGGTCGAATTGCGAACTGCTCAATAATCCCGTCGTCAGCAGAAACAGCGACGAAACGATGCCGAACGAATAACCCGCAAGATGCGCGTCGTAAGCAACATTCGTACTCGCCGTATAACGGATAATAACATTATCAAGGATAATCATCTTTAACGCGATAAAGTAAATGGCAGGAACATCAACCGTGTCGATAAAGATGAACCAGTACGCAATAGTTATAAGGGTCTGCGGAAACAGCACAAGATACGCGCCCGTTACCGCAGCCACCGCGCCGCTTGCCCCCATAACCGGGTTACTGCTTACAAGCGTATGGCCGACCGCGCTGAACACCGCGCCCGCCAGGTAAAAGCACAGGTAGCCAAAATGCCCGAGCTTGTCGTTTACGTTATTGCCGAATATATACAGAAAGAACATGTTGCCGAAAATATGCAGGAAACCGCTGTGCAAAAAAGCGTAAGTGATAAACTGCCACAGAAACGGGTGAGCAGGCGTAAAAACAAACTGTTCCGCCCAGGGACGCAGAATATCTCTCGCCCGCTCATCGGGCCAGTAGCTCAACAGAAACACAATCACATTTACGGCTATGATGGCGTAATTTGCGTATGGCGTTCTGTGGCATCTGACATTTGTGCGAATAGGCAGCAGCATAATGGATTTCGTTTACCTTCGAAAAAACCGGACGATTCAAAGGGCAGCATTGTAATGGCTTTGTGCCGGGCAGGCAAGACATAAAAAAACAGGGCGACTTTCGCCGCCCTGTTTCAGGTGAAATGAGGCGTTGGAATCATGCACCTTTGGCCCTGGCTATAATTGCGAGGCGATATACTCTTATTAACCGGCTCCCCCCAGCCGGATAAACCTGCTCAAATAAAATATACAAAAAGCCCCCCTCTTCTCCAAATCGGCACGGAAAAATCTTTATTTTTCCCGTCCGCGCTGTTAATACTGGCATCAGATTTTGACTGGAGAATTTTTACGAATGGATAAGCACACATATAAAACCCGCCTAAAGGTCGTCAGGGCCGGAATTGCCCGTATCGGTGCCGATTGTCTCATCGCCACGAAACCCGCCAATGTAACTTATCTTACCGGCTTTACCGGCGAAGACAGTTGGGCCATTGTTTTGCCCCGCGCAGTCGCCCTCGTAACAGACAGCAGGTACACCGAACAGGCGGCAGCCCAGTGCCGCTTTTGCGGGATTTTTAAACGCAAAGAGACAATTGTTAAAACAATCGCCGAACTGCTGCGGAATCGACGCGGAATAAAAACCGCCGCCGTCGAAAAATCAATATCGCTCGCCAATTTCCGGTCGCTGAAAAAAAACCTGTCCTGCCGACTGAAGGCCGCCGAAGGTATCGTCGAATCAGTACGCCGGAAAAAAGACCCCATCGAGGTCTCGGCCATTCGAGCCGCCGCCAAAATCGCCGCACGGGCCTTCGAACGCGTGCTTCGACAGGTAAAACCGGGCCTGACGGAAAACGAGCTGGCGGGAATTGTCGATTTCGAGATTCGAAAAGCCGGAGGCAATAACAGCTTTGAAACGATTGTCGCGTTCGGTCCCAATGCCTCAAGACCTCATCATCAGCCCACCCCGCGCAAATTACGAAAAAACGATACCGTCCTCATCGACTTCGGCGTACGCCTCAACGGCTACTGCTGTGATGTTACCAGATGCTTTTCGGTCGGCACACCGCACGGGTTTTATTACAAAGTTTACACCGTCGTAAAACAGGCACAGGCCGCCGCCATAAGAATGGTCAAAGCCGGAATCGAAATCAGCAGCATCGATGCCGCTGCAAAAGAAATCATAAAAAAAGCAGGTCTGCCTGTCTATGGCCACGGAACCGGGCACGGACTTGGCCTGGAGGTACACGAACTGCCCACCATATCAGGCAAAACAAAAGGGAAATTGCAGACAGGCGACGTGATTACAATCGAGCCGGCCGTTTATATCCCCGGACGCCTCGGCGTCAGGATTGAAGACGATTGCCTCGTCACAAACAATGGGTGCGTTGTCCTTACCGTGACTTGCCCTGGCGGATAACTCCCTCGCTCTTACTATTGTTGCGGCCCCCTCCTCATATAGTCATCCAGCGTCGGGGCACCCCTGTCCATCGGCCCTCTCCTCATACCATCTCCGGGCACACCACGCTGCTGTTCTTCCAACGCGCCGCTGCTGCCCCAGGCACGCCATGGTTCCTTGGGCCTCTTCTCAAGTGTCTTCAGTTCGCCATACTTAAAACGCAATTCATCAGGCCAGTACATTTGTTTCGCCGGCAATCTTTCCACTCTCGTCCCGTCAAAACTGAACAGCATACCAAAATACTGCCGCGACTGGAGAGCTTTGTCCCCGAACCAGTCGTTCATCGCTACCAGGTCCACCACAACCGCCCCCGTAGCGTAATCTATCATCTCAGGCTGTTTCACGTTTGTTGCGCTTTTATCTTTATCTTTACCTTTATCTTTATCGCTCTGCTCAACCCTCGCCACCCTGCCTATCACGTCCCCGCGCTTGACCATAAACGGCTCACTGTGCCAATAGCCCAGCACATACCTGCAAACCTGCACCTCCGCCGCCATGGCTGCCTCCTGAACGTTTATCGGGAAGAAATACAGCCGATTGTCTATCGCCACTACGTCCGTCACATCCGAAAATTCGCTCCAGAATATTACCTTGCTGTCCTTATCAGCATCTTCCTCACGCACCTGGCTGGTCCCGGCCACGGGATTGAATACCCCAAGCCGGATGCGATATTGATAACTCGCGCCCGGCTCAACAGTATCGTCATAGGCCCAGAATGTTACCACCTCACGCAGCTTGCTGATATCCTTCGTCGTCAGCAGCATCTTTTTCATCTCGTCATATATCATCGCTTCTGTTACCACCGGCTTGGCGCTCTTTTTCTGTTCAGCCGCCGTTGTCGTTTCAGTCCGCCGGTCACGTTCCACCGCTCTGTCGGGCTTATTTGTTGTCCCCGAAGGGTTCCGGGAACTGCCCATTCCGCCCCCGCGGTCTGGGCTGCTGCCTGTTGCCCTGCCACTCGTCGTCGATCGCCCTGGCCCTGACGTTGCGCCCCCCCGGCTGCCGCTTGTGCCGCCTCCATGTTCATCACGACTCGTCACGGAACGCGGCGTCGGCGTCACGGAACGTGTTGCACGTTCTTCCGTTGCTTTAGCTTCCCGCTCCGTCGCTCGCTCTGTCGCCGCCTCGCGCCGCTCCTGCGCCTCTTTGTCGCGCCGAACGTTTAAATACTTCGCATGCAGTACGGGCGGCAGCCAGTCATCATCTGCCGACGCTATCCTATACGGATCCGGCTGCAGCAATTTCACCTGCATCTGTGGGGCGCTGAACTTCGCAAGCTGAACCATAACCCCGCCGCTCGGCAGACCGTTTACATCCTCTATTACCTTGTAGTCATCTCTCTTTGGGTCTATCTTCGCGCGGGGCACATCCTCCCACTGGCCCCACTCACCATTATCACCGAGACGCTGCCTCTGTAACTGAACCGCCGCAAACACCGGCTTGACCAAACCGGCATCACGCCACCCCTCAGGTACATCTCTGCCCGCAAAACACTCCTGAAAACTGTCTATTAACGGCGCAAGGTCGAAACTCGCCTGAACGGTGACCAAATCCAGGTCGTTCGGCTCATAGGTCTCTTCTGCCCCGACGTTCTCCTCGGTAACCGCAACTTTCGGCATATAGGCCGCTGCCCTTATGTGTTCCACGGAAACATCGTTAACGGAACCAACCACGGGCATGCGGTACTTCTTATCTATCATCGTCTCCACCGAACTCGGCACCGGCCAAAGAACGTTCAAATTCTTATCCAGCACCGAATTTATCTTCGCCAGAAAATCAACGCTTTGAGGCACATACGCAGGCTTGGAATCCGCCCCACGCTCCATCTGTGCTTTCAGCTTTTCAGCCTGTCCCGCTATGTATATATCAAGCTGACCGGGGCTAAACTTCTGGCCGTTGAAATCCACTTCCGGGCCTCGCAGCACAAACGCATACAAAACGTAGATAGCCGCCAGGCCGCCTATTACCATCGCCACTTTTTCGATATGCTCATCTATGAAATTACTTTGTTTTCTAATCATAGTTCCAAAACCCCAAACCTGTCCAGCTACGCCGCCTAACCGCCTGTCTTTGCCACAGGGTTCTTTATCGACTCCGGCTTTATCGCATCATACCCGTTCTTGTTGAATATGTATTCACAGACAAGTTCAATCTCAAAAACCGAATCCGCCCCATATCTATAAGACTGATGGTCGAGCAACGTCAAATCCACCGGCTTTACCCTGCTCTCCAAAATGGTTATCTGGTTGTGTTTGAATACCTTCGCCGGCTCCTGGCCCGTGAATCCCGTAAACTTGTGCTCCTTGGCGCTGCACAACTCCCGCATAAAAGGTATTATTGCCTTGCTGCTCACCACCACCACTATCCCAAAATGCACCACGTCTATGTTCCCGTTGCTCACTCGACCAGTGAACGACTCAGTCAGCTGTTCCTCCGGCTTGGTTACGTATTTCGGCCGCTCCTGAGACGCTTTCCCAACCCCAGTGCTCGAAAGAGCGTCCGGTGCCACAAAACCGACTCGCTCCACACGCTTTACAGGCGACGTTAACACGCTGCTCGAACCGGCATTCATCGTCCCTGCCGTCGAAAACACGTCCTCAATTATCCAGTAACCAATCTGCCAGAACCAGCAGTCCTTGACACTGTCTTCTATATTGGCGTACTGATATGTCTTCCAGAAATCGTACCCGCTCACAGTTTCGGGACTCGCGTATACGGACACCGACTTGGCCTTGGTATGGCAAATCTCCTCGACTATCCTTGACGATGTCGATACCCCGCCCGCTCCGCCCGATCTGGAAAGCCCTGCACCCGTCTGCCGGGCGGCCTGCAATTCCTCCGCACTGGGACAATCACCTCCACGGTCCTTCGCTACCAAACCCTCAACCCCCTGACAAAACCTGGCACCAAACCTGGTGAAAAGCAATGTCGAAGTATCCTTCGGCTGAGGAAATATGTCGTAACTGAGCAGTTCACGTTGAGTGCTCTCTATCGATAACAACTTTATCAGGTTCGCATCCCGCTGGTATGCATCCTGATACTGTTTTTCCACCTCCGCCTGACTGACGGCAGGCAACTTTTTCAACATATCCTTTACCTGCGTGCCCAACGGCACACTTTCCCTGGCCGCCTTCTGTTTTAAACTGCTGCCCATCAGCCAGGCCGCAGTCAGAACCGCGCCGCACGCCAAAATTATCACCGCGGGCCAAATCAACACGAAATACACCCGTAATCCACCTAACCCCTTCATTAAATCTTTTAATTTTGACAAATCAATCTTGCCCATCACTCATCCCCCACACTCGATTTGGGCCCGGCGGTTTTCTTCCGCGGGGCTGGTGCTTTGTCAGGACTTGGCGCTGGCTGACTTGTAATTGGCGCTGCCTCTGGGCTACTGCTGCCGCCACCCTCTTCAACAAACGCTTCTGGTGGCTTATTCCACTTCAACTTGAAATTCAGCACAAACCAGGAATCGTTAACCTTCGCAACTTTCTTGCTGCTATCGCCGGCATCCGTAACCTTGCTGATAATCTCGTCGGTCATCGGGTCAACAACCACTTCGCTATTGCCCTCACCTGTTTTTCTTACGCCGATACCCTGAGGCATAGGTGCCGCCAGATCCACTTCGCCGGTCTGAAGGTCAAAATGCTGCTTTTCCGTTTTCTTATAAAGCTCAAAGGGACTGTTGCCGTCAAACATACTGTTCATATCCGTCAGTCGGGTCACTAACCCCCACCTGTTCGGGTCGTTCTGCACACCCACCGGGTCCAACAATTCGGATATCACCTTATAAGGACTGTACCCGGAAATCGTTATTACAAAACCGGGAGCCGACGCCTCACCGCCCGGCCCTGTCGGCTGAACTCCCATCATCCTGCCTCGCATCGCAGGTGAATTTCTACCCGAAGTCCTGCCTCGTCCGCCCCCGCCCCTCATCATCATATCTCTCGATTCCATCCGACCGCCTGAGAATGTGTCTCCGAGTGTATCTCTGGCATCAAGACCTCTCTCGAAACCCGTCGTTCCGAACTGACCGCTCCCGACGTCCAGCGTATAGTAAATAGACATCCCGGTTACAAAAATCTGTTTGCGCTCCCTGCGGTCCGGAAATTTCTCTTTTATCGTCTCAACGTCGCCGCTGGCAAAAGCTCGGTAAAGCTCCGCCTGCTCCGGGTTGCTTTTGGTATTCGGCAATGTCCCTATCAACTTCTGGTACAGTAAAGGCACCATATCACGATACTTGAACTGCTCGAACTCCTTTTTTATCACTGCTTCCGACTCACCGGCTCTGGCCTCTTCGGCTTTTAGATCACTCTCCGCCTTCTTTGCGGCATTCAGCACGAACTTTGCTGTCTCTCTCTGCGATACCTTGCTGGTGTAGCTGGCGCGGTCTATTAGCGTCCTCGCGAACGCCAGCACCGACGCCACTAATACCAGGCACGCCGCCAGCACAAAAAATTTCGTCTTGCTTGCCCATACCATTGACTTGGCTATGCTCCGGGGCAGCAGATTGCTCTCTATCCGCCCAAGACCAAGCGCCTGCACCCCTAACCCGTACACGACGCCAAAATCACATACGCTTTCATGGAACTTCGCCGCCGAGACCGCCGCGTTTATCCCGACCTGCTTGAACGCGTCTGGCCGCTCTATCTGCATCTGCAGGCTCTGCTGAAGGTACTGGAGCAAACCCCGCATTTTCGTGCCGCCGCCCAGCGCAATAATTCTCGCCAGTTTTACATTCGAATGCGAGCTGGTATAAAAACCAAGCGAACGCTGAATCTCCGACGCCAGGTCAGTGAACACCGGCTTCATCGCCTGAAGAATTTGTCTGGCGTATTTGCTCATTGGCGCGGTACGTTTGAGCTTTTCCGCCTTTTCAAAATTCAGCTTGAAAGTGTCCGCTATCGCCTTGGTAAAGGCATTGCCTCCCATCGCTATCGTCCGCTGCCAGACGTCCGATTTCGTGCATACCACAAGGTCGGTAGTTTCCGCCCCTATGTTCAGCACAACCGTCGCCTGCGTATCCAACTTCATCAGGTCGGGCCTGTCGTAAAAAATATAGTTATAAAGCGCCATCGGCGCTATCTGAACGTATGCAACCTCCAGGTTCTCCCTGCTGAAATGTTCAAGCTCCGCAGTCACCACGTCGTTTTTTATCGCGAATATCCCGACCTTCACCTCCGCCGCACCCGCCTCCGTCATCAATTGCCAGTCCCATGCGACCTCGTTTATATCAAAAGGAATTTGCTGGCTGGCTTCGAATTTGACGATTTCGGGAATTCGTTTTTGCTCGACGGGCGGGAGGTTAACAAAACGCGCGAAACTGTTTGCGCTTGGGACAGCGACGATAATTTCGTCCCTGCCGAGGTCGTTGGCCTGGACAAACTGACGAAGCGAAATAGCAATAAGCTCCTGCTTTTCCTGGTCATTGATTCCTGAGCCGGAGAGGACTTTTCCGTGCTGGATATGTTCGAAGCCGATGACCTCGAGTACGCCGGATTCGTTGCTGAGGCGGAGCGCCTTGAGCGAGGTATTTCCGATGTCGATGGCCCAGACGGACCCGATTTTTTCCGCCATAAACTATGCCTCCTGTCCCGGCCTTAAATGGACGGGACCTGCTTTTCACTGCCGACGCAATAGTATAACACAAAGAATTATATTATTATAGGAACTATGAGAACTTTTTCCATATATACACTTGGCTGCAAAGTGAATCAGTACGAATCGCAGCAGATAGCCCAGCTTCTCGAGGAGCTGGGTCTGTCGGCAGCGGTGTCGGGTGAGAAGCCCGATTTAGCCGTGATAAATACCTGCTGCGTAACAGGTACGGCTTCAGCCAAGAGCAGGCAATATATTCAAAGAGCGTTAAAGGCCAATCCAGCCGGCGTAAGGATCGTCTGCGGGTGTCTTCCGGCGATGAACAGCCGGGAAAATCCCCCTTGCGACGGCGATAACGTTCATATCATCGGCAACCGAGACAATTTGGCGCAAAGAATCGCCCAAATTATCATCGGCCACAATCCCCTTATTAAAGCAAAAAACGGGTTAAAAATCAAGGACGGAATGGCTAAATTCGCTAAATATCCCAAATTACCACAATTAATCAGTTTCAAGGGGCATACAAGGGCGTTCCTCAAGGTCCAAGACGGTTGTGACGGCCTTTGCACTTACTGTATTGTACCTAAAGTGAGGCCTGATGTTCAAAGCAAGCCGATTGACAAGGCGGTAGCGGAGGCAAAGGCCCTTGTGGCGGCTGGGCATAAGGAAATTGTGGTAACAGGCGTCAATCTGGGAGCTTATGGAAGAAGCACAGTGAAAAAGGGAGAAGGCAGAAGACAGAAGGCAGAAACCGAAGAAAGGCAGAAGGGAGAAGTTAGAAGGCAGAAGACAGAGATTTCGGATTTCGGATTTGGGATTGCGGATTTGTTGGAGGAGCTGGCGGGGGTGGAAGGTTTATTGCGGATTCGGGTGAGCAGTTTGGAGCCGGGGGACATTAGCGAGGAATTGTTAGACGTTTTTTGTGCGCAT
>Ga0153915_10004014_pt1 | contig 13539 bp, 19 predicted proteins | sample Opewatmetagenome_2_FD_107003 | JGI IMG/M metagenome (GOLD analysis project Ga0153915, IMG submission 107003) | Freshwater wetland microbial communities from Ohio, USA - Open water 3 Core 3 Depth 3 metaG | ecosystem: Environmental > Aquatic > Freshwater > Wetlands | place: USA: Ohio, Lake Erie... | reverse complement strand
TTCTCGGTTCCGTGCTACTTCTGTGTAGCTGTGCTGCGACTCAGAAGCTCAGCATCACGACAGATCCGCCAGGGGCGCAGGTCACTCTGGTACGTTATGGGGTCACCGAGACAGAGGGGGGAGTGCCAGGCGTGTCCATTGGGGCAACCGGAGAGCACTTCGAAGATCCTCCGATGCTGATCGGGACATCGCCCCTCGAGTATGAGTTCAAGCTGGAGGAAACCGCCAAGGAGATATCAATAGCCGGTCTCTTTGTGAACGTGACACGGAAGTTCACCGAAGGGTTAGTCCGCGCGGAGAAGGACGGGCGCGTTGCCGAGCGACGAGTGAGCTTCTCAGGCAAGCCGCTCACGGTGGACCTGCTGCTGCCCGGGGAGTAGGCGGAGTGCGGAATCGCGGCTTGAGCAGCAGAATATCGAGCTCACGATAGCGGCGGCCGGGCCGCGGGGTTAGACATACCCAAGGTCGACTGAACGAAATCTCCTGACCGGGGCACAACTTCAGTTATACTGAGAGACATGAAGACTGCAATATCAATTCCCGATCCACTCTTCAATGCTGTTGAGCGGCTGGCCAAAAGGCTTGGCATCTCCCGGAGCGAGCTCTTTCAGAGGGCTGTCAAAGAGTTCTTGGAAAATCACAGAGACAAGGGTGTGATTGACGTTCTTAATGAAGTCTACGGTACCGACCGTACGAAGGCCAGGCTTGATCCGTTGCTCGAACGCATGCAGGCGGCCTCTGTTTTGGAGGAAGAGTGGTAGCACAAAGGGGAAAGATTTGATGGGCATGTTTGCCTTCTCCTTGAGGCTCCGGCCCTGGGTACAGGCGCCCTGTTGTGGTAGTGCAGTCAGATTCATTTAACAGGAGCCGTATTCAGACGGTCATTGTTGCCATTATTACGTCGAATGTCTTTCTGGCGCATGCTCCTGGTAACTTCGTGCTCACGCGGCGCCAGAGTGGACTCCCGAGGGATTCCGTTGTGAATGTGTCGCAGTTGCTTACTCTCGACCGCTCGTATCTTACCGAGCGCGTGGGCGAGTTGCATTCGGCCCAACTTCAGACCCCGGACGAGGGTCTGCGTCTGGTCCTTTCTACCTGGGGCATGTCGCGGCTGACCGTCAGCGTTACAATTCCGTAATCTTCCTCTGTATGGATCCCGGCTGGAGGAGCAGAATATTAGGCTAGCAATTGTTGCATGATCTACGTAGCATCATTGTAGATACCGAGAGAGGTACTTCAATGCGCGTATGAGTCCAAAAGTGGGGCAACAGTCTTGCTCTTCCCATTTCCAAGCCCTTTGCCCAGAGGCGTAGTTGATGAAGTTATGGGCAAGCTTCATGCGCTGCTGTCTTTTGAAGAACCGTAACGATTCGGCCGCGTTCCACGGTGTTCCCACCCGACGCCTGGACGAGCAAGTGAGGCGAAACAGGGATCGTTTCCCCGGATGATTTCATGTTTCACCTGACCTCGACGGAAAAGCAAGAGGTTGTCGCAACTTGCGATGACCTTCAAGGTTGAAGTTCTCGAGAGCTCTTCCGTATGCCTTTACTGATCTCGGTCCTTTGAGAAAGACAATCGAGGACCTCGCGCGATGGCTTCGGCTATATGTGCCAGCTGGAAGTCGAACCCAGTCTTTGAGGTCGCCCAACCTGCCGCTGCAGCCATCCCCCGCACCGTATCCGGCCATGTCGCCACCGATGTGCGTGGATGGTGCCGGTCTGGGGAGCACAGGCGGCTGAGCGGCACCGTCACGCCGGCATAACATCCTATGAAAGGTAATCACACAAAAGTCGATGAATTGCTTCGTGCGAGCGCCGATATAACCGCCTGGGCAGTTGGGGGCGTATCATCCGTGCTTTTGGGCGGCCCGATTGGTGGTGCTGTTGGCGGGGCCCTGGGTGCCTCTTTGGCTCATATCCTAGGGGATGTTGCAGATCGAGCCCTCTCTCTGAGGGAGAGGGCCAGAATCGGGACTGCAGCCGTTTATGCCATCCGTGCGATAAAGCGCCGTCTGGCTGAAGGGCAACAAGTTCGGACCGATGGATTTTTCACTGGTTCCCGCAGTCAACGCTCTGCAGCCGATCAGCTGTTCGAGGGACTTCTGCTTGCCAGCAAGAATGAATATGAGGAGAAAAAACTAGTTCTGCTCGGCAACCTGATGGCGTCGATTGTATTCAAGTCTTCATTTTCGTCTGCAGATGCAAATCTTCAAATGCGAAGAGTCGAACAGCTATCCTACCGCCAGCTATGTGTACTTGTAACCATATTCAGACGCAGCCTGGGTGAAATCGGGGATTTCTCGCCATCGATCTTCTCGGAGGGCTGTGAAAACAATGAGCTACTCCCGAAGGTGCAGTCAGTTCGAGAGATCGCAACGCTGTTTCAAGAGATTTTTGACCTGTACCAGCTTCGGCTAGTCGTGACACGTCGATGCTTCTTTGGTGACAGTGGGTGGGCTCCCCTTGAAGAGATACCGCTGAACTCCTGGAGAGAACTGGTGCCCGTCGGACTGTATAATTCTTTTGAGGGAGAGACGCTTGTATGTTTGATCGAACCCGATGCAATACCGAAGGAAGACTGGGAACGAGTGGCAGCCTTGCTTCGGTATAAGCCTACGGCGTGACTCGGCAATGGCATTCGGCTGCGGTCAGATGTCCTGCAACGGCGTGCAGACCGGCCACTTCTCAGCGCCGCTGATGCCGATTTCGTTGCCGCTCGTGCCTGCCGCCGATGGGGCATTAGTCGCCCGGAAGAAATTGCCTGAAAGCATAGGCCATGCACGATCCACCTATCTTTACATATCCGGAAGCCATAATCTTCTGGATCGTTTTCATCTGGATCTTCTCATTGGAAATTTCCCATTCGGGCATGGTAGTGGGTGTGCCGTCCAAGACACAGGATGCCGGGACCCTGCGCCTCATCAATATCGGAAGCAGCGTTGCCTTGTTCCTGGCTTTTGCACTATCATTCCAGCCGTGGTTGGCCATTCCCTTTTCACGTGTTTCCTTGTACATTGGCACCGGACTCTTGATCATTGGTAGTGTGCTGAGGCGATACTGTATTCGGATTCTGGGGAAGTATTTCACTGAGGCGGTTACGGTCTACCCGAATCAACCGATCATCCAAAAGGGCCCTTACCACTGGGTTCGACACCCGAGCTATGCGGCAGGTTTTCTTTTGTTTTTCGGTATTGGTTTTGCTCTTGGCAGTTGGCTCAGCCTGGCCGTCTTTTTTCTCGAAATATGTCTCGTTTACAGTCGGCGAGTGAAGGCTGAGGAGACCGCCCTGCTCAGCACACTCGGCGAGCCATATCGAGCTTATATGGCACACACGAAGCGGTTTATCCCATTCATCTTTTGAGCGGAGAACCTGTCGGAGTAGAGTATATGAGGTTACGCTATGATTTCCCCAAGATGAAGTCCGGAACGAATTGGGGTCACAACTATCGCGCGGAGGAAGTTGAGTGGAGTCGCAACTGATCGAGAAAGCTTCGAGTGTGTTCGGCGTTAGTTCTTCCGACCTCCGAATTCTCAAGGGCGGTACTTACAATAAGGTATTCGAGTACACTCGAGAATCGCGCCCCCATGTCCTCCGTATAGCTCCCCAGGAAGGTAGCACGACAACATTGGAGGAAATGCTGCGCTATCTCCGATATTTGTCGGAGAATGGGCTATCAGTTCCGTCCCCGGTCCAGTCGCGAAACGGCTCCTACGTTGAGATCATTGACGATGACCGACCCTACGCGGTTCACTCATTCACAAAAGTGCAGGGCATCCCGGCAGAAGATATTGAACTGCACAAACTCTCAAAGGAGTTGTTTCGAGGCATCGGCGCCCTTGTCGGAAGGATGCACAGCTTCTCCAAGCTCTATGTTTCCGGTCACTCCACAGCGATCCCGCAGTGGAATGAGACGAGCAACGTCTTCAGCCCCCAGGCTAAGCTCAAGACCACAGAGCCGTCGATTAAAGAAAAGTATGATTCACTACTCCAGTCTGTACTGGCTTTCCAAAAACCGACTGGTTCGTTCGGCATTATTCATTCCGACACACATTTGGCCAACATCCTCGTAGAGAGCGAAGACATGAAAGTGGGCCTTATCGATTTCGATGATCTCTCCTACGGCTGGTACGTCATGGATATCGTCGTCACGCTGTTCGATGCACTGGTCGTCGCCAATAGAGTCGATGACATCGAGTTCGGGGAAACGCTCCTGAACAGTCACCTGGTGGGTTATCTTGCCCAAAACGATCTTGACCCATTCTGGATAGAGCAGATGCCTATTTTCCTCAAGCTGATAGAGACAAGCATCTACATAAAGCACCGGACTGACTGGAAATTGGGCGACACCTCCTCGTGGCTTGGCAAGTTCATGAGAAACAGGCGACAGAGAATCCTCAACGACGTTCCTTACATCGCGCTTGATTGGAGAAGGCTCGCAACGGATGCGGCCCGGGAACATCGCGCTTGATTGGAGAAGGCTCGCAGCAGATGTGCCCCGAGAGCATCCCTCGAGCGGCACACTTGCTCTCGGAGGATGACCATGCAAACGCTTCGTGTGTTCGCGCTTTGTTGCGTTCTTGCGCCGCGATCGCTTGTATTTAGTGCTTAAGGCCTTGGGCGTGGAGGGTGGAAATGAAAATCTCCAAGTCCAAAGCGCTGTCGATGATATTGGCCCTTTGCCTCGCCTTGGTGTCCTCAGACGCAGGAGCAGATGAGGCGAATTATTCCGCTGCGCACTATCTCGCGGGCGGTGTGCTGTTGCTCGACGTGGGCGCTTCGATTGCCAATGGAGCTGCGCTGGCAGCAGGTAAATCCAATCGACTGAACGGTTATTTTGGCGTAGTCACGGGCGTCGTATCCTTTGGTTTTGTGGCCTTGGACTATGCTCTGACCGACGATAAGGAGCTTCGGGACAGCTTCGCACTGGTGTGCGGAACTGCCGGCACCGTGTCAATCGTGCTTGGGGCAATGAATGTTCGCCGGGCTCCCCCAGCCCGCAAGCGCACCTCGAGAATGTCTGAGGTTCGTCTTTTCCCCTACCTGACCACGGAAGGAGACCACAAGTACGTGATGGGGGGCGCTGTCCAGATGACGTTTTGAACGCTGGGCAATCTATCACGCGCTTGCAATGGACGGCTCGCGGCGACTTCGATCGGTAGAATGTTTATTGCCAACCGCTCGCCGCGGCTGAGCCCGGGCGCAGTCGGCCGATGCAATATTCATTCGAGCAAACATGACAAAGTGAAGAATGACACAAGACCAACAAATTGCGCCTTATGACTGGTTCGCAAATCAATTCACGTTCGAAGGCCGGAGAGAATTCATTGAACAAATCCGTCCTCATCTGAGAGCTTTTCTGAGACCAGGTGCTCGCGTACTGGATCTCTGTTGCGGTGCGGGTCCGATTGCATTCTTTCTAGAAGAGCAGGGTGCCCATGTCACTGGAATTGACCTCGCTCCTGCCCTGATTGCCCTGGCACGTCAGGAAGCCATTAAGAGGGGAGCCAGAGCCGATTTTGTGCATGCCAATGTGCTGACCCATCCACTTGGGGACGACATCTATGACTTGGCAGTGTGCTTTGGTAATGCGATCCTCGATTTTCCTCACCAGAGCTTTCCACCGTTCCGGGATCGAGTATTTCATGCATTAAAACCCGGAGGCCACTTTATCATCGAGTACATTGATGGATTGTTGAGAGTCGCGCGGATGAGTGAGCCAAAAGAAGTGGTGGAAGAGGGTTTAGATAGTCAAGTCAGACGACGTTTCAAAGAATACGATCCTGCAACGAGTACGTTCAAGATGGAGTACCGTCGCCTGTCCAGTAATGAGACCTACGAATACACGGGATATGTTTACACCGGCCCTTTGATTCGCTTATTGATGGAGGTGAGATTCGAATTTGTTCAATCAATCCGATTAGAAGATAGTTTCATGGATATTTGTGTCAAACGTCGAAGTTATTAGAAATAAGGATCACAAGATGAGGTCCCTCTATGCAAGTTTCTGGCGCTTCGCTTCCTTAAGACTTGAGAGGCCACGTGGCCCTCGTTACCGGTGCAAACCACGGAATCGGCGCTGCAACAGCAAGAGCCCTGGCTGGCTGCGGTGCCTCGATCTCGTCAACAACGCGACTGGTTGGGTGACCGACTAACGGCTAATGTTGTGCATCTGCGATGAGAGTGCCATGCCCTCTCTGCATTTTTGGTAGCCAGAGGAGAGTCCGCTATCCTGCCTGCTGAACGACCTGATCCGGCCAATCGAGCACTTGGCGGACGATGCTCGATCTGAAGGAGAACGCCGCGTGACCCTTGAAGCTATCGTGCCGACAGCTTGGCTGCTTGACGGGCCGGCATTCGTGAGATACAGGACGCTTGTTGATGTCATGGGCTGCCCCCGCGAGGATAACGAGGCTCGCCGAGCGCGTGCGGCAATAGTGCGCGAGCCCGCAGTCAAGCACTTGTTGTCAGAGCGGAACGACGCAGGCTATTGGGGAACGCCGGATGACATCTTCAAGTGGTGGCCAAAGAAGGACACAACATTCTGGGTGCTCGGCGTCCTAGCTGATTTCGGACTTACCCGAAGGGACGCCGGGATTGAGCTCGCGTGTGAGTATGTGTTGGGCACCCAGCTCCCATCCGGCGCATTCGGGTTACGCCCACCCCCGAAGCCTTACGACTGCTTCACAGGCGTTCTCGTTGGTGCGCTCGGACGGCTTGGGTATGTGGAGGACAAACGTCTGGAGCGTGCATACGGCTGGCTGATGGGTCGGCAACGGAGGGACGGCGGGTTCTGGTGTAAGGGTACTGGCCAGCCGGGAGGACCTCGGGAAGGGGAGCCGAGCTGTGCCCTTGCCAGTCTCTGGGTGCTGTCGGCGTTGGCTGCGCATCCTACGTTCGTGAAGAGCGAGGCGTGCAGGAGGTGTGCGCGGTTTCTGCTGGGCTGCTGGGACTACAGAGGGAGGATCAAGTACGCCGGACACGATTCACAGATCGGCTCCGGGTGGGAGAAGCTCAAGTATCCTTTCTGCGAGTACCGCATTCTCCATTATCTCGACGGTCTGTCGCGCGTGCCATCCGTGAGGAATGATGCCCGCATCGCCGAGATATCCGGCCTTGTGATGTCCAAGCGCGATAACGATGGTCGGTTCCAGCCGGAATCGATCAACGAGGCTTGGTCCAGATTCGATTTCGGTCGGAAGAAGCAGCCCAGCAGGTGGCTGACCTGTATGGTCTACGTTATGGCAGCGAGGCTGGCCACCCATGCCACTTGACCGTCTGCCTGACTTGTGATGATGGTCTAAAACACGCCGGCAAAGACGCCATCCAGAGAGGAGTAATTGTGGAACCCTATGTGACTGCCGAGAACATCGAATCCAAGGCTCGAGCGTGGCTAGAGCAGATCCGTCCCTTCAACCAGCATAAAATGAGGCTGAACGCGGAGGCGAGCGCCCTGCTTGTGGTAGACATGCAGCGGTTCTTCCTTGATGTGACCTCTCCCACGTTCACGTGCGGCGGGGTGGCGATCTTACCGACGGTGAAGCGCCTTATGGATGTTTTTCGCCGGGCAAGTCGCCCAGTAATCTTCACTCAGCATGTTCACCATCCTGCCGATCTCGACAGCGGTATCATGGGATGGTGGTGGCAGGGCAAGTGCCTGGAAGGCAGTTCGGAGAGCGAGATTCATCCGGACCTTGCCCCGACGCCGGAGGAGAAAGTCGTCTGCAAACACAGGTATTCTGCCTTCTATAATACCGATCTCGAGACCGTGCTGCGCTGCCTGAAAGTGGAAGACATTGTCGTTTCGGGGATCATGACCAACATGTGCTGCGAATCGACAGCACGCGATGCATACTACCGTGACTATCGGGTTTTCTTCCTGGCAGACGGAACCGGATCGATCAGCGAGGAGATGCACCTCGCGAGTCTCTTAAACCTGGCCTTCGGTTTCGCGTACGTGACGACTAGCGATGTAATCGCAGCTCGGCTCAGCAGTGGGGTCGACGACCGACAATGAAGCAGGACCACTATGAAAAGCAATCCCGTTGGCTGGTTTGAAATATATGTGCAAGATCTCAATCGTGCGAAAGTGTTTTACGAATCCGTGTTCCAAGTCAAGTTGCAAGAGCTAAATACTCCAGGAGTGGAAACGTGGGCCTTTCCGATGGACATGAATAGTTGGGGTGCAGGAGGAGCCTTGGTCAAAATGGAGGGCGCGGCCTCTGGTGGTAACAGCACAATGGTTTACTTCAGTTGTGAAGACTGTTCAGTTGAGGAGAGCCGCACCGAAAAATTCGGGGGACGTGTTTTCCGTAAGAAAGTATCGATTGGTGAGTATGGCTTCATGTCTCTGGTTTTTGACACCGAAGGAAATATGTTTGGCCTCCATTCATTGAAATAAACATCAACTGTGCAGCACAACTGACTGGCCTCGCCAGCACGAACAGTATTGTGACAGAGCGAAGCAGATGAAATCTGTTCTTTCTCTCATTCTGACTTTGTTGACAGGCATGCTCATATTTGTGGGCATCCCGTTGTTAGCGTGGGATGTCCGCGAATGGCTCAGTTTTCTTGAAGATCCCGCTCGAACTGCTTATGTGGTTATCATCTTCCTCCTTCAGATCCTTGCTGTCGGATATAACCCACGCGCTGGCCGCAACAAGGAAAAGCGTAAGGATGAGGTGGCTCGCCATAGGGTGGATCTCTACCTCATTCAACTCTTCAGTCTTGCAATCGTTTTTCTGGCTCCCTTTTCTGATCGACGTTCTTGGGGTTCCGTGAATTGGGGCGATAGTGGGCGTTATGCGGGCCTTATATTGGTCGTTGCGGGTTTTGTACTCATGCAAATGGCCGAGAAATATCTGGCGAAGCAATTTAGTGTGGTCGTGACTGTTCAAGAGAATCATCAACTGATAGAGACTGGGCCGTACAGATTTATTCGTCATCCCCGGTATTTGGGCGTTCTGCTGTTTTTTGTCGGAATATCCATGACGTTTCGATCCTACGTGGCGCTCGGACTCGTTCTGGCCCTATTGCTGATCTTGTTGTGGCGGGTGTATGCTGAAGAAGCACTAATGCGCCGGGAATTTGGTAAAGCGTGGGAAGCCTATCGTGTGAAATCGTGGCGGTTGATTCCGTTCGTGTTTTGAACTGTCAAAGCTGGTCAACAATTACGTGGAGGCGAGCCCCGCTCTGGGCTTCTGGAGCGGACAGGAGGTAATTTAATGGAACGGAAAGATGTAGTTCTGAGGCTGTCGGCAATCGTACTCATTGTACTAATGCTCTTGCTGGGAGGTCACAAGTTCATGCCGTTCTTGGCTCCGCTGGTACTTGCTCACTGCGACACAATGAGCGGGCCAGTGATCAAGGATGCCAAGAAAGCACTCGAGACAAAGAACGTCGACCTGGTGCTGAAGTGGGTCGAGCAGAAGGACGAGTCAGAAATCAAGCAGGCGTTTGAGAAGACCTTGGCGGTTCGCAAGCTAAGCGAGCAAGCAAGAGAGTTGGCCGATATGTACTTCTTCGAGACCTTGGTACGGACCCATCGTGCCGGGGAGGGTGCGCCTTACACCGGGATCAAGCCTGCCGGCAGCGAGGTCGAGCCAGGCATTGAGGCGGCAGACAAAGCCGTCGAGGGCGGTTCGATGGACAACCTCATTGTGGACGTTTCGGAGCAGGTCAGAGAGGGTGTGGAAGAACGATTCCGTGCGGTCATTGAGAAGAAGGAACACTCCGATGACAGTGTCGAAGCCGGTCGGGAGTATGTCAAAGCATACATCACATTTATACACTATATGGAGAATCTGCACCTGGCCATGATTGGGCAAGTGGCGCACGGAGAGGAACCCGAAACAGCGGACGTCCCCAAATAGTGAATCTTTGGGCAGCGTAGCTGTGGGCGTGGCGGCCCTTGACGAATGATCCATTGACTGAGGCGGAAGTCCGGTGCCAGGAAGCAAGCCGATGAGGGCAACATACAAGCATACAAACATCGTCGCGCGGGATTGGCGTGCACTAGCGAGATTCTACGAAGATGTATTCGGCTGCGTGCCGGTGCCGCCCGAACGTCAGTTTTCGGGAGCTTGGCTGGAAAAAGGAACCGGTGTCCGAGGGGCGAGGATTTCTGGTGTCCACCTGAGTCTCCCTGGGCACGGCGATGCTGGGCCAACTTTGGAAATCTTCCAGTATTCCAATAGGATGCCTAAACCCGAGGCGCACGCCAATCGGGAAGGGCTCAGCCACCTGGCCTTTGAGGTGGAAGATGTTGCGGAGGCGCTCGCGAAGGTTCTTAAGTACGGTGGAGGCTCGCTCGGCGAGATCACGTCTCACGAAGTAGAGAGGGTAGGTCGACTCACCTTTGTTTATGCGACTGATCCCGAAGGGAACATATTGGAGCTTCAGCGCTGGGAATAAGGCTGCGAAACACGGTGGCTGAGGAGCGCACTCAGCCTCCCCTCGTATCAAGTTCGTAAGGATGAACATGCTGATTGACAAACATCTGCACGCAGAAAGACATGGTTTTGTAGATGTCTAACCAGAATGTCCTCTCCCATCTGCCGCCTTTTGACCTTCTCGTCGAGGTGGCGTCGAGTGACGGTTGCTTCGCGCACGTTCCGGCGCTCCCGGGTCTGTGTTTTCGCGCCAGTGATCCGGAGGAGGCAGAGCGCATTGCGCCTGGGCAGATCATCGAGTATTCGCGATGGCTTCTGGCTGAGCACCTGGTTGATCTCAACCCTGCTGCTGCCGCACTCGTGGGCCGAGCGCGCATCGGGAACCTCACTGACATTCGAGTTGTCGAGGTGGAACGCCGAAAGGGCTCGCCTCTCTGGATCTCCGGAAACCCGGCCGTTCTCTTCGACCATGATCGCGGTGCGCTGGACGATACTGCTGTTGCCGCACACATCCGCTTTGCCCGCCGGGTGGTTGGGCGCATTCGAGCTATAGTCGCTGCGTTGTCGCCGGACCAGCGCGGGCAGAAGCCCGCGGTCCACCGTCGTTCTGTGGATGAGACACTGACCCACCTCGGCAACTGCGTCTGGTGGTATTGCTCGCGCATTGACGACGAGTTGCCGGAGCCTGACGAACAAAGTGGCGAGACTCCGATGGCGCGCATAGAACGCCTGCTTGAAGCGGCCGCAGAATACTTGGCTGCCGTGCCTCCACAGGAACGAACGATCGTCCACGTACCGACCAGGTTTCTGACGAACGATCCGGGTGAGGCCTGGACCCACACAAAAGTGTGTCGCCGCGAGGCAGAGCACCTGTGGGAGCATTTGCAGACGCTCGGACAAGTCATAAGGACCGCGCGCGGGGACACCGATTGAAGATTGCGGTGAGATATGATGCTCGGTGCATTCCATGTATTCGACTGAACGAAAGGAAGTCCGAGGTGGAAGACATTGCACACGAAATCAGAAGTATAGTTGCTCAGGCATCAGGCCCACTGGCTCGCATGAAAGCTGAAGAAGTATCATTGAAGAAACGTTCGGATAAATGGTCCAAGAAGGAATTATTGGGCCATCTCATTGATTCCGCTGCCAATAATCATCAGAGATTTGTGAGAGCTGTCTATAACGCTGCTGCTTCGTTTCCGACATACGATCAGAACACTTGGGTCCGGATACAGAAGTACGATGAATCAACATGGGAGACTTTGGTTACGCTGTGGTCTGCTTACAACCGTCATTTGAGTGACGTCATCGAACGAATACCCACGGCAGCGATGTCATCGCCATGTAACGTTGGCAAAGAAGAGCCGGTGACTCTGGAGGTTGTGATAAGAGACTACGTTCGTCACCTGCAGCATCATGTTGGTCAGATACTGGAGCAGATGGGATAACAATACGGAGCGCTTCCGACTCTGCAGGAGATGCCGAGAGCTTTCCGTAGTGAAGAGCTATGAATGAGACGCTGATCCGATCACTGATTGATGATCTTGTTGGCAGCTGCAACGATCGAAATCTAGATCGATTCATTGAGCACCTGGATGAGGCAGTCGTTTGGGATGACCCTGCGATGCTTTGTGGTTCCGCAGTCGGTCGTAGCGCGGTGCGGGAGTTCTCCGAGAGCATCCTAAGGGCGTTCCCGGATTTCTCGTACCGAATCAGAGAGCCGATCTGTATTGCGCAATCGGGTGAACGCGTTGCCATCCCCTGGGAAATCACGGCGACTCATACAGGCCGCTTCGATCCCCCTGGGCTCGGGCCTGGTGGCTCCGGTGTCAGGGCAATAGGGGATGAACACGATGTCGAACCAGGGCGCTCTCGCTTCCGGGTCTGTGTAGGGGGATCGCTTCTAATGACCCGTTCGTGTGAAAGGTTCACCTGTTCTCCGTGTTTGCCAGGTTGCGATACCACCGGAGATTTCGGATATACAGTTTTGCTCAATTGTCACTAAAGTGGAGGCATGATGGCTGATTGCATTCAGGTAGTTACCACCACGGATACAAGAGAGAATGCGAACAAGATCGCTAAGCATCTCTTGGATCTTCGGTTAGCGGGTTGCGTGCAGGTCGGCGGGCCGATCGCGAGCTCTTACTGGTGGAAAGGGAAAATCGAGACTGCAGAAGAGTGGTGCTGCGTGATCAAGACCGTGGCTGAACGGTACGAAGACGTAGAACGTGAGATCCGCGCTGTTCACCCATACGAAGAACCGGAGATTCTTGCGTTCCCTGTTGTTTCTGGGAGCAAGACTTATTTGAAGTGGCTTGCGGATTCAGTAAAGGGGTAGAGGTTGTCGATGCTGAGCCCCAGGCACAAGTGAGCCTGATCATCAGGTTGCGAGAATTCAACAAGCGACTTGGATTGTAACTCGGATCATGCTATCACTGAGCATATGACAATGATCAAGAGCGACATCAGGTGTGGGGATTGTGCTCAGGTCTTATTGGACTACCCAGACAATTTCTTCGATTTGATAGTCACTTCCCCTCCTTATGCTGACTCCAGGGCAAGAGCTTATGGTGGCATCCGACCTGATAAATATGTCGAGTGGTTTCTTCCCCGCAGTGAGCAGTTCCTGCGGGTCCTCAAGCCCAGCGGAACGTTCATCCTCAATGTCAAAGAGAAAGTTGTGAACGGCGAGAGGCACACGTATGTCATAGAGTTGATTCTTGCGCTTCGTAGCCAGGGCTGGCTTTGGACCGAGGAATTTATCTGGCACAAGCGTAACTGTCATCCTGGCAAATGGCCGAACAGGTTTCGAGACGCATGGGAACGCTGCTTACAGTTCAACAAGACTCGTCACTTCAGGATGTATCAAGACAGTGTCATGGTGCCCATGGGCAAGTGGGCTCACTCTCGACTTAAACATCTTGGTAAGAACGACGTTGTCCGCTTCAATTCGCAAGTAGGCAGCGGATTCGGCAAGAATATCGCCAATTGGATCGGCAGAGAGAAGGCATACCCGTCGAACGTGCTCCACCTCGCTACCGAGACCGATAATCGTGATCATAGCGCCACATTCCCCAGGTCACTCCCCGAGTGGTTCATCAAGCTCTTCACCGAGGAAACGGATTGGGTCCTGGATCCATTTGTGGGCAGT
>Ga0153915_10004013_pt1 | contig 13539 bp, 8 predicted proteins | sample Opewatmetagenome_2_FD_107003 | JGI IMG/M metagenome (GOLD analysis project Ga0153915, IMG submission 107003) | Freshwater wetland microbial communities from Ohio, USA - Open water 3 Core 3 Depth 3 metaG | ecosystem: Environmental > Aquatic > Freshwater > Wetlands | place: USA: Ohio, Lake Erie... | reverse complement strand
TCTTGATCCCACAGAGGTGCAATTAGTGCATCTGCTCTCCCGCTTACCAGAAGAGGTACAGCAGGCTGGAGCCGATTACCGGCCTCTCTATATTACCAACCTGGCTTTCGAGTTGGCGCGCGCTTTTAACGATTTCTATAACCAGTGCCCGGTATTGAAAAGCGAGCCAGAAACCCGCCTCGCGCGCTTACGCCTGGTGGCAGCCGCTCGACAGGGGATCGCCAACTTATTGGGCTTACTCGGGATCGAGGCGCCCGAAGTGATGTAAAAAATTAAAAGGAGACTATTTCCCAACATGACCCCTATCCGCACCATTATCATGGGCGCCGCAGGGCGCGATTTCCACAATTTCAACGTTTTCTTCCGCAACAATTCCACCTACGAAGTGGTAGCTTTTACCGCTACCCAGATTCCCGATATTGAGGGACGTACCTATCCCAAGGAACTGGCGGGTGCGCTCTACCCCGCCGGTATTCCCATTTACGCAGAAAGCGACCTGGTCAAGCTCATACGCACGCTGAAAGTTGACCAGGTTATTTTTGCATACAGTGATGTACCGCATGAAACCGTCATGCATAAGGCCTCCACGGTCCTGGCTGCTGGGGCAGATTTCCATCTGATGGGCACCAAAGCTACCCAAATAAAATCTACCAAGCCCGTGGTATCCGTGTGCGCGGTGCGAACCGGCTCAGGCAAGAGCCAGACCACTCGCCGGTTTTCGCTGATCCTGCGCAGTATGGGTTACAAGGTGGCTGCCATCCGCCATCCAATGCCCTATGGCGACCTGGTCAAGCAGGCAGTGCAGCGCTTCGCCACTTACGCTGACCTGGATAAGTACGAATGCACGATCGAGGAGCGCGAAGAATACGAGCCCCACCTGGATAACGGCGTGATCGTTTATGCCGGCGTGGATTATGAACGGATCTTGCGCCAGGCTGAGCAGGAAGTGGATATCGTCCTATGGGACGGCGGGAATAACGATTACCCCTTCTATGTGTCCGATTTGCAGATTGTGGTCGCCGACCCTCACCGCCCGGGTCATGAGATGACCTACCACCCCGGTGAAACCAACGCCCGTCTCGCCGATGTGTTCGTGATCAATAAAGTGGATACTGCTTCAGCAGAAAATGTGATCAAGGTCCGCAATAACCTGCACGATCTGAATCCGAAGGCTGTGGTTATCGAAGCCGCCTCCCCGCTATTCGTCGACGATCCGGAGGCAATTCGCGGCAAGCGTGTGCTGGTGATCGAGGATGGCCCAACTCTAACACACGGCGAGATGGCCTACGGGGCAGGCTGGATTGCCGCCCGGCGCTTCGGTGCCGCCGAGATTGTGGACCCCCGCCCCTATGCCGTCGGTTCCATCCTCGCCACCTACCAGAAATATCCAAAAACCGGTCCGATCTTGCCGGCTATGGGTTATGGTGATGCCCAGGTGCATGACCTCGAGAAGACGATCCTGAATGCCGATGTGGATATGGTTTTGATCGGTACCCCGATTGACTTGAAACGCATTATCAAGATCGACAAGCCCGCCCAGCGTGTACGTTACGAGCTTCAGGAGATCGGCAAGCCGACGCTGGAGGATGTGCTTAAGGCTAAATTCGGAAAATAAAGCTACGAAAATAGAGAGTAGAGAATAATCAAACTACTCACCATTCTCTACTCTCGCCTCTCTCTAAAATATGCCCACCCTTAACTGGGCTACGAAGAAGCCCCCTGCCCCTATAGTTGCAAAGCTGGAACTGGATAGCATCACCTATCCACATGGCACAGGCTATCCGGACGTTTCGCCAGTAAACCGGCTAATCCTGGGCGATAACCTGGCGGTTATGTGGGCCTTGCTCCCTGAATATGAGGGAAAAATCCAGTTAATCTACACTGATCCACCCTTTTTTACGAACCGGCGTTATCCGGCGCGCGTCGGAAGGGGCGAAGACTCACGCCGCCCCCAAGAATGGCGATTGGCCGAAGGGTACCCGGATCACTGGCCTGATATAGATACCTATCTCGACATGCTCTACCCGCGCCTGGTGCTTATGCATCGCTTGCTGGCTCCGACCGGCACCCTCTACCTACATCTCGACTGGCATGCTGATGCCTATGCACGTTTGTTGTTAGATGAAATCTTCGGTACCGAGCGTTTCTTGAACGAGATTATCTGGGCATACCATGGTCCCTCTCCCATCCGCAAGGCTTTCAACCGCAAACACGACACCATCCTGGCTTATACACGCAGCGATCAATACACCTTTAATCCAAATGCGGTTCGTCAACCCTATGATCCTCAAACGGTAAAAACCTTTGCTTCCTCGCCCAGAGCGGGATTTGGTAAAGTACCCGACCTGGCGCGTGGCAAGGTTCCAGAGGATTGGTGGTATTTTCCCGTGGTGGCGCGCCTGCACCATGAACGGACGGGCTACCCCACCCAAAAGCCAGAAGCGTTATTGGAGCGCATGATCCTTGCGTCGACGAAGCCAGGCGATCTGGTTGCGGATTTTTTCTGTGGATCAGGGACAACTCCCGTCGTAGCAGCCCGAATAGGGAGGCGTTTCATCGCCGGTGATGTCACCTTCCGGGCGGTGCACACCACGCGCACAAGGCTGGTTGATGCTGGGGTGAAACCATTCTCACTGGAAGTGACCGAGACCGAAAAGGTGAAATCAACAATAAAGACTTTCGGGAAAAATGCGATTACTTGCCCTTCAGCCTCCACTCTTCGTTTTACACAGCTCCAGCTCAATTTAGATTACTGGGAAGCTGATCCCGCCTGGGATGGTAAAATTTTCCACAGCGCTTCCCAAATTACAAGACCGCGCAAAGGTTTGCCAATGATCGAATTATCTCTACCCATTCTTTCTGATCTACCTGTCTGTGTGCGCCTGGTAACAATCGATGGGCAGCAATTTCAGACTGTTCTAACAAAGTGAAAAACCATGAAACTCTTCGTCCCAGGTAGAATTTGTTTGTTCGGAGAACACTCCGATTGGGCGGGTGGATACCGGCGAATCAACGTCGATATTGAGAAAGGTTACACGCTGATCACTGGCACCGATCAGGGGATTTACGCAGAAGTCGAATCCCATCCGACCTCGTTGGTGTTGACCTCCACCACACCGGATGGCATCCGCCACGGGCCTCACGAGATTCCCATGCAGTCCAAAGCCCTGTTCGAAGAGGCGCAGGCTGGCGGGTTTTGGAGCTACATTGCCGGGGTGGCTTACCAGGTATTGACCAATTACCATGTGCGCGGTCTGGTGATCAACAACTATCAGACTGACCTGCCCGTAAAAAAGGGGCTTTCCTCAAGCGCGGCGATCTGTGTGCTCACTGCCCGCGCCTTCAACCGAGTCTATGACCTTAAGTTGACCATCCGCGGTGAGATGGAGCTGGCTTACCAGGGAGAGATCACTACTCCTTCCCGCTGTGGGCGCATGGACCAGGGTTGCGCTTTCGGCAACCGCCCGGTGCTGATGGCTTACGACGGCGACCGACTGGATACGATGGAGTTGCAGGTGAACCACCCATTGTACTTTGTGATCGTGGATCTGCTAGCCAAAAAAGATACTATGGAGATACTCAACCGCCTGAACCGGTGCTACCCATTTGCAGAAAACGATATGGAAAGGGGCGTCCAGGAGCTGCTTGGACCGATCAACAAGCGCATCGTTCACCAGGCGATCGAGGGATTGCAGGCCTCGGATGCAAAGAAGCTTGGGGAATTGATGGCAGAAGCCCAAACCTTCTTCGATCGTTACGCCACCCCCGCTTGCCCGGAAGAGCTTACCTCGCCCATCCTGCATCGTATCCTGGATTATGAGCCTCTCAAACCCCACGTATGGGGTGGAAAGGGAATCGGTTCACAAGGGGATGGCACAGCCCAGTTCATGGCGCGCAGCGCCACAGACCAGCAGGCTGTGATCGAGATCCTGCAACGCGATTTGGATATACCCGCCCTCAAGCTGACCCTGACTCCTCAGCAGAAAGTGCGCAAGGCGGTTATCCCCGCGGCTGGTTTCGGCACTCGCCTGTTCCCAGCCTCGAAAGCAACCAAAAAGGAGCTATTCCCCATCGTCGATCGCGATGGCATCGCGAAACCGGCAATTTTACTGATCGTAGAAGAAGCCCTGGAAGCCGGGATCGAAGAAGTTATCATCATCGTACAAGAAACTGACCTGGAAGATTTCCGCTCATTCTTTACCGATCAGATTACGATCGAGAACTATAATAAGCTGTCGCGCCCCTCCCAGGAATACGCCCGTCGTATTCTGGAGATGGGGCGCCGGGTATCATTTGTGATCCAGACCACTCAGGAGGGGTTCGGTCACGCTGTATATAGCGTCCGTGAGGCAGTGGGCGATGAGCCATTCCTGCTCATGCTGGGTGATCACATTTACCGTTCTACCGGTGATATCTCCTGCGCCCGGCAGTTGCTCGATGCCTATCAGAAGCATGGGATGAGCATTTTAGGATTGCGTCTTACACCTGCAGAGCAGATCAGCAACTTTGGCACGATCACGGGGGTATGGCTTGAGGAGAATACCTTGCTCAGTGTGACCGAATTCGCCGAAAAACCTAATCTGGATTATGCACGCACTAACTTGCGTGTCCCGGGTCTGCTTGAAGGTGATTATCTCACGGTCTTCGGGCAGTATATCCTCAAGCCGCAGATATTCAACTTTTTACATGAGCACATTGTCAATAATGTGCGCGAACGGGGTGAGTTTCAGCTTACCTCGGCGTTAGACCGCTTGCGCCAGGAAGATGGTTTCCTGGGGTTGGTGATCGAAGGACGCCGGTATGACATCGGTCTCCCGGACTATTATCTCGAGACATTACAAGCTTTTCGCCGTGAATGATTAAAGCGGGGAGCTACTAAACCTTTGGTTCAACCCTAGGCTGCCTTCAACTTCGCCAGCACGCGCTGATATTCGGCTGAATTGGGTGGATTGAGAGCCAGGATTGCCATAATTGTTTCTATCGCTCCAGTTTTATCCCCCGCTTTCACCAGCAAATCTCCAGCCACATCAAGCTGCATGATCGCCTCTGCTGTTTGCCCATTCTGCCGGTAGAGTTCAGCCAAACGCCGGCGAATGGCAGGTTGCTTAGGATTCTCGTTGATCAGGTTCTTGAGATATACGATCCCTTTATCTCTTTGGTTGTTATCACACAAATAGAAAATATAATCGTCCAGTTCCGCCATCGCCTGGGGGCTTTGGTTCAATCGCAGGTTTAACTCGATCAGGCTGGTCCGAGCGCTTTCATCATCAGGGAGCATAGTGCGGATTTGCTCAAAGACTCGCACAGCCTGCCGCCAGTCCAGGCTCTGTAAGTCAATATCAGCCATGCGATGTAAGATTTTCCCCCTGACCGACTTATCAATATCAGACTGGTGCGCCACGCGGAAAGCTTCCAGGTAGGTTTTACGAGCTTGGGCCAGGTCAGCCAGGTTGTAATACACTTCCGCCAGGCTGATATACTCCGCAATCGCCTCCTCCGACTGACCCATAGCAATCAGTTGTTCAATCAAATTATTACGCACGTTAAGATCCATAGGTACCAGTTCAATGACCCGTCGGTACATATCGACAGCCCGTCTGGCTTCACCGCGACTGCTATAGCTCTGCGCTACAGTAGAAAATTTATCAACTGCAGCCTGAGTGCGCCTTTGTTGGAGAAGCAATTCACCGATGTATGTATGCAAGGGGAGATATGTGGGTGCATATTCCATAGCAAAGAAAGCTTCGTCCATCGCGGCTCGTATGTAGCCTGCCCGTGACAACTGGTGGATCTTGGCGATAAAATCAATCACTTTCCCACCGCGCGACTCGGTCAGTAATTCTGCCAGAGGCACCAACGGACCACCCGTCCCCGGGGAGGGCAATTGTTGGCGAGCGCGTAGCAGGCTTTCTCGCCAACCATCCTTCACCAACATGTCGTTCACATTTGTACAGATACCTGAATAATACTCCGGTGTCTGCTGCGCCAGGGATTCTACCAACGGATCATATAACTGGCTGAGGTTATCCGCTTGATCACTGGGAACGATCTGCATATCAGCATATCGCAAGGCTTCCATGCATTCCGTAGCCGCCTCCAGCAAACGTTCCATCTTGAAAAGGATCTGTCCCAATAACAGGTGCCCCGCAATTTGATAGCTTGGATGAGAAACAGCCCGCTCTAAATATTGGATGGCATCTTCATTCTGACCTGAACCAACCAGCAAATAACCCAGATCAAAATAAGCTGCCGGGTGATCCAGCCCGGTCTCCACCGCTCTGGTTAATTCCTCCTTCGCCTGGGCATTTTCGTTGCGCCCTTGCATGTCAATTGCCTGGCTTACATGCAGGATGATCTTCGTCTGCTTATTCTGCCTTGTGCCAAGCGGTCCGGTCCCCTTCACAATGGCTGCCATCCCGATCCGTGTCCCCTGTTCTTCCCCTTCTTCCTCTTCATCCTGTTCGAAAAGTAAACCTGCCAGATCTGATAATGCCCGCTGGCGTGCTTCAGCAATTGGGTTTAGATCTGTCTTGGTAAGTTCTGGAGAGACAGTATCTTCTAACAGGCGACTGCTACTCACTGGTGGAGGCTCAGCAATCGCCCGCGGTCCGGCGGGTTTTGGCAACCTTTGACCGCTTTTAACCATATTTAAAGCCTGGTTAGCTTCCCTGCTCTCCGGCATCATCTGCAAGGCGTGCATTACCGTCTGGACCGCCCTTTGAACATCTCCGGCATCCTGTAACAGGCTGGCAACCACCAGGAATTCAGTTATTGATTGCTGTTTACGCCCAAGACGTTCATACACCAATGCCAGTCGAGAATGAGCCATCAAATGCACAGGATTAATCCGGATGACCCTCGCCCAACTCTCAATCGCTTTGGGCATATCCCTACCCTGAGCATATAGCTCGGCGACCCGCATGGAGACATCGATCACCTGGGAATAATTTCCGAGCCGTTCATGGAGCTCTGCCACCTTCTCAAGGGGTACCGGGTCGGTAGGAGAAACTTCCGCGGCCTTCTGATAACACTGCAGAGCTTCCTTGTAATTTTGCATTTCGTATAGCGCCAGGCCCAGGCTGTTAAGCGCATTGGGATGGGTGGGGAACTCCTGTAAAGCCTGACGGTAATAATCAACTGCCTTAGGCCACAATTGATCCCAGGCGGCTGAATGCCCCTGTTTCATCGCTTCTTGAAATCGAGCTTGGTTTCCGCTCATACAGGTCGCATATCCTCCCAATTAGGTCCACAACGCGCATCGGTGCGCAGTGGAATACTCAAAGTATAGGCATTTTCCATCGCGTCCATCACTACCCTCGCCGTAGCATTGACTTCCTCGACCGGACATTCCAACACCAGCTCATCATGCACTTGTAATAACATACGCCCATGCAAGCCGGCTGCCTGCAATGCTGATGGGATGCGCAGCATAGCAATCTTCAGGATATCTGCCGCGGTGCCTTGGATTGGCGCATTGATGGCTTCCCGTTCCTCCCGGTTACGGGTGGTCTGGTTACGCTGGTCTTTTAACCCAGGGAAATAGCGCCTACGACCCAACAACGTCTCCACATATCCGTGTTCAGTCGCCGCGTGGCGCATGTTGTCCAGGTAGTGTTTTACTCCAGGGAATTGCTTGAAATAGGCTTCAACAAAATCTTCTGCCTCTGCCAGGGTAAGGTCCGTCGTACGGGTGAGGCCATAGGCGCTCATCCCGTAAATTAAACCAAAGTTGATTGCTTTCGCATCACGGCGTTGTTCCTTGGTAATAGCTTCGATCGGCTTGCCCAACACCGCTGCGGCGGTAGCCGCATGGATATCCTGCCCGGCGCGGAAAGCCGCCAACATCGCCTGGTCACCGGACATGTGAGCTACCAGGCGTAGCTCCACCTGTGAATAGTCTACGGACAGCAGCAGGTTACCCGGGGCAGCTACGAAAGCCTTGCGTACCTGGCGTCCCAGATCGGTGCGAATGGGAATATTTTGTAAATTCGGGTCTGATGAAGCCAACCGCCCTGTTACTGCACCCGTCTGGTGATAGGTTGTATGCAACCGACCGGTGAGAGGGTTGACTTCCAGGGGCAGAGCGTCTATGTAAGTTGACTTTAACTTCGAAAGCTCACGGTACTCCAGAATCTTATCAACAACCGGGTGTTTACCGCGCATGTTCTCCAGGATATCAGCTGAGGTAGAGTAATGACCGCTCATGGTACGGCGGGTGCGATCAGGAGGCGTAAGTTGCATGCGTTCAAACAACGCTACGGAAAGTTGTTGAGTTGAGTTAAGGTTGAAGCGCTCTCCAATGATCTGGTAAACATCCTCTTCAATCCGGAACATGCGGGAGTTCAGTTCTTTTGACATCTGTGCCAGGTATTTTGTATCCAGGCAGATGCCAGCCATCTCCATGTCCGCCAGGACCGTAACCAAAGGCATTTCCATCTCAGACATCAGGTGGAGTGCCCGGGAATTATCCAATTCTTCCCGCAGCCCTGGGATTAACCGCATGACGGCTACCGCATCAGCAGCCGCATATGGCGCCGCCTGTGAGATCGGCACTTCAGCCATCGTACGCTGATTCTTGCCTTTGCCGATTAGCTCTTCTATTTCGGTCATCTTCAGATCTAAACGCACCCACGCCAGGTTTTTTAATCCCAGGTTGCGCGAGGTTGGATTACTCAACCACTCAGCGATCATGGTATCAAAAGCCAATGGGTCAGGGCGCAGCCCATTACGCGCCAGCATAATAAAATCATACTTAAGATTGTGACCTGCCTTAGGAATACCAGGATTCGTCAATGGTTTATTTAACGCCTGCATCACATTGGCTAATGATAACTGGTTGCCCGTACCCAGCTCTGGCTGATGCCCCACTGGGATGTAATACCCCTTGCTCTCATCCACCGCCAGGGAAATACCCACCAGGTCAGCGCGCATCTGGTCGGTCGAGGTTGTCTCAGTATCGAAAGCGATAATCTTGGCATCCTGCAAGCGGTCTACCAGGTTTCCCAAAGCCAACGCTGTATCTACGACTTCGAACTGGATCTGCCCTTGCTCAGCGGTGGTGGAACTCTGTATTTCAATTTTCTCCCCAAACAATGAAAGCTGCTGGGCCTTCCTAGTAGCGTTTTTTCCATAGACCTGGTATAAGCTAGTCAAGCGTGGCAAGAGAGACCGGAATTCCAGCTCCCTGAAAATGGCTTCTACCTTGCGAGGATCGAAGTTTTCAGAGCGCGCCATGTCTAAGTCTAAAGTCACTTCGAAATCGGTAACAATAAACGCCAGCTTCTGACTCAGGTAAGCCGATCCTTTACCGGCTTCCAGTTTGCCACGCACCCCTGCCGCCAGCTCGTTAAGATGAGTATAAACCCCATCCAAGGTGTCATATGACTTTAACAACATGATGGCGGTCTTCTCACCGATCCCACTCACCCCCGGGATATTGTCGGATTTGTCCCCCACCAGGGCTTTATAATCCACCACCTGGTTGGGACGCACTCCCAAGAATGCTTCTACGTCTTCGGCTCGATAATCTTTCGCATCTGCCAGAGATTTACCAGGCAGGTTAACAATGATGCGGTCGTTCACTAATTGAAGAAGGTCCCGGTCGCCCGTGATGATCTTCACTCCTAATCCGGCTGCGGCTGCTCTTTGAGCCACGCTACCCAAGATATCATCGGCCTCGTAACCTTCCACTTCCAGGCGAGGAATATTAAAAGCATCCACGATCTGGCGCACGCGCTCAATCTGGGGGCGCAGGTCATCCGGCATCTTGGCTCGCGTCGCCTTATATTCAGGGAACAGGTCATCCCGAAAAGTCTTGCCGGTATCGAACGCCACAGCCAGGTAGTCCGGACGGTCTTGCTCCAGGATGCGTATCAGGACACTGGTAAACCCATACACACCTGCGGTTGGCTCGCCTCCCTTGGTGGTGAAACTGGTCGACGTACCGCGCGTTAGCGCGAAATAGGTCCGGTATGCAAGGGCGTGTCCATCAAGTAAATACAAGGTTGGCGGCATGCAGCACCTATGCCTATCGTTGACCTGCTCGCAGAACCCCCTGGTGCTGGCGAGTTCCCTGGATAAAGTTTTGGATCACCTGGGCTGCGGGTAGTTGAGAACTGCTGGTTATTAAATAACCAGGCGCCCAGAAATCACCCGATGGGTTTTCACTCTTTAACCGGGGAAACTCATCGAAAATACGTTGAGAAGTATGCAAGCGGATGAGGCGCAGCAGGCTTTTCGGGGTGACCGATGGAGGCACCCTCGCGACCCACGCCAGGTAATCGGGTCGGATAGACCGCCCTTCTAACCGCCATCCGAACGCCAGACATAGCTGATCCAGCCACTCGGATAGCCGTTCTGCCAGGTCTCCACCGAGATGGTGTTGTGGTAGGCGTGGGATCAAGACACATGCTAAATATAGCTCAATCATCGCAGGCGAATCTGGTTGCAGGTCAGCTTGCCCGGTAACGGTCAGGCGGTTTACACCCACTGGCTGGGTATCATCCTCCGGTAGGGGGCCAGCCTTTATTTCGAATCCGGAAACTTGCTTCTGGAATGGCCAGCCGGCTTCCACCGGTGTGCCCGTTACTCCTTGAGCCTGCCCTGGTGAAGGCGGAGGGACATCGGTAAACAAGGGTGGCAAGGAGGGTAAAGGTTTATCTTTGACTGCGCCGTTTACCCGTGAACCTGGCCCATTTTCGACCTCCGCTCGCGCCGGTTCATCTACTGAGGTGGGGGGAGAAGATAAAGCGCGCGCCAGCTTAACCGCCTGGAAACGGATCTTATTGAAGGGTGTTTCTACATCGAACACCAGCGTCAGGATCATTTCCCCTGCCAGGCTTGTTGCATATAACATAAAATCCCCCTGGTCAGCCCCGAGCCGGACAAAACGCGCCAGGTCACCGCCCCCGTTGCTCCTCCAATATTGCGTCACCAACCGGGCTAATTCCTCTGCCGCTGGCTGAGGCAACTCTCCGGCGTAAGCCCACAACTTACCACCCCGCAAGATCAGCGCTGCTTGAGCTGCCGACTCAATCGAAAGGCGCGCCAAATATTGGGCGGTACGGCTGACATCCTCCAACCAGACCGGTATCGCTGGAACGCCAGGGGTGGTGGAATCATCCATGCTTACAGTTTATCACGGGCTGACAGGGGAAGCAAGGTGACTGGGCCTAAAACCAAACAAACTGTAAGTATCAGTTGACAAGCTTGATCGAACATGATATGGTTACACAGGATGAAGAGGGCAATTCAGATCCTGAGGGTTTTGATGATTTCCTTACTCTTGCTAGGATCCGTAGCAAGAGCAAATATAACCTTGGCTGCTGGCAGCGGCTCTGCTGACGAAGCCGCCAGCGATCTCACCGCGAATAGCGGGCGTGTAACCATCATAGTAGTGGATTACACCCAATACGAGTGGTGGGTCATCCGCTGGGCTGATAATTACATACTGTGCCGTATATTAACCGATCATGAAGGTCTGCCCACCGGACCTGAAATCTATACAGCCTGCGGGAAGACCGTCGGCGATCTATGGAGCACTACCAAAGCTTGTCCGGGTCTTACCGATGGCAGCGGTAACACCCAGGCTTGCACCGGGGTTTATCTCTATCTTATCGGGAGTTCCCCTGCCGAAAAGGCTATTACAGTCGATTTACCCCCTCCCTCGGTGGGTGTATCCCTTTCCGGCTGCGACCCCACCTTTCCGGAAAACCGCTGCAGCGTCATCCCCGCGTTGCTGTTAACCGGGGAAGAGCCTTTACCAAACGAAAGCATCGTCGCCATCCACACCTACATTAACGGTGTCCCATCGGATTGCACAGGTCCCACCTGCGAGATTCCTCTCCAGCCAACAACCATGGAAGGTATAACTGTCGAGTTCTGGGCCGACTCGAGTTTTGGCGATTCCTCCAAGCATTTTACCGCCCTGGTGCGAGTAATCGACAGCGGAGTAACTACCCTGCCCTCCTTAGCCGGCTGGTACGTGGATGTCCTGAGCACCCAATGGCGCGGTCGACCGACCGCCAGTTGCGCTCAGACCTGGCAAGCCTTCCCACCCTTAGGCGGACCGCCCCTTTGGTTATCCACACCCGAAATACCCGAGCTCCTGGCAACCGAGGAACCTTATGCTTTCCTGGCAGGGCGCTTGATCACCCAGGGAATCGTGGACGCCAGCGGTTGCGCCAATGGGGGTGTCCTGGCGAATGGGTACGCCGACGCCTGCGGGTTGGAAAAAGCCCTCCCCGAGGTGCAAATATGGCAGAACCAGTTTGACACTCGCATCATTGAAGTGGCGAACCAGTCCGGTGTTCCGGCTCAGCTAATGAAGAACCTCTTCGCGCAGGAAAGCCAATTCTGGCCGGGCATATTCAACTCAGCCCATCTCGGGTTGGGGCATATCACTGAGAATGGCGCTGAGGTCATCTTACTTTGGAATCCTTCCTTTTACGAACAGTTCTGCCCACTGGTTTTGGAACAAGGCACTTGTGAGAAAGGTTACGTCTTCCTCACCGCCGTTCAACAAGCCACCTTGCGTGGCGCTTTAGCAGTACAAGCGAAGACCGACTGCGCTGACTGCCCGGCAGGGATCGACCTGACCAACGCCAATTTCAGCATCGATCTGTATGCCCAAACCCTGCTAGCGAATTGTGAACAAGTGGGGCAGGAGATGTATAACGCCACCAAGCAGACCCCCGGTACAGTCAGCACTTATGAAGACTTATGGCGTTTCACAGTGGCAAACTACCATGCTGGTCCGGGCTGCCTATCCTATGCGTTATACAGCACATGGGGACACGGCGAGCCTATGGATTGGCAGCACGTATCTAACTACTTTACCCCCGTCTGCCAGGGTGTGGTGTTTTATGTAGAGCAGATCGCCAAGTAACAACTCGCATCAAGCCAGAGCACGCACCAATTCCAAAAACTCATCCCACTCTTCTTTGAAGAAGTGCACCGTAACATTGTTGATGTCCAGGTGGTAGGTAATCTCACCATCTGGCTCTTCCGCCCGCCAGGCCACGTACTCATCCGTCCTGGCGATCTCTACGATCTTGGGTTCAGCCGCATCCTTCGCCATTTTTCTACTCCCTTTTTATATTAAGGCGCCGGCAACATATACCAGGGGTTAATAAAACCACCCATGTACCGGATCTCAAAGTGCAAGTGCGACCCGGTCGAGTTACCCGTGCTGCCGATCGCCCCAATCGTCCCTCCCTGGTAAACGCTCTGACCACAATAGACCCCAACTGCGCTCATGTGGGCATATAAGGTCTGGTACCCATTGCCATGGTCGATCATGACCATGTAACCATACCCACCATTCGCCAGTCCTGCGAAGACGATCACCCCGCTATCCGAGGCGAAGATCGGGGCGCCGGTGGCTCCGGCGATATCGATCCCCAGGTGTCCCGACCAGTAATCGTTGCCCGACAGGAAATGGTTCAACGCCGGCCAGACGAAAGTGCCCGTCCCATAGGCGCCTTCATAGCCGCCAGCACAGGCTCCAGGTCCATATGCCGACCGGTTCACCCCCGCGTT
>Ga0153915_10004012_pt1 | contig 13542 bp, 11 predicted proteins | sample Opewatmetagenome_2_FD_107003 | JGI IMG/M metagenome (GOLD analysis project Ga0153915, IMG submission 107003) | Freshwater wetland microbial communities from Ohio, USA - Open water 3 Core 3 Depth 3 metaG | ecosystem: Environmental > Aquatic > Freshwater > Wetlands | place: USA: Ohio, Lake Erie... | reverse complement strand
CATTCATTTCATATTCCCGTTCTGGGAATAGGTTATTCCGTAGATACCCCTTTAAAAGTAGCTAAGTACGGCATATCATCGGTAGTATCGCTGGTTGACGACATGCTTATGGAACAGTTAAGAAAAAAGATATGCGCCGATAATAATGAAGAATATATACAAATAAATGCAGGCGAGGAAGATTCAAGGGCAAAAAGAATTACCGCCTATCTTAATCTGCTTAATATGAGAGTAAAAAAGCAGTTTGAGGAACTAAAAAGTTCGGCATTTGAACTTGAAGAGGGGATTAAAAAATACCTTGATATGCTGCCCGATTATTCCGAACTGAAAAAGAAATACAAAGAATGGCTCTCGCAGAAAGACGTTCAGATAAAAGATTCCCTTGAAAAATGGATCCGGAGCCATCTCCATCCCGGTTCAATTGATGTGAACATAATGACGAAACTTGACAAAGAAAATTACGGCGCAGGTGGAACTGCTTTGCCCGCCGAATTTAACGATGCCCATTCTGCTTTACGCGGTTTTGCAATGAGCGATCTTGAAAGTTCGATAGTCTTTTCCGCCGGAATGAATCCGCGTCTTTTCAGTTACGCTGAAACTTTTAAGGATTTTTTCCCTGATAAAAATGGAAAATTCAAAAAGAAAATTACCGTAAAAGTGAGCGATTTCCGTTCCGCATTAATACAAGGGAAGTACCTTGCAAAAAAGGGCTTATGGGTTAATGAATTTAGAATCGAATCGGGGTTGAACTGCGGCGGGCACGCTTTTGCTACTGACGGTTATCTGATGGGCCCGATTCTTGAAGAATTTAAAAATAGAAAAAATGAACTTGTCGATATGTTTAAAGAACTTCTCCATCCCGCTTTAAATAAAAAAGAAATTGAAACTGATTACGATGAATTAAAAATAAAAGTTTCTGTTCAGGGAGGAGTGGGGAATGAAAGCGAACAGATGTTCCTGCTCGATAAATACGATGTTGATTCTGTCGGCTGGGGAAGCCCTTTTCTTCTGGTGCCGGAAGCTGTGAATATTGATGATTTTACACTTCATAAATTGTGCGATGCGGGGGAAAACGACCTCTATCTAAGTAATATCTCCCCTCTCGGAGTGCCGTTTAACAGTCTTAGAGGAAACAGCAAGGATATTGAAAAACAAAATAGAATTGAAGCCGGAAAACCGGGAAGCCCGTGCGCCAAGAAATATCTCCTTTCAAAAAGAGATTTTGTAAACAAACTTTCCTGTAATGCTTCCATTACTTATCTGAAAGAAATTAACCGCCTTAAAGAAAGTGCAGACGATAAAGAGAATTTTGCAAAAGAATATAATTCAAGCCTCGAAAAAGCATGCCTTTGCGAAGGCCTTTCGGCTTCGGCTCTTATTTCCAATGAAATTGTTTCAAATAAGCAAAGCATGGCCGTCTCCGTTTGCCCCGGGCCTAATATTGCATATTTCTCGCAGGTTGCTACATTGAAAGAAATGATAGACCATATCTACGGAAGGATTAATCTTATAACAGATGATCACAGGCCGAATCTTTTTATGAAAGAACTGGATTTATATCTTGATTATCTAAATGATAAAATTAAAGATAAAGTTGATTCATGTTCTAAACAGGCTGAAGAATATCTAATTACATTTAAGAAAAACATTGCCGAAGGAATTGCATATTATAAAAGCCTTATGCCGGACTTTGCCCTGGAAACAGGAAAAGCAAAGGAAAAAATAAGACTTGAGCTTGAAGCCCTTGAACAAAAATTCTACAGTCTTTTTGCTTCGGAAATATCTCTCTGCGCTGAATAATTTAATTACCAAAGAGAATAATTTCTTCTTTTTTCACAAAGTATTTTAATATAGTCTTTCTTTTCCGTAAGAAAAACGGAAAGAAAGGCTTATTATATTTCTGTTTATTGTTCTAAAATTAATTAAATTGAAAATGAAAACTTTCAGGAGGAATTTAAAATGGCACGGCTGCTGTCAAAAAATGACGTAATGAAAGTCCTTACAATGAGCGACACCATTGAAATACTTGAAAAGGCATTTGCCGATTTTGCCGAAGGAAAGGCGATAATGCCTCAGAGAACCGCTATTCAGGCTGCGGAGAACAACGGGCTTGTTTTATTTATGCCTGCTTATCTAAAGGGCATAGGCGCGCTGGGGATTAAAGTTGTTACTGTTTATAAAGATAATCCAATAAAATATAATCTCCCTACGGTTATAGGCACAATAATTCTTGCCGATGAAAAGACCGGGAAAGCCGTTGCAATTATGGACGGCGGGTACTTAACCGCAATGAGAACGGGGGGAGCGGCGGGCCTTGCTTCGAAATATCTTGCGCGTCAGGATGCAAAAGTTCACGCGCTTTTCGGAACAGGGGGCATGGCAAAAACCCATGCTTGGGCTGTAAACTGCGTAAGAAAAATTGAAAAACTGGTTTTGTATTCAATCGATTCCGTTGAAAAGATTAATGCATTTAAGGAATCGTTGAAAGATATTATTCCCTGTAATATCGAAATTGCAGGCAGCGCAGAGGAAGCAGCATCGGAAGCCGATATTGTTACCTTAATTACAAGCGCAAAAGAACCTGTAATTAAACGGGAATGGATTAAAAAAGGAACTCACATTAATGGCGTCGGGGCGCACGCCCCCGCTATGAGAGAAATTGATTCTGAAACCGTAGCCGGTTCCAAGGTAATATGCGATTTTATTGATGCTTGCAAAATTGAAGCGGGAGACTTTATTATCCCGGTTAATGAAGGAAAATGGAACTGGGATAAAGCGTATGGAAATCTGGGGGATGTAATTACTGGGAAAATTCCCGGCAGAGAGAATAATGACGAAATTACCCTCTTCAAAAGCGTAGGGCTTGCTGTTCAGGATATTTCAACTGCGTTGAATGTTTATAATAAGGCAGTTGAAATGAATGCAGGCGCCGAGTTCGATTTTTAAATTTCAAGCGGAAATCCTTTAAAAATTTCCGCTTAATTTTTTACCTCAAAAATAATCCGGCAGCATTAATTTTCCGCAGTTTAACTATAATTGTTGCTGTATATGGAGATGAAAATTAGCTATATTGCAGTTCAAAATATTTAATAGGAGAAATAATGTCAGACAAACAATGGAAAAAAGCCCCGGAAATGCAGATAGATGTAAAGAAAAGCTATAAGGCAAATATTATTACAACCAGAGGCACGATGGAGCTGCAGTTGAGCCCCGAACACGCTCCTAAAACTGTTAATAATTTTGTCTTTCTTGCAAGGGAAGGATTTTATGACGGCGTTACGTTCCACCGTGTGATAGAAGATTTTGTTATTCAGGGAGGCGACCCTACCGGAACAGGCATGGGGGGCCCCGGATATCAATTTGAAGATGAATGCAAAGGTAATCCGTTAAAACATGAAAGAGGCGTTATATCAATGGCAAATGCCGGGCCGAATACGAACGGAAGCCAGTTCTTTATAACTCATTCTCCTCAGTCTCACCTGAATGGTAAACATACGGTATTCGGCAAGGTTGTAAACGGCCTCGATGTCCTCGATTCCATCGAACAGGGGGATGCGATGGTTGAGGTTACAATAACCGAAGAATGAAGATGTTAAAAGCGAAAACGCGAAAAAACAAATTTGTTCAATATACAATGTCGCGGCATTTTCTCAAATTATATGTTAAAGCGTCCGGTAGAAGTAATATAAATATACTGTCATAGGGAAATATTAGCCGCCGGAATTATCTTTGGAAAACAATTTTTTTTAAAAAAAGGGGGAAGAAAGATTCCCCTTTTTTAACGGCGTAAAAATTTACAACAGACAACCTTGAACAAATTTATTTAACCGGCACATCAAGAATTGAATATTTCTCCCATCCAATAAGATCGAAATGCCACCATTCTGTATCCATTCTTTTGAAACCGAATTGAACCATTGCAAGATTAAGAATTTTTCTGTTGGCTTTAGCGCGCTCGGAAATATCATTGCATTCGGGATGCGCCTTTTCGGTAAAATCATCATATGCGGTACCCATATCAAGCTCCAGCCCGTTGGAGTCAATTAAGGTAACATCAATTGCGCATCCTCTGTTATGCCGGGAACCTTTGGCGGGGTCGGCCACATAATTTTCATTGGGAAGTATAGACCACATAAATTTCTGAACAGATAAAGGACGGTATCCATCATAAACTTTAAGGCGCAAATTAAATGCTTTTTTAAGAAATTCATTTGCCTTTATTAACTGCACGGCTGCTTCGCGCCTTAAATATACTTTCGCCGATGGATAAAGGACTTTTTTTGTAAAGTTATTTTCAGTCGCGTATTTAACATCTGTAATAATTGTGGAATCGAGGCTTTTTAAAAGAACAAGCGAGGTATCGTTTTGCGAATGAACTGCCGAAACAAATAAAAGCAGAAACAATAATACTTTGTTTATGCCTGCTGCGGATGACGCTGATAAATAATTTTTTTTCAATTTAAATTCTGCCTTATTATTTAAGAGATATATTGAATTGCAGGCTGCCGGTGTCTTCCATCCTCACATAAAGGAAATTATCTTTATCGTCAAAATAGTAAGAATTTATACCCGATTTAACGGCGGATAAAGAGGAAACCTGATTTAAAACTGCGCTATTGGTTTTTATGGAGACCGGTTTTTCAGAACAGATTAACTTAAACAAGTAATATTTACGGCTGTTTTTGTATTCGCCGGATTCCTTTTTAACAGACACCGAAATGGAATTTCCGTTTTTCTCGCAGGTAAAACTTGTAAGAGAAAACATCCCTTTTTCATATTGATATGAAATACCGTCGTCTTCATACAGAGTATAAGAAGACTTGGCAGAGGGATAAATATATATTTCGGTTTCATCTATGGTCTTTTCACCTACATACTGCTGTATTTCCTGCAAAGGAATTATTCCTCCTTCTTTTATAAAGAAAGGTAATGTGTTAAGAGGGACATCAAGCAGAATCCACTGTCTGCCTGAATAAGATTTATTGGCCGGCACATAATGCCAGTTCCCTTCAGGAAGGTATAGTCTTTTAATATCTGTATTTTCAGTAAGCACCGGGGCGACAAGAAGATTTTCTCCAGCCATAAACTGGTATGAGGCATCTGCATTATAGCATTCTTCATCATTCTGATAGTTCACAAACATCGGGCGCATAATGGGCAGTCCTGTTTTTGAAGCCGTGTAAAATTCATTGTACAGGAAAGGAAGGAACCTGTAGCGTAGATTTATCATATCGCGGACGGCGTATTCTATATCTTCGCCGAAAGCCCAGGGTTCTTTAGCTTTAGTTCCGTAAGAAGAGTGCTGGCGGAAGAAAGGAGTGAACACAGCAAGTTCCATCCATCTCATATAAAGTCTCTGGGATGCGTCTCCCCCGAAACCCCCAACATCGGTGCCGATAAACGGCAGCCCGCTTAAACCCATACCAAGAGGCATAGTGCATGCAAGAGAAAGATGCTCTTCATTTGCAAGATTATCTCCTGTCCAAATAGCAGAATAGCGCTGTATTCCGGCGAACCCTGCCCGGGTTAAAATAAAGTGCCTTTTGTCGGAATATCTTTTTAGCCCTTCGCGGGTGGCCTGCGCCATTCCGAGTGCAAAAACATTATGAATTTTTTTATGGCTTGCTTTAAATCCGTTGTCATCGAATTGTACTATATCAGGAAAACTCTGTCCCCATGTAGCTGGTTCATTCATATCATTCCAGAATCCTTCAACCCCGTCTTTCATAAGAATGGATAATTTGTCTCCCCACCATGTTCTTGTCTCTTTTTTTGTAAAATAGGGGAAATAAGCCCAAGAAGGCCAAACCTCTCCTTGATATAAAGCGCCGTCAGGATATTTTGCAAACAGATCTTGTTTTACGCCTTCCTTTGCGGCGAAATAATTTGAATCGGCTTTAACGCCGGGATCGATAATCGTGACAAGCTTGAATCCTTTGTCTTTAAGAGCGCTTAACATTTTCGGCGGATCGGGATAGCGGTTTTTATCCCACGTAAACACTCTGTATCCATCCATATAATGTATGTCGAGATATACAACATCGCATGGTATTTTTTTAGTCCTGAATGTATTTGCAATATTCATTAATGTAGATTCCGGATAGTAGCTCCACCGGCATTGCTGGTATCCGAGCGCCCACATCGGGGGCAGTTCCATTCTGCCGGTCAATTGCGTATAAGAAGAAAGGACTTTTTTAATTTCCGGGCCGTAAATGAAATAGTAATCCATTTCCCCCTGCTCGGCGCCGAACCAGTAAAAACGGTTATTGCTTGCTCCGAAATTAAAGCGCGATTTATAGGTGTTGTCAAAAAGGATCCCGTAGGCTTTGTAGTCTTTTATACCGTAGAAGAACGGAATTGATTGATAAATTGCGTCGGTGCGGTTGTCGTACCCGTAATAATCGGTATTCCACAAGGTGTATTCCCCGCCGTTCTTTTTAAGGTTTCCCGTCTTTTCGCCCAGGCCGTAAAAATTCTCCCCTTCAATCAGTTTTTTAAAACAGCGTACTTCATCGTTGTCGAAACTTACTCCGAATGATTCTTCATCGGTATTAATCAGATTCATATTCTTATCATATATTGAAACCCGGCAGGGGGATTTTGCGACCTTAATAATCAGTTGATCAGTCGAAATTTTATAAGATGTCTTTTCATCGGAGAAATCGAATTTTGTTTTTTGAGGCAGATCATAAATAACCGAATAGGAAGGCGCAGGGCTAAATTCCTTCTTATTAGTATAACGGAAACGGATTACATTGCCGTCATATACATAAATATTTACCTTAGCATTCTCAAGTGAAAGTTCGATATGGTTATCATATTTTTTTGCCGAGGTTACCTTGCCTGCAAATTGAAATTCGGCAAATAAAAATGTTGAAGTAAAAAGAATTGCTACGCTCAATAATAATAATGTTTTTTTCATAAAAATATTCCCCAAAATTATATCGCTAAAAATAAAGATTATTAGAATGAAATTGAATGGGAAAATGGAATAAAGCTGCCGATCATAACCGGCGGCATACGCAATAAATGCTTATTTATGGATAGTATTATTTGATGCTATTTTACAAAAACCATCTTTTTAGTTTCTTTGTAATTATCAGTCTGAAGACTGTAAAAATAAACGCCGCTCGGCAGATTCATCTGCGATGCAGAAAACGTTACGTTGTAATATCCGGCAGATTTCCGTTCATTTTCAAGTACGGCTATCTCTCTGCCTAATGGATCGTAAATTTTTAATACAACATTACTTTCATTCTGAAGCTGGTATCTTATAAGCGTACTCCGGCTGAAGGGATTCGGATAATTCTGCCTCAGGCTGTAATTGCCGGATGTTTCAGGCGTCGAGGTCGAATCGAAAGTAACGGAATTAACAGTCTTCATAATCAAATTATCCGGATCAAACGTAAGTTTAGTTGGTTTCCCGTTGATTGTATAGTTGAAAGATTGCGTCTGCGCATTATTAAAAACAGTTATAGTTGTATCGCCCGAACCGGTAGTAAATTTTAATTGAATAGGCATTGTAAAATATACAGGATTGCTATTTGTCTGCTGGTTTATAGTAACCACCCCGGAATATGTATTGCCGGAAATGTTTTGTCTGTTCCAGGTTACAGTATAAACCGGATAATTCTCGCCGTAAACCCATTCATCGAAGAAATATTCGAGGCTTGCCCCGTAAAGAGCCTCAGCATGGGCTTGAAAATCTTCCGTAGTTGCAACACCGTAAGCCAGAGCCGGGTCTTGCAGATAATTCCTGAGAATGGTAAAGAACTTGCCTGAATCTGCAATAACGCCTCTTAGCATATGAATGACGGCAGAACCTTTCTGATATGATCTGGAATAATCGAATATTTCGTTTTCATCTGTAATATCCTGAACGTAAAGGGTGCCTGAAGCGCTTTTTGCAGCCGATAAATCCGACTCAATTTCACTTATATAACCGCTGTTTCCTTCTTTGCCTTCTCTGTAAACCGCTTCGCTGTAAGTTGCAAAGCCTTCATTAAGCCAGATATTCTGCCAGTTCTTGCAGGTGACTTTATCGCCAAACCATTGATGAGCAAGCTCGTGCGAAATAACCCTTTCGGAACTCATTGAATTGCCTCCCATAGAAGTAACCGTCTGATGTTCCATTCCGCCGCTCCAGGCAAATTCAGCGTGTCCGTACTTTTCTTTTATATATGGATAAAGCCCGTATTTATCGGAGAAAATTGCAAGCATGCTTTTGGTCTTGGCAACAGCGGCAGCGCGGGTGGAATTCATCTTCTCAGGGTAGCAGTAGTGGATTAAAGGCATTGTTTTGCCCGAAGCATATTCCCACGTATCTTCATAAGTTCCATAATTTGTCATTGCAACGGATATTAAGTAGGAAGCAATCGGATAATGATTCTTCCATTTATATGTTTTAGTGCCGTCCCCGTTTGAAAGCGCTTCTTCAAGAGAGCCGTTTGAAACCGATGTGTACCATTCATTTGCTGTAATCCAGACATCAGAGGAATCTGCCTTGTCGGCTGGATCATCCTTGCATGGCCACCAATCTCTCGCTCCGTAAGGTTCGCTTAAAGTGGAAATTACTTTTTTACTGTAATTAGAATCGTAAAATGAGATGCTTGCGCTGCTTATTGAGCCGGAGCCCGATGTTGGCGAGCCGGAATATGTTATATCTATTGTAAATTCTTCGCCGGCAGAATATGACTTATTCAATGTAATATATAATTTATTGTCCGATTGAGAAAAAGAAAGGGAAATACTTCCGCATACAACAGAAGAAACGGTAAGATTCGATTTGAGGTCAAGAAAGATTGATGTAATGGTTCCCGCGGCGGCGGCTTTCATCGTAATTATGCCGTTTATATAATTTGACGGGTATTCTGTGAAGGTAAGATTTAATTTATAATATTTTACGTCAATATTTGAATCCCCCGGATAAATAGCTGCGGATGCTGATGATTTATATAATTTTCTGAATGCTTCCTTTTTCGCCTCCGATTCAACGCGCGATTCATCCTGAGCATTTACTAAGTAAGACAATAAGAAAATGAATGCTGAAAGGCAGTATTTCATTTATTCTCCCTTATTCATAGTTTAAGCGCTTCCGAAAATAATTAAACTAATAATAATACACTATGTAATAATTTATCTCTAAATAAAATATGGCACTAAAAAGAAGCAAAGAGGGGAAAAAAAGGCTGTTTTTCATATTCATTTTAGTATTTTTCATATGCGAATATTTTAAATATTTGTGAATTATTAGTAAAAATAAATGAAAAAAGTAATTGTGGAGATTTAAATGGATAGTTTATTAGTCGGAATTACCTCTCTTACATGGCAGCAGATTGTTATGATGCTGATTGGAGGAGGGTTAATTTATCTTGCAATTTCAAAAGAATATGAGCCTGCGCTTCTCTTGCCGATAGGATTCGGAGCAATTCTTGCTAATATCCCTTTTTCAGCCGCACTTGATCAAATGAACGGAGGAGAAAAAGTTGAAGGAGTATTAAATATATTTTTCAATGCAGGCATAATGACTGAAATATTTCCTTTGCTGATCTTTGTCGCAGTCGGTGCGATGATTGATTTTTCTCCGTTGTTGAAGAAACCATATCTTTTATTATTCGGAGCCGCCGCTCAGTTCGGTATATTTTTTACAATGAGCGCCGCCGCTTTATTCGGATTTAGCATTAAACAAGCGGCTTCAATAGGAATAATCGGCGCTGCCGACGGTCCGACTTCTATTTATGTAGCAACCCGTTTTGCAAAAGATTTACTTGGCCCTATTTCAGTTGCCGCATATTCGTATATGGCTCTTGTGCCCATAATACAGCCCCCTGTTATAAAGCTTCTTACAAGCCGTAAAGAAAGGCTTATAAGAATGGAAGGGCACGCTAAAGCTGTTTCGAAAACAACGCTTATAGTTTTTCCCATTATTGTTACCATTGTTGCCGGTATAGTGGCTCCTTCTTCGGCGGCATTGATCGGATTTTTAATGTTCGGTAATTTGATAAGGGAATGCGGGGTATTGAATAAACTCTCTTTATCTGCGCAGAACGAACTGGCAAGCCTTGTTACAATTCTTCTTGGAATTACAATTGCCGCAACAATGACGGCTGAGAAATTCCTGCAGCCTACTACTCTTATTATTATTGCCCTCGGACTTGTCGCCTTTATATTCGATACGGCAGGGGGAGTTCTCTTTGCCAAATTCCTCAACCTGTTTCTCAAGAAAAAGATTAATCCTATGATAGGCGCGGCAGGTATTTCAGCTTTTCCGATGTCGGCCCGCGTTATTCACAAAATGGGGCAGGATGAAGACCAGTTTAATTATTTATTAATGCATGCAGTAAGCGCAAATGTCGCAGGACAAATAGGGTCGGTTATTGCAGGCGGTTTAATTTTAGCATTAGTCGTTTAGGAGGCTTTTATGATATCACAGGAAGCTTTGAATACATTTTGGTATGCGCTTTCCATAACCGGAAAGGGGATGTTCGGAATATTTGTTTTTATGGGGTTGTTTTATCTTATAATAAAATTGCTTGATATTTTCTTTCCGCAGAAAATTGAAAGAGAAGAGAATAAATAAACAACGCATATATTTGTTTTATGCCCCGGGTACAGCCGGGGTTTTTTATTTCCTGCCCGGCTTTATTAACACCGACGCAAAAATTGACACTGCAACGGCCATAAGAATAATGACTAATGAAATGGAAACAGGTATAACAACAATTCCGGAGATAAGCATTTTTATGCCGATATATAACAGAATAAATGAAATGCCGTACTTCAGGTAACGGAAAAGATTTAATACTCCGGCAAGGGTAAAAAATAATGCCCGCAAACCGAGAATAGCAAATAAATTCGATGTAATTGCAATAAAGGAGTTATCGGTAATTGCAAGTACTGCGGGAATGGAATCTATAGCAAAAATAAGATCGGTCGATTCTACAAGGATAAGGGTTATAAAAGCCAGAGTAATATATGTTGTTTTATTCTTCTTGATGAAGAAATGATCGGTATCGCTGCCGGTATCGAGCTTAAAATATTTTTTAACTATCTTTACAAAGAAATTTTTCTCAGGGTCCACTTTTTCATTTTTAGAAAAAAGCATTTTTACAGAAGTGAAAACAAGTATAAGTCCGAATATATATATTGTAAAATGAAATGCATGAAGAAGTTCTACTCCTGCAATTATGAATAGAATCCTTAAAACCACTGCCCCGATTATGCCCCATTTTAGAATACGCGGCTGTCCAGCCTGCGGAATATCCATTGATGTGAATATAAGTATAAATACAAAAAGGTTGTCTATTGAAAGGGAATACTCAACTATGTAAGCCGCAACATATTTAAGGGCAAGGTCTTTCCCATCGGGATAGAAAAGATAAATTGCAACAGAAAACAGGAGAGCAGTGGAAATCCATATAACTGTCCAGAATGACGCTGCCTTAAAGCTCATTTTATCGTGTCTATGCCCGGTCACAACAACATCAATTGAAAAAATAATAATGAAAAGCAGTATAAAAAGCGCCCAGAAAAGAAGCTGTGTTTCCATATAAACCCTCTTTGGATTGGGAAATAATTTAAAATATTAAATTGTTAAAGACAAGACAAAAAAAAGAGGAACTTAATTCCTCTTTTTTTAAGATTAAAATAATGCCCGGATCAGCTATTTTTCGTCAATTTTAACGGGTTCTGGTTTCTCTTTCACAATCACAGAAGTTACAACTGAAGAAGCGAGGGTGAAAATAATAAAAGCGAGAGAAGCTATGATGGGCACCTGGTAGAAACCGGATATAAGCATTTTCACCGCTACAAAGAATAATATAACCGCAACTCCGTGTTTTAAGAACCGGAACATATGCATAATTCCTTCAAGCGCAAAGAATAAAGATACGAGGCCAAGAACTGCAAATACGTTCGATGTAATTACAATAAATGTATCGGTTGTAATGCCTATAATTGCCGGGATCGAATCGAGCGCAAAAACTATGTCGGTGGTGCCGATAAGGATAAAAATAAGGAATAATGTGGTTGCATATGTTTTCCCTTCTTTGCTGATAAACATCTTCTCAGCATCCGGATTTACATCGACTCTGAAATATTTTTGAGCTGTTCTGTAGAAAAGATTTTTCTCCGGGTCAATTTCCTCATCATCCATGAACAGCATTTTGTAAGCGGTATATAAAAGAACAGCGCCGAAGATATATATAACAAAATGGAACCGGTGAATCAATTCGATTCCGAAAAGTATAAATATGATTCTGAATATTATTGATAATAAAATGCCGATTTTCAGCATGCGCGGCTGACTTTTTTCACTTATACCCATAACTGAAAAAATCATAATGAACACGAAAAGATTGTCAACCGACAACGAATACTCGGTTAAATAACCGGTTAAAAATTCAAATGCTTTCTCCTTGCCTGCAGGGTAAAGGATAAAAATAGCGGCGCCGTATAAAATTGCCGTTGTTATCCATACTGCAGTCCAGAACAAAGCTGTTTTAATTGATATTTTCTTGTCTCTATGGCGTGTAACATACATATCAACAGAGAATACAATAAAAAAGATCGCAACAAAAGCCGACCAGAAAAGGGAGTAAATATCCATAACGGTATATAATTCTCCTATTTTAATTAGTTGCCAATTTCAATTAGTAAATCACCTTCAAGAACGGAGTCTCCTTTCTTGATATGTACGGCTGTAATTCTTCCTTCCTTATCGGAATTAATTGTGTTTTCCATTTTCATTGCTTCAAGAATTATCAGCTTGTCGCCGTATTTAACCGGATCGCCGACTTTTACGAAACAGTTTACAATTACTCCCGGAAGAGGGGATTTAACCGTTCCCGTACCTTTGGGGGATGTAGGGCTTGCTGTTTTAACAATCGCTTTATCAGAATCGGAGGAAGGAACAGCTTCCTGGCGTACAAGTATCGGAGTTTTTGAAACAGGAAGTAAATTTTTGTCTATTTCAACTTTATAAACAACGCCATTCACTTCTACCTCAGCCGATTTATCCTGTACGTTTAATACTTCAACGTCGTATTGGTTTTCCTGGATTTTTAACTTGAATTTTTTCATATAGATACCATGCCTGTTTTATCTTGGATTTTTTCTTAAGCCGTAAATTTTAGAACTCCACGGCGAATATGCTTTTGATACTTTATCAATAGTCAGTACAGTGTTTTCTAAATCGTGATGCTCTTCTTTGTATAAATGAAGAGCGGCAGATATTATTGCGGCAATTTCGCCGTTTACATCATCGTTTCCAGCATAAATTTTCTCCGCTGAAATCTGCGGTTCCATTGCCGGAGCTGTTTCAACTCCCTCATTCCTTCCTGTTTTAAGATTGGAAAGGCGGTTAGCGAGAGAAATTGTAACCAGAAGGTTTATTATGCAGATTACAATAACGGTAATAAGCAGAGGCTGCATACCCAATTGTTGTATTTGGAATAAAAGCATTTTTCCTCCTTATAATGGAATGTTTGAATGTTTTTTAGGAGGATTGCTGTCTTTCTTTGTAGATAAAGACTGTAAAGCTCT
>Ga0153915_10004011_pt1 | contig 13542 bp, 11 predicted proteins | sample Opewatmetagenome_2_FD_107003 | JGI IMG/M metagenome (GOLD analysis project Ga0153915, IMG submission 107003) | Freshwater wetland microbial communities from Ohio, USA - Open water 3 Core 3 Depth 3 metaG | ecosystem: Environmental > Aquatic > Freshwater > Wetlands | place: USA: Ohio, Lake Erie... | reverse complement strand
TGTAGTAGCCCTTCATCACCCCCGGTCCCTTCACCAGGATCTCGCCGTCCTCGGCGATGCGGATCTCGGTGCCCGGGAGCGGCGGCCCGACGGTTCCGATGCGATTCTTGCCGACGCGGTTGACGCAGGTCCCGGCCGCCGTCTCGGTGAGCCCCCACCCCTCGAGGACGGCGAAGCCCAGCACGTCGAAGAACCAGGCGATCTTGGGGGACAGCGGCGCTCCACCGGAGATGAAGAGCCGCATCCTCCCGCCGAAGCGCTCGGAGAGGGCGTGCGCCAGCTTCGGGAAGACGAGCGTCTTCCCGATGGTGAAGGCCAGGCTGGAGCGCTCCCGCCCCTCGATCTTCCCGTCGGCCCAGGCGTCGAAGCCGCCCATGGCGAGCTTGAAGAGCTTCCCCTTGAGCCCCGGCGTGGCGTAGCCCTTGGCGATCACGGCGTTGAAGGCCTTCTCGAAGATGCGCGGCACCGAGGGCATGATGGTGGGCCGGACCTCGCCGGCGTTGTCTGCGATCTTCTCCAGCGACTCGACGAAGGCGGCGCAGGAGCCGCAGGCGAACCACGAAGCCTGGATCACCTTGGCGAAGGAGTGCGCCATGGGCAGGAAGAAGAGGACCACGTCGTCCGGGTTGACGAGGTCGATCTCGGCGCTGCCCCTGGCCTCGTACACCCAGTTGCCGTGGCTGAGCATCACGCCCTTGGGGTTGCCGGTGGTTCCCGAGGTGTAGAGGTAGCAGGCGGCGTCGTCGAGCCCGATCGCTCCGATCCGCTCCTGGTGCGCTCCCGGGTGGGCCTTGCGCCACTCGGCGCCGGCCTTCTCCAGGTCGAAGAGCGTCCGCTCGAAGGAGCCCTGCGGCGTTCCCGAGAAGCGGACCAGCCCCTTGAGGGCGGGCAGCCTGCCCCGGATCTCCCGGATCTTGGCGGCCTGCGCCTCGCTGTCGACGAAGACCCAGCTCGCCCCGGAGTTCTCGAGGATGTAGTGGCACTCGTGAGCCGGGTTCGACTGGTAGATGGGCACGGCGATGGCGCCCGAGCCCATGATGCCGATGTCGGCCACCATGTAGTCGAGGGCGGTCTCGCCGATGACGGAGATCCGGTCTCCGCGCTGCACGCCCAGGGACGCGAGCCCGTCGGAGACGTCGCGGGATCGCCGCGCCAGCTCGCTCCAGGAGAACTCCTTCCACTGGCCGCCGATCTTCTGGCGCACGGCGGGCCGCGAGCCCATCCGCCCGGCCTGCCACTCGAAGAGCTCGACCAGGTTCCTGGCGCTCGACAGGCCCTTCCCCGGCTTCGCCTCGTCGTTCATCGGTGTCCTCCGGTCACTTGAGCTGGGAGAGGACGGCGCGCGCCCGCTCCTGAATGCGCCGTTCCTCGGGCGCGTCGTAGACGCCGGGCGTCCGCGCCAGGATCTTCTGCAGCATGGCGCGCGCCTCCTTGGGGTGATCCTCCTTGATGTACAGCTCCGCCAGGTAGAGGCGGGCCCGCAGGTCGTTGGGGTTGACGCGGATGGCGTTCAGCAGGTGGCGCTCGCTCTCCCCGGCGTCGTACTTGGGCCAGGGAAGCTCGTAGTAGAACCGGCCCCAGGAATCCTGGATGCCTCCGGCGGAGAAGGACGGGTCGATCTGCTCGGCGCGGGAGAGGCGCTCCTTGTACTTCCCCTCCATCCCCTGGAGCAGAGCCTTCACCACCCCCATGCCCAGCGAGAAGTAGCCGACGCCGCTCGACGCGTAGAACCAGCCCTCGACGCCGCCGGGGTTGACGGCGGTGGCCCTGTCGCCGTACTCCCAGCCGATCTTCCCCAGGCGAATCCGCTCCTCGTCGCCGATCGCCGCGTCGTCGCAGATCCAGAAGTAGAGGCGGGAGATGCGCCAGAGCACGCCGTAGTCGGCCGGCGCCAGCTTCTCGGCGCGCTGCAGCCGATCCTTGAGCTCCTCGAGCTTGCCCGACTCGTCGCGCCGGGCGTAGGCGGCGTCGGCCTCTGCGAGGAGGCTCGCCAGGTCCGCCGGCGAGGCCACCGCCCCCGCCGCCGCGGACGGGCCCGCCGCCGGGGTGCCGGCGGGAGCAGTCGGGTCGCCGGCGAGCGCCACCAGCGGAAGGAGCAGGAAGAACGAGCGCACGGGAACGATCGAAGGTGATCTCATGGGACCCACATCGTGGCCCCCGGCGCCCCGCGCTGCAACCCGTTTTCACGACCCGTCTGGGTGGCCGGACGCACGGCGCCGCAGGGACTCGATGGGGGCGGGCGCCGCCATCAGCCGGCGCAGAGGACCTTGACCTCGATGGTATCCCCGGGGGCGATGGTGAACCGTCCCTGGAAGGTGAGCGTCGGCTTGCGATCCGGGCCGGACGGCGGCGCGTAGACCACGTCGGCCCCGGCGTCGCCCGTGTACCCGAGCCGGCAGGCGGCCGGGTCGCTGGGGGCGACCCCGCAGCTGACGACCTGGCCGGTGGATCGTGTCAGCGTGACGGTGAGGAGGTGCCAGTCGGCCGGGACCAGCGAGAGCGGCACCTCCTGCCCGATGAGCGTGGCGATGCGCTCCAGGGTCGGGGCGAAGCTGGGCTCGCAGATGCTGTCGATGAGCCCCAGGGGCCCGAAGGCGTCGATGAAGGCCTTGTAGCGGACCGCGGCGTGCTCCGGAGGGCCGCCGGGACCGATGCAGACGGACGGCTGGAGGGTGCTCGGGTCGACGCCGGTGATGGCGCCCACCACCACGTTCCGGCTCGAGCCGCCGATCTGCCCCTTGAAGAAGTCCACGTAGTTCTGGACGTCGTAGCTGGTGCATCCCGTCGGCTCGTTGGAGGTCCCCTGCATCAGCGGATCGGAGCAGTCGTCGTCGTCCGAGACCACGATCACCGCGAGCCGTGCCCCGGGACGGAGGAAGCCGGCGTTGGCGCCGGAGGCGAGCGGCTCGCTGACGGCCAGCCTGGCGGCCTCGAGCCCCTGCTCCTTGCCGCTGCCGCAGACCCCGACGTAGACGTCGTTGCGGAAGTCCTGGACCAGGGTCGGGGAACCGGCCACCAGGATGCGCGGCGGATCGCTCGTCGACTGGTACCGCTGCGTGGGATCGTCCGGTCCCGTCACCGAGACGAGCGCCCCCTGCGGGTAGGGCTGGCCGGCGTTCGGAACCGGGTTGCAGCTGGCGCTGCTCGGCGGGAAGGTGGTGACGTAGGCGGTCCCCGCCTGCTGGTGGACCGAGGTGGTGGTGACCCCGATCTGGAAGTCGTTCTTGATGGGCAGGGACGAGAGGCGGTCGGCGAAGGTCTGGAAGTTCGTGGCCAGGTTGCTCTGCCGCTGGGCCATGGAGCCCGAGTCGTCCACCACGAAGAGGATGTCGGTCTTCGCCGAGGCGATCCCGACGCTCTCGCAGGCGGTGAGGGCCTGCTGAGGCACGCTGTCGCAGGAAGCGCAGCTGCACGCGAGAAGCGTTGCCGTCCAGGCGCCTCTCGGGAGCCTCATGGGGTGCTCCGGTTGCAGAGGCAGGTTCCCACCGCGCCCGGCGCCGGTTGCCCGTAGCACCACCAGTCCTCGGCCTTGCCGCCGAGGGCCGAGGCGCACTCCGCCGAGGAATGGGCGACGGTGGCGTCGGTGGAGGGGCTGGGGCAGCCGCCCGCCGGAACCTGGCCCAGGTACTCGGCCGAGTAGGTCTCGCCGGGGCTGGCGACGCAGCTGTTGCCGGGATCCGTCGCCTGCTGGTTGAGGTAGATGCAGGTGGTGGGGCTGGCCGCGACCGCCGGCGGGTCAATCCGGTCGTTGCAGTCCATGAACCACCATCCGCTGGCGCCCCGCTCGGAATCGCTCGTCGCCTGGGCGCACACCTTTCGCTGGCCGCCTCCGCTGCCGAGGATCCTCACCACCACCACCTCGCTCGAGGCCGGCTGGCTCGGCAACCGCAGCAAGCGCGGCACCTGCACCAGGTCGGCGATGGCCTTTAGGATGGGACCGAAGTCCTCGCAGACGGAGCCCTCGACGACGTCGAAGCCCCGGCCTTGGATCTCGTCCGCCAGCTGGAAGAAGCGCACCCCGGCGGCGTAGGCGCTGCCGCAGATGGGCGCGGGCGGGCTGCAGGCGGCTGGCGGAACGTTGGGGCAGACGTCCGGGCCCACCGCCGCCTCGCCGCTTCGCAGCTGGCAGGCGTCGGCCGGGGCATAGGTGCCGTCGGCGCAGCGCACCGCCGAGACGATGAAGGCGGCTCCGAGCGAGTCGTAGGGCCGCGTCGCCGTGGGCGACTGGCCGGACGGGGTCACCAGCGCGGCGAAGGCGTTGGCGAAGTCCGCGGCGGCCCAGAGCTTCTGCTGGGCGGCGGGGAGGAACTTGTCGCCGACGCAGCTGTCGTTGCCGGGATTGCCGGTGAGCACCAGGGGGTTGGCGGGATCGCTGGAGCAGTCGTCCTCGTCGCCGACGTAGACCACCACGAGCTTCGCACCCTGGTGCGCGAACTCGGCCGGCTGGATGCCCGGCTGCTGGCCGTTGACGGCCTTCTGCGCCGCCAGCCGCGCCGCCTGGAGGTGCTGCTCCTCGCCGGAGCCGCAGCTGCCCACCTCCACGTTCCCGCCCGACCACTTGCCGCCCGTGTTGGTGCCGACGAACTGCTGGATGAGCGCGGTGATGGCCGGATCGGGGCTGGCCGTGCCCCAGCTCGCCCAGTTGAGGGTCTTGGTGAAGTGCAGCACCCTGGCGTTGGACCCGTAGGAGACGAAGTCGCCCTGTGGGTAGGGCCCGCCCGCGACCGCCACGCCCTGGGTGCAGCCGGGCGTGAGCTGGCTCTCGAACCTGGTGAAGAAGCCGGGCTCCGGACCGAGCTGGTAGTCCCGGAAGACGGACGAGGTGGTCACAGCCAGGTGGAACTCGAAGGGCTCGAGCCCGCGGCCGACCCGGTCCTTCTGGGCGGTGGCCAGCGCGTTGATGAAGGTCGAGAAGCTGGCAGCCAGCGCCTGCTGCTTCGATTCCATCGACCCGGAGTCGTCCACCACGAAGAGCACGTCGGCGGTGGTCACGGCGGCGAGCTTCAGCTGCCGCGATCCCGGCTGGATGATGCAGGCGCCGACCGGATTGAAGTTGTAGTCCTGGCAGCCGACCACCACGGCGATGGCCGCGAGCGTGAGTGCGGCGACGGCGAGCAGGCGGCGCGTCATCGGATGCCTCCGCATCCCGGAGATGATAGCCCCGTTCCGCGGTCCGGGGAACTAATGCCGACACCCGGCTGCCGAGGCACACAAACGCCGCCTCACTCCCACTCGATGGTGGCCGGCGGCTTCGACGAGACGTCGTAGACAACGCGGTTGATGCCGCGGACCTCGTTGATGATGCGCGACGACAGGCGCGCCAGCAGCTCGTACGGCAGGCGCGCCCAGTCGCCGGTCATGCCGTCCGTCGATTCCACGGCGCGGATGGCGCAGGTGGCCTCGTAGGTCCGCTCGTCACCCATGACACCCACGCTCCGGACGGGCAGCAGCACGGCGAAGGCCTGCCAGAGCTTCTCGTACAGGCCAGCCCGGCGGACCTCCTCCTGCACGATGGCATCGGCCTTGCGGAGGATCTCGAGGCGCTCCTCGGTCACCTCGCCGAGGACGCGGATTGCGAGGCCGGGGCCCGGAAAGGGCTGCCGCTGGACGATCGCCTGGGGCAGCCCCAGCTCGAGCCCCAGGCGCCGGACCTCGTCCTTGAAGAGCTCGCGCAGGGGCTCGACCAGCTCCAGCTTCATCACCTCGGGGAGGCCGCCCACGTTGTGATGGCTCTTGATGGTGGCCGAGGGGCCCTTGAACGAGACGGACTCGATGACGTCGGGGTAGAGCGTCCCCTGCACCAGGAACGCGGCCCGCTCGCCATGTGTCGAGAGCCGCTCCACCTCCTCCTCGAACACGGCGATGAACTCCCGGCCGATGATCTTCCGCTTCTGCTCCGGGTCGGTGACGCCGGCGAGCCGGGAGAGGAAGCGGTGCCGGGCGTCGGCGGTCACGAGCGGCAGGTGGAACATGCGCCCGAAGACCTCCTCGACCTGCTCCCGCTCCTTGGCCCGGAGGACGCCGTTGTCGACGAAGATGCAGCGCAGCCGGTCGCCGATGGCTCGGTGCACCAGCAGCGCCGCCACCGCCGAGTCCACCCCGCCGGAGAGGCCGCAGATGGCCTGGCCGTCCTTCACCTGCGCGCGGATCTGCTCCACCGCCACCTCGGCGTAGGCCCTCATCGACCAGGAGCCGCTGCAGCCGCAGATGCCGTGGGAGAAGTTCCTCAGGACGTCGGCGCCGCGCGGGGTGTGGGCCACCTCGGGGTGGAACTGCACCCCGTAGAAGAGGCGCCGCCGATCCTCGATGGCGGCGTACGGGGAGCTGGCGGTCGCGGCGATGGGCTCGAAGCCGGGGGGCAGCGCCTCCACCCGGTCCCCGTGGCTCATCCAGACGTCGAGCTTCCCCGGCAGCCCCCGGAAGAGCGGAGAGCTGGCCTTCACGTCGATGGAGGCCGGGCCGAACTCCCGGTGGGCGGCCCGGTCCACGCGCCCGCCCAGCATGTGGGCGAAGAGCTGGAGCCCGTAGCAGATCCCGAGGATGGGAACGCCCATCTCGAAGACGGCCGGGTCGGGCCGGGGGCTTCCCTCGGCGAGGACGCTGGCGGGCCCTCCCGACAGCACGATGCCCTGCGGCCGGAAGGCCCGGACGGCCTCGGCGCCGACGGTGCAGGGCTGGATCTCGCAGTAGATCCCGAGCTCGCGCAGGCGCCGGGCGATGAGCTGGGTGTACTGCCCCCCGAAATCCAGGATCAGGATCTTCTCGGAATGGATGTCCACCGCCGCCTCCCCGCCCGTCGCCCTCGCCATCAGTCCACCCGGTAGTTCGGTGCCTCCTGCGTGATGATCACGTCGTGGACGTGGCTCTCGCGCAGCCCGGAGCTGGTGATGCGGATGAAGCGGGGCTTCACCCTCAGCTCGCGGATGTCCCTGCAGCCCAGGTAGCCCATGCCGCTCCGCAGGCCCCCCACCAGCTGGTACACGTTCATCGACACCGGGCCCTTGTAGGGCACGCGCCCCTCGATCCCCTCGGGCACCAGCTTGTCGGAGTCGGTGACCTCCGTCTGGAAGTACCGATCCCTCGAGCCCTCGCTCATGGCGCCGATGGAGCCCATGCCCCGGTACTGCTTGTAGCTGCGCCCCTGGTACAGGATCACCTCGCCGGGGGCCTCCTCGGTGCCCGCGAAGAGCGAGCCGATCATCACGCTGGAGGCGCCCGCGGCCAGCGCCTTGACGATGTCGCCGGAGTACTTCACCCCGCCGTCGGAGATGATGGGGACGCCGTGCTTCTCGGCGGCCCGGGCGCAGTCGTCGACGGCGGTGATCTGCGGGACGCCGACCCCCGCGACCACGCGGGTGGTGCAGATGGAGCCCGGCCCCACCCCCACCTTCACGCCGTCGACACCGGCGCGGCAGAGCGCGTCGGTCGCCTCCGCGGTGGCCACGTTGCCGGCCACCAGCTCGACCCCCTTGAAGTTGGCCCTGGTGGAGCGGACGGCGTCGATGACCCCGCGGCTGTGGCCGTGCGCGGTGTCGATGACGATCACGTCGGCGCCGGCCTTGAGGAGGGCGGCGATGCGCGCCTCTCGCTCCGGCCCGGTCCCCACCGCCGCGCCGCAGAGGAGCCTCCCCAGCCTGTCCTTGGCCGCGTGCGGGTGCTTCTGGATCTTCTCGATGTCCTTGATGGTGATGAGCCCCCTGAGCTCGAAGGCCTCGTTCACCACCGGCAGCTTCTCGATGCGATGGCGATGGAGCAGCTCCTTGGCCACCTCGATGGTCACGCCCTCGCGGGCGGTGACGAGCTTCCGGGTCATCACCTGCTCGACCCGCTGGTCGAGGTTCTTCTCGAAGCGCAGGTCGCGGTTGGTGAGGATGCCGACGAGCCGCCCCTTGCTCGTCACCGGGATGCCGCTGATCCCGTGCTCGCGCATCAGGGCCACGGCGGCCGCCAGGAGCGCCTCGGGCTCGATGGTCACCGGATCGGCCACCACCGCCGACTCGTACTTCTTCACCTTCACCACCTCGGCCGCCTGCTCCTCGATGGTGAGGTTCCGGTGGACGAAGCCCACTCCGCCCTGGGCGGCCATGGCGATGGCCATCTTGGCCTCGGTCACGGTGTCCATGGCCGAGGAGACGATGGGGATGTTGAGCTGGATGTTGCGGGTGAGGCGCGTTCCGGTCTCGACCGACTTGGGGAGGACGTCGCTCTCCCCGGGGACGAGCAGCACGTCGTCGAAGGTGAGGGCGTCCCGCAGATCTTCGCGGTTGAGCATGACGACATATAACGATCCGGCGCGGAAGGGTCAAGGCGCCGCCGGAAGGCCGCGTAACCATTTCCTTTCCTGTTTACGGGCACATATGCCCGGGGCCCGGCGCGTCACCGCTCGTTGCGGACCTCCCCGGGCTGCGGGCGCGCGGCGCGGCGCTGCTGCAGCCAGCGCAGGCCAAAGCCGAGCACCACCACCAGCGCCGCCGCCAGCAGGTAGTGGCTGAAGCGGGAGGCCTCCTTGGCGGCGCGCTCGATGTCGTCGCCGAAGTAGAAGCCCAGGCAGACCCAGAGCGGCGCCGAGATGGTGGCAGCGGCGCCGTCGAAGAGCACGAACTCCCAGAAGGGGAGGCGCGAGTGGCCGGCCGTGAAGTAGGTCGGCGCGCGCAGCCCCGGCAGGTAGCGCGCTACCACCACGACGATGTTGCCGCGGCGGCGCATGAGCCTCTCGACCCTCTCGAGCTTCTCCGGGGTGACGATGCGCCGCAGCGGCCAGATGTCGGCCACGCGCGCGCCGAAGGTCCGCCCCGCCCAGTAGATGACCGAGTCCCCGGCCAGGATGCCGAGGAGCCCCACCCCCACCATGATGAGGAGGGAGCGATCGCCGATCATCGCGCGAACGGTGATGTGCTCGAGGGGCGAGGACATCCAGGCGAGGACGCCGCCGGTCACGAGGACGATGTCCTCCGGCAGGGGAAGGCCGAATCCGCAAGCGAGCAGCACGCCGAAGACGAAGAGACAGCCCGCCGCCAGGGACTGGTTCCCCAGCATGTCGACGAAGCGTTCCAGCATCTCTCAGGACGACCCTTGCCCTGGTTTCGCTCCCAGGCCGCGCAGGATCTCGCGTCCGTCGCCGACCTGACGCGCCAGGTCCGCGGCGATGGCCAGCGCCAGCTTGAGACAGGCCTGTGGCTTCTCCGGCGCGAGCCTGAAGAAGTCGCGCTGCGTGATCTCCACCACCTCGCAGGGCGTGGCCGCGACCGCCGACACCAGCCGCACGCTCTTCGCCAGGAGCGCGATCTCCCCCAGGTGCTCGCCTGGCCCGAGCACCGCCAGCTCCTTCTCCTCGGAACCGTCGCGGCGGGTGAGCCGTACCGTCCCCGACTTCACGATGAAGAGCGACTCCCCCACCATGTTCTCCACGAACAGGGGGCTGCCGGCCGGAACGGTCTTCTCCTGGGCGACGGTCGCGAAGATCTTGAGGCCGGTCTCGGTGAACTCCTTGAAGAGCGCGGAGCCCTGCAGCGCCTCGATGACGCTCATCGCGAGGGCCAGCCTTCCTGGCGGTACTTCTCGGCGAGGGCGGCGTAGGACTGGGCGACCTTCTTGAAGTACGCCACCTCCTCGGGGCTGAGGACGCGCTTCACCCGGGCCGGCGAGCCCAGGGCCAGCATCCCGGAAGGCACGACCATGCCGGGCGGCACCAGGGCCCCCGCCCCCACCATGGCGTCGTCCTCGATGATGGCGCCGTCCATGACGATGGCGCCGATGCCGACGAGCACGCGGTTGCGCAGCGTACAGCCGTGGAGGGTCACCCGATGGCCCAGCGTCACGTCGTCGCCCACGAGGGTGGGGTGGGTTCCGGTGGTGACGTGGATGACCGAGTGGTCCTGCACGTTGGTGCGGCTTCCGATGCGGACGTGGCAGACGTCTCCGCGAACGACGGCGCCGAACCAGACCGAGGACGCCTCGCCGATCTCCACGTCGCCCACCACCGTGGCGTCTCCCAACAGCATGACGCTGTCGTGCAAGCGCGGGGTCTTGCCGCCGTGGGGCCGGACGATGGCCATGGGTTCAGGTCCGGATGCTAGCCCGCGGTCGGCGGTGCCGCAAGGCAGCCGAAGCCAGCGCCGCTCCGGCGGCTGCGCCCGCGGTGTCGGAGGCCCAGTCCCAGGGATCGGCCGACCGGTTGGGGACGAAGGACTGGTGCCACTCGTCGCTCGCGCCGTAGAGGCTGGCCAGCGCGAAGGAGAGCGCCAGGGCGTGCCGCAGCGGACGCCCCGAGGCGTGCAACGCGCGGTAGAGCAGGGCTCCCAGCACCGCGTACTCTCCGGCGTGGAGCAGCTTGTCGAGGTCGAAGATGGCCGGGGGAAGGAACGGGAGGGGCTGCGACTCCGAGGAGAGCCAGAAGATGACCGCGGCGTAGACGACGACGGGGATCCAGGGGAAGAACCGCTTCAAGCAATCCTCTCCCCCGAGAGCGAGCTCCCGCCGGCACGGGTGATCCGCGCCCGGACCAGCGCCCCCACCTCTCCCGACGCCCCGGCCCCGGCGAGGTGGACCAGGTGGTTCCTCGGGGTGCGGCCGAACGCCTGGCCGTCGGCGATCCCCTCGACCAGCACCTCCACCACCCGCCCCATCTCCGCCGCGAGGTGCTCGGCGGCGATCCGACGCTGCGTGGCCTGGAGCCGCTCCAGGCGCTCCACGGCGACCTGGCGCGTCACCTCTGCCCACTCGGGCGAGCCACCCATCCGCAGCGCCGCGCCGGTGTGCGGCCTGGGGCTGAAGACGAAGCTGAAGGAGTTGTCGAAGCGAGCCCGTTCCAGGAGCCGCAGCGAGGCTTCGAAGTCGGCCTCGCTCTCCCCTGGGAACCCGACGATGAAGTCGGTGGTGATGGCGATGCCGGGGCGCGCAGCGCGGAGGCGCTCGAAGCGGTCGAGGTACTCGGCCACGGAGTAGTCGCGCCGCATGCGCCGCAGCACCTCGTCGGATCCCGACTGCACCGGCAGGTGGAAATGAGGCATCACCCTGGGCTCGTCGCGGAAGGCCTCCACCAGCTCGTCGGAGAGGTCGTGCGGGTGGCTGGTGGTGAAGCGCACCCGCGCCACCGCCGGGATGCCGGCCACTCGCCGGAGGAGCTGCGGGAAGGTGCAGCCGCCGGCGTAGGAGTTCACGTTCTGGCCGATGAGGGTGACCTCGCGCACGCCAACCTCGGCGAGCGCGGCGCACTCGGCGACGATCTCCGGCCAGGGGCGGGACACCTCGCGCCCGCGCGTGCGCGGCACGATGCAGAAGGAGCAGACGTTGTCGCACCCCTTCATGGCGGTGACGAAGGCGGTGGCACGGCCCCGGGCCAGCTCCGGATCGGCGCTCGGGAAGACGTATTCCTCGGAGTCCATCCAGCCGGTCTCGGCGAAGCGCTCGCGCCGCCCGGCACGCTCCAGCATCTCCGGAAGCCTCGCGATGTTGTCGGGGCCGAAGACGAAATCGAGATAGGGAACGCGGCTGAGGAGCCGCTCCTTCTCCTGCTGCGCCACGCAGCCCCCCACCGCCAGGAGCGTGCCTCGCCTCGCCTTGTGCTCGCGATAGCGGCCCAGCGCCGAGAGCAGCTTCTGCTCGGCCTTCTCCCGCACCGCGCAGGTGTTGAGGAGGATGAGGTCCGCGTCCTCGGGGTGCGGCGTGCGCGACACCCGGTGCCTCCCCAGGATCTCCACCATGCGCTGGGAATCGGCCTCGTTCATCTGGCAGCCGAAGGTGTGGACGAAGACCTTCATCGGCGGGCGAACGTAGGGCGGAAGGGCCCGCGCGTCAACGGCAGGCGCGGGCGGCACGGGGCACCAGCTCCTCGGCCACGCCCTCCAGGTCGGCCAGGCGCGTCACCACCGCCACCCGGTCGGCCTCCCTGGCGTAGAGGAGCATCTCGCTGTCCCCCTGCCCCCAGGCCCAGCGCTCCTCCGGGCAGATCCAGACCAGGCGCCGGGCCCGGCGGCGCATCTCGCGCAGCACCCATGGATTGGGAGGGTTGTAGTTGTTGCGGCCGTCGCCGATGACGATGACGGTGGTCCGGCGGCTCAGGGCGGGCAGGTGATCGCGGTGGAAGGTACGCAGGGCCCGGCCGTAGTTGGAGTTCCCGTACAAGCTCACCACCTTGCCGGCGGTGGCGAGGTCGACGGCCCGGGCCACGTCCTTCTCGCGCCGGAAGGCCTCGGTGACCTCGCCCAGCTCGGAGACGAAGACGAAGCTCCGCACGCGCGTGAAGAGCGTCTGCAGGGTGTAGAGGAAGAGCAGCATCATCCGCGAGACGTGGCGGACCGAGTCGGAGACGTCGCAGAGCACCACCACGTCCGGGCGTTCCGGGCGGCGCTCGCGGAAGGCGAGGCGCGCCGGGATCCCGCCGAGCCCCATGTTCTTGCGCAGCGTCCGCCGCACCGCCAGGGTCCCACGGCGGCGGGAGCGCTCGCGCTTCACCAGCCTCGCCTTGAGCCGCTCGGCGAGCCGCCGCACCGCCACCTCGGTGCGGACGATCTCGTCCCGGCCAAGGGAGGCGAGGCTGCGGGCGATGAGGCCACGCGACCGGGCGTCGGCGCGGGCGCGCTGCTCCAGCTCGACGTAGCGGCGCGCCATCTGCTCGACGCGCCGGAGGAGATGGGCCAGGCGGTCCGCGAGCAGCTCGGCCACCGCCGCCTCCAGGCCGCGCCTCCGGGCCGCCTCCTCCAGCGCCGTCAGGTCCCGCGCCATGGCGGAACCGCCGGCCCCGGCGAGGAGACGCCGCCCGTAGAACCCGGCCTGGGCGGTGCTCTGGAGCCCGGAGAAGTCCGTGGCCAGGGCCGCCTCGCGCAGGAGACGCGCCAGGGTCGCGGCATCGCCCTGCAGGGCCGCCCGCGCCAGCGGCGAGAGCTGCCCGGCCTGCTCGGCGATGGCCCGCTCCAGCGCCTCGAGATCGCCGGGCGAGAGCAGGCCGGACTCGCGCAGCTCCTCGACCAGGCTCCGCTCCATCCCGTCGAGGACCCCCACCAGCCCCGAGAAGTACAGGTCGAACAGGCGATCGAAGACGGGGACGTCCGCGGTGCGCTTCACCAGGGTGGCTCGCGCCGCCGCCCGGAAGGCATCCCGCTCCCCGATGCCGACCAGGACCGCGGCCCGCGCGGCGTCGGCGACCTCGGCGGGCGAGACGCGGACGCCGCTGGCGCGCAGGAGCCGGGCGAACTCGACGAGGCGGGATTCCACGGAGGGATTCTAGCGCGGGGGAGAGCGGAGTGCGGCCTGGTCTCGACTCACCCCGCACCCCGACCCTCCCCCCGCAGGCCTCATGGTTCGTCGGATCTCCCCTCGTCCGGATGTGAGGGCACGCACGGCCGCCGCCGACGCCAGGTGCGAAGCCGTCCGACCGAGGGGTCTCCGACCATCTGCACGACAAGTTACTTCCTCCAGAGAAAGTACTTTCACCCGTTCGGGGCTATCTGCCGCTCGCGGCGGAAGCGGTCCATGTACTCGCGCCCGTAGACCTGCTCCGCGTACAGGAGGTTGTGAGCGCGGCAACGCAGGCGAAGGTTCTCG
>Ga0153915_10004010_pt1 | contig 13543 bp, 10 predicted proteins | sample Opewatmetagenome_2_FD_107003 | JGI IMG/M metagenome (GOLD analysis project Ga0153915, IMG submission 107003) | Freshwater wetland microbial communities from Ohio, USA - Open water 3 Core 3 Depth 3 metaG | ecosystem: Environmental > Aquatic > Freshwater > Wetlands | place: USA: Ohio, Lake Erie... | reverse complement strand
TAAGAAGGGCGAAGTTGACTATAGTGATCAAAGTACTAGGGCGATTTCTAGAGGAAAAAGGCAATGAAGGCCTTTAGTTTCTTGACATAAAAGGTTTTATTAAATATCTTCGCTTTAAAAAAATGAAAGGGAGGTTGGGCGATGAAAGTACTTTTTTTTGGACCAAATGGAAGCGGAAAAGGGACGCAGGGCGCGATTGTAAAGGAAAAATTGAAGATACCACATATCGAGACAGGTGTTATTTTCAGGGACAATATCTCAAGGGGTACGAATCTCGGCAAAGAGGCAAAAGGATATATTGATCGCGGCGAGCTTGTGCCTGACAGCATAACCATACCCATGATATTGAATCGCATCAAGGAAGACGACTGCAAAAACGGCTGGTTGCTGGACGGATTCCCAAGAAACCTCACACAGGCGCAGGAGCTGGATAAGGCGCTTAAGAAAGAGGATATCGTTCTTGATATCGTTATTGAGATGGTCCTTGACCGCCAGCTCGCCAAGAACAGGATAATGGGCCGTCGTCTTTGCGTTAATGACAACAACCATCCCAACAATATCTATATTGATGCCATAAAGCCTGACGGAGCCATGTGCAGGGTATGCGGCGGGGCACTGAGCACAAGAGATGACGACCAGGATGAAAAGGCCATCGATAAGAGGCACAATATCTATTATGACACTGCAACAGGGACAATGGCAGCCGTCAATTTTTTCAAAGCCCTCTCCCTGAAAAACAAGACCCCCAGGATCATAGAACTTGATGGGAGACCAGGCGTAAAAGAAGTATCCAATGAGCTCCTGGAAAAACTTAAATAACCTTCATTTGAAATACCTGTAGATAAAAGGCCTCCGAGAGAAATTCGGGGGCCTTTTATTAAAATACACCCTTCAAGCTCCTCTGCCGGTTTATCCGTCCAGGCAATCACAGGCCGTTGTTTTAAGGAATCATCCTGCCGGCATTTATCTGCTAATGCCTTTTCCCATTATAATGATATGGAATAAAAAAGATAAACAATTCATGGCATTAATATTGCATAATTACATGTATTTTAATCCTGTTGTCTTTTAGCAGTTCCTGACCGTCAAGGAAATGGCTCTTTTTTTAATTTTATCATCCCTGCAATCAGTAATATCCGGTTAGGTTTTTGCATAAATAACAGATTGATTCTCCCATGCCTGGAGTCGGACATCTTAATATGCAAAAACCTAACCGGACATTACTGCCCTGCAATGGCATATATGGAGAAATATATTAGATGAATGAGGAAAAAACCGGCAATTTTAATAAAATGGGTTCAGAACCCCCGATCAGGATCGGTGAATTATTAATCAAAAAAGGCCTTCTGACAAATGAACAGCTGGATAAGGCTATAGATGTTCAACAACACGAGAGGACGCTTCAAGGCATGCCGGTCGGTCGGATACTTATTGAAAAGGGGATTTTATCTTCCGATAAGGTTGATCTGATTATTAATCATCCCCAGAACCGTGGGAAGGTAGGTGAGCTGGCCATAAAAAGGGGGTTTATTGATCACAATCAACTGGAGGAATGCCTCAGGAAAAAAAAGCCGGGACAACTTTTGGGCCAGGTATTTATAGAAAACGGTTTCATGAGCGGCAAAGACCTTGAAGATATCCTGAAGGAACAGATAAATCATAGAAGATTCGGTGAACTCGCAATAAAGCTTGGTTTTATTACTGACAAGGATTTGGAAACCGCACTGCGCATCCAGAGGTCTCCCAGGAGGCTGGGCAGGATACTATGTGACCTGGGTTTTATCGATCCCCTTGATTTTAATAAATGCCTGACTTCCGGCAAAAAGCAGAAAGACCTGGGGGAGACCCTTGTTGACATGGGATATGTTTCAAAGGAAGATCTGGGTGTTGCCAACAAGGCATGCCAGTATGATCAGGAGGCCCTGATAGATGTCCTCCTGGCAAAGAAGCTTATCACGGAAGAAGAGCTTCAGATCGCAAACTCACAGCACTATAACATCCCATTCAAACCATTTGATGATTTTGTATATACATCCGATGAAAAACTGGCACTTGTCAAGATCATCAGTAAGAAATATGCCGAGACGAGGCTTATTATCCCGATATCCTGCAAGGGAAAAACCTTGACCATCGGCCTTTTCCGTCCCGAGACAATGCTGAATACAATATATGAATTCAAGGAGATGTACAGACAGTATAATATCTCATGTGTTCTTATTACGAAGGAAAAGTATGAAGAGCTTTTTGAGATCCTTTACAGCACTCATTTAAGCGGCCCGAGGATGCTGGAGAATGGCGAATTTGATTCAACCGAAACCATTAACATGGATTTCATGTCCCTTAACATTGAGGAGGATTTCAATGAAGATAATAAAAGGAAACATACTGTCTACAACAGGCGGGATGTCGAGACAGAGGAACTGGTAAACTTTATCATTTCCTACGGCATAGTAAACGGGGCGAGCGATATCCACCTTGAGCAGAGCGTCGAAGGAGTGAAATTGCGTTACAGGATGGATGGCATGCTGAAGGAGACAAACATCGGCTGGCTGAAGGAAAAACTTCAGGAAAAGTCCGCTTTGATAATTTCAAGGATAAAGATCCTCTCTAATCTTGATATCTCCGAGAAACGGATGCCGCAGGACGGCTCATTCAGGACAGAATATCTGGATAAGACAAAGAAGGAGAAGGTTGATCTTGACTTCAGGGTAGCCACATGCAAGGCAGCGGTGGGAGAAAACGTAACCATCCGGATACTTGACCCCCGCAAGGCAAATATCGGTCTGGAAAATCTCAACCATTCACCTCATGTCCTGAATCTCTTCAGGCAGTATCTTAAGAGTCCTGCCGGCATGGTCCTGGTATGCGGTCCCACGGGTTGCGGGAAGACCTCAACACTTTATGCGGCGCTTAAATATATAGACAAGCCTGATATAAAGATCGTCACGGCCGAGGACCCCATAGAATTTCATTTTCCATCAATCATGCAGACCCAGGTAAATGCGAAGATAGGCCTGACATTCTCAAGGCTCCTGAGGTCGTTTCTGCGTTTTGATCCTGATGTGATACTGGTCGGCGAGATGCGCGATGAAGAGACGGCCAAGATAGGATTTGACGCTGCGCAGACCGGGCATCTTCTCCTCAGCACGCTGCACACAAATGACGCCATAAGCGCCGTAATGCGGCTGGTTGACCTCAATGTCGAATACGGGCAGATAGCCTCTTCCCTGATGTGCGTCCTGGCGCAGAGGCTGGTAAGAAGGATATGCCCTAATTGCATTGAAGAATATATCCCTGAGAAAGAGGAATGGGGCATACTCTTTAACAGCTACCCTTCCTATCTGAAATTTTACAGGGGCCGCGGATGTGACAGCTGCAATCATTCAGGATTCGGCGGGAGATCACTCATTTCAGAGATTTTTGCGGTAACCGTAGAGATAGCCCAGGCCCTGAACAAGGGATATGACGAATCCCGGATATGGCGGCTAGCCCTCGAGAGCGGCATGAAGACAATGCTGGACGACGGGCTTATGAAGCTGGATCAGACAACCCTTTCAGAGATCATCAGGATGGTGCCTCATGATATGATTAAAAAATTCAGATCAAGACAGCATTCACAGCAGAACATTGATTCCTTTATCGACGGGATTATGGATGGACAGAAACAGATCGCGGAACAGAGAAAAGAGGCCTCCTCATCAGGATCGAGTTTCGTGATCGCCAATCCTGAGACTGAAAGGGCCGGCCTGGATCTTATCATGGCGAGATATGAGGATTTGATGAAGATGCGGAATAACGGCAACTCAGCGTCCATTGACCCGAGGGTATTCAAGGAATTTATCGTCGAAAGTTTTTACAGGGTGTACGAACAGCAGCCATGCAGAAGCATGACTTTTAATATTCGAAATAATCCGGACAGCGGAAATGTCGAGATTTCCGTAATGCCAAATAAATAAGGTGCTGCCTTGGAAAATAAAATTTCTACAAGAATAATAGCAGTTACAAGCGGCAAGGGGGGCGTCGGCAAGACCAATATCAGTTCAGGACTGGCTATAGCGCTGGCAAAGGAGGGACACAGGGTATGCCTGTTTGATGCCGATATAGGATTGGCCAACGTCAATATCCTGCTGGGGTTGCACCCGGAATACAATCTTGAGGACCTTGTCTCAGGCGATAAAACCCTGGATGATATCCTGATCAGGGATTTTCACGGGATCGATATCATACCCGGGAGTTCCGGGGTTGAAGGCATTGCCAACCTGAATGAACATGAGGTCAGGCTATTGATAGGCGCCCTGGGCGCCTTGAGCGGATATGATTTCATAATCTTTGATACGTCCGCCGGAATTGCAGCCCCTGTAATAGCCTTCTGCATGGCCGCTTCGGAGGTGTTAATCGTCATAACGCCTGAACCGACCTCCCTGACGGATGCCTATGCACTCCTGAAGGTGCTTCTTGCGAACGGATTTAACGGCAAGGCGAGGATTGTGGTCAACCAGTGCAGGGATATAAATCAGGCAAAAAGGATATTTCAGAAATTCAGCGAGGCTGTCCTGGCCCATCTCAAGGTGAAGATAAATCTGACCGGCGTGGTCCTTTCAGATCCTAACCTGACGGCATCCGTTAAAGAGCAGAAGTCCTTTTTACTCCTCTACCCCGATTCAAAGGCATCAAAATGCGTCAGACATATTGCCAGGACCCTTTTATCCGTTGTCCCGGAGGGAGATTTCAGCCATGATCTGGGGACCTTCTGGCAGCAGTGTTTTAATATAATCAAGAGCCCCCTGTCGATTAAAGGAGTCAGAAACAAGGCGCAGGCCATTATTTCCCATGGAAAAGATGGAGGGGCTGTCCAGGGTCAAGGTGAGAAAGAAGAAAAGGCGTCATCCGGCGGCGCCCGAAATGAGGATGTGATCCCTGTCGCGCCGGCAGCAGATAACAGGGCCGGGCATGAGGGAAAAGAAGTCCATCCGGATCAGGGCGAATCAGGGGTTGCTGATATGCCGGTCCTGATAAGGGAGTTGATCCGGGGCGTCACAATGGTCTCGGATGAGCTCAGACAGATCAGGGAATCAATGGCTGATGCGCAACCCCGCAAGGCCGCGGGAAATGCGGCTACAGATGGAATGATTGAACTTGTCAGGAATGACAACATGTTTATCCTCGATTACGAGGCATTTCTGAAAAAACACCACAGCAACTAATATTGGAGCACTTCATTGATGGAGAAACGATTAGAGAGTATAGTAAAAAAGATAGAGGAACTGCCCACCCTGCCTATCGTGTCACAAAAGATCCTGGAGATTATGGCCGACGAAAATGCATCGTACAGGGATATTGTCAGGGTAGTTGAAAATGATCAGTCACTCGCGTTGAAGATATTGAAGATAGCCAATTCAGCCTTTTTCGGGTCATTAAGCAAGATAAGCTCCCTGGAACATGCAATGGTCAAGCTCGGGATGAACGAGGTGAAATCCATTGTGCTGGCGGTATCGGTCTATGATTTCTTTTCAACGCCTGAGAGCAGCGCCTTTGACCGTGAACGATTCTGGAGGCACGGCATCGTATGCAGCCAGACGGCAAAATTTCTGGGGAATTATTTCAGGGTAGGAAATGATGACACGCTGTTTCTTTCGGGCCTGGTGCATGACATGGGGAAAGCGGTGCTGGACGAATATTTTCATGATGAGTTCCTCGATATAATTGAATACATTGATTTAAAAAACAGCACCTTCAGTGAAGCGGAAAAGGCGGTAATCGGCACGACGCATTATCAGATAGCCGCGAAGCTCCTGAGCCAATGGAAATTCCCGAAGAAGATCATCCTTCAGATATTGTATCATCATGCCCCGTGGGCCGATAAAAATTATGAGACCGGCTCCATCATGCTGTACCTGGCGAATATGATAACAAAGATGGCAGGATATCCATGCCATGATACTGAAGAAAAGATAGACCTTGATGCCTTCTCCAGCTCATCCCAGGTAATTTATATAAACAAAAATGGTTTCGAACTGGATCATGAAATACTTAAGAACTTAGTCAAGCATACCCAGGAATTCATTATAGAAGAGGCGGACAATGTGATGCGGTTCTTTGACTGAAATAAGAATGCAACTTATAAACCCGGCTTACGTCTATTTGGGGGACTGTAATCCGGGTTATTTTTTTATCTGATGTGATTCCTGTTTCTTCCTGGATAGGATGAGCGGTTATTTTGCTTTGAAAAGTCAATGAGATATGATAAGAACAAGGCGTAAGGCATAAGGTGCAGGGCGTAAGGTTAAGATTATTATGATTTGTCTTGTTGCGGCAAGCCACAGAATATTCCGGCTAAAGCGAATAAAAAAGGGGGCATATGCCCCCTGTATATTCATTTTATGGGGTGAGCGACGGGATTTGAACCCGCGGCCGCTGGGGCCACAACCCAGTGCTCTGCCAGCTGAGCTACACCCACCACAATAAATATCTTTTATCTTTATCATGCTTTTGAAATTTTGCAACAAAAAGTTGCAGCCGTTTTAATAGCGCCCATCCTGAAATCATCGATTTTAGGATAGAGCTTTCAGAGCTCAGCGATCGGAAGTCAGCTAATCGGTCGATTTAAAAAGATTTTTACTGAATACTGACAGCTGAAAGCGCGAATCTGAAGACCGTTATTTCCGTATCGGCAATAATTGGTTGATTTGACTGATTAACAAAGGGAAAAGGCAATGCCCGACAATAAGACAAATATGTTCAGGATGATACCGGCTGTGGATCGCCTCCTGGACGTTCTTTCAGCAAACGAGGGGTTGTCCGGCCATCCCCGCAGTCTCGTGTTAAGGGCCATAAATGAAACCCTGGATGAGATGCGCAGGAAGATTGAGGGAGATGCCATAGGGGATCTGTCCGAACTGGGCATTGAATCAATTTCAGGGATGATAGTAAAAAGGCTTGAATCTCTGGCGCGTCCGAGTCTCAGGCGGGTTATTAACGCCACCGGCGTTGTGATCCATACCAACCTGGGGCGGTCAATACTGGCCGACAGGGTCTTGGAGAGGCTCATGTCTATTGGAGGCGGATACAGCAATCTTGAGTACGACATAGAAGAGGGCAAAAGGGGCAGCCGGCACAGCCATGTGGAAGGCATTTTAAAGGAACTCACCGGGGCTGAGGCGGCCATGGCGGTAAATAATAATGCCGCCGCTGTGCTGATAGCCCTTGAGACCCTTGCAAAGGGCAGGGAGGTTATTATATCCCGCGGGGAGCTTGTGGAGATAGGCGGTTCATTCCGCATACCGGATGTCATGAAGAAAAGCGGGGCGAAAATGGTCGAGATAGGCACGACCAATAAGACCCATGAGAGGGATTATGAAGGGGCAATCGGTCCTGATACCGCGCTTATCCTAAAGGTGCACAGGAGCAATTTCCATATCCTGGGATTCACTGAAGAGGTAGAGACCCTTCAACTGGCGGAACTCGGCAGAAGACACGGCCTCCCGGTGATGGAAGACCTCGGAAGCGGATGTCTGGTGGATCTGTCGCGTTACGGCCTCAAGAAGGAGGTGACTGTCCGGGATGCACTTGCCAATGGCGCGGATATTGTCACCTTCAGCGGCGATAAACTCCTCGGAGGTCCACAGGCAGGGATTATCGTAGGCAGGAAAGACCTGGTGGATCTGATCAAAAAGAATCAGCTTGCCAGGGCCTTGAGGATCGATAAACTCAGTCTTGTTGCCCTGGAAGAGACACTCAAGATATACAGAGATGAAAGGACGGCCCTGGAAGAGATACCTGTTTTAAGGATGATATGCCGGGATTATGATTCCCTCAGGAAAAAGGCAGGACGTCTCTACAGGATGATAGGGAGACCGGCAACAAAGGCCTTTTCTATCAGTCAGGTTGACGGCGATTCAAAGGCGGGGGGCGGGGCATTGCCCCTTATGAACATGCCCACGCGCCTCCTGAGGCTTTTCCCCATGGGAATGTCCGCACGCTCCATGGATGAATGGCTGAAGGCCTGTGACCCTCCGATCATTGCAAGGGTTGAAAAGGACAGCATCCTCATGGATGTAAGGACTGTTATGGATGATGAACTGCGAACAGTGGCGCAGGCGATTAAAAGACTGGCCTCTTTAGTAATGTAACTGGAGGTGTTTTGATGAAGGACATTATTGAGAAGATCCTTGATGAAAGCCTGGATGTAAAAGAGAAATCCGTCAGGAATAATATCCCCGGCATAATCCTTCTGGCTGAGAGGATAGTCACGGCATTTACAAATGACCGCAAGGTTATGCTTTGCGGGAACGGCGGGAGCGCTGCCGACGCTCAACATATAGCAGCGGAATTTATCAACCGTTTTGAACTGGAGAGGCCGCCCCTTCCGGCCATCGCCCTTACTACGGACACGTCCATTATCACCTGCATCGGCAACGACTATTCATTCGATGACATATTCGCCAAACAGATAAAGGCCATAGGCGTTGAAGGCGATGTGCTCCTGGCAATAAGCACCAGCGGAAATTCCAGGAACGTGATCAATGCTGCGGAGGCTGCCAGGGCTCAGGAGATATATGTGTGCGGTCTTACCGGAGGCGATGGGGGAAAGCTCAAGGGCATATCAGACTCCTGCCTTATAGTTGAGAGCAAATCAACGGCAAGGATACAGGAGACCCATATACTGATGGGCCACATTATCTGCAAGCTTGTAGATTATATATTGTTTCAACAGGGGATAAGGGAGGATTAGGTCTCTGATGACAAAATATAGTCCGATATCTCTTGAGGGAATAAAGACATACCCTCTTAAGGACAGGATCAGCAAGGTAGATGTCAATGATTTCGGCAGGCCCTGGGTTCCGGGCGGCGACATGAAGGACTGGCTTGGGTCGCTCCCCAGGATACTTGCAGGTGATGACATCATAAAGATTGCAGACTGCATCGTGAAGGCAGTAAAATCCGGCAGGATGGTCCTCCTGGGCATGGGCGCCCATGCAATAAAGGTGGGCCTTAATCCCATAATTATTGACCTGATGGAGAGGGGCATTATAAGCGGCATCGCCATGAATGGGGCCGGGATAATCCATGATGCTGAAACGGCCATGGCCGGCAAGACATCCGAGGACGTGGCAGCCAGGATCGGGGACGGGACATTCGGCATGGCTGAGGAGACGGGAAGGATTCTCAATGAGGCCATTATTGAAGGGGCAGGACAGGGATACGGCCTGGGAAGGTCTATAGGCGCCATGCTCCGGAAACAGAATTTTCCCTATAATCATTTCAGCCTCCTGGCCAGGGCTTTTGAACTGGATATCCCGATAACCGTTCACGTGGCTATAGGCACGGATATTATACACATGCATCCCAGCGCAGACGGGGCGGCCATAGGCAAGACCTCTCACCTCGATTTTCGGATATTCGCCGATCTTGTCTCAAGGCTTGAGGACGGGGTGTTCATTAACCTGGGGTCTGCCGTGATTATACCCGAGGTCTTCCTGAAGGCACTTACGCTTGTAAGGAACCTGGGGAAGGGCGCAAGGAGGATCACGACGGTGAATATGGATTTTATCAGGGGATACAGGCCCATGACAAACGTTGTGCATCGCCCCACTCTTGAGGGCGGATGTGGATACAGCCTTGTGGGGCATCACGAGATAATGTTTCCGCTGCTGGCAGCCGCGGTGATTGAAGGACTACAGGATAAGGCATAGGTCCGTATTTTAATCTGGTCCATAAAACCATGTCAGAGTTGCTCGGCTTTGCCATGAAGTTGAATGATATTATATAGCTGTCAGCATTCAGCTATCAGCCTAATCATATGTGTATAAATTTTTTAAGCTGAAAGCTGAGTGCTGATGGCTTATCCGGAATTAATTAAAGCAATTTTTTAGAATGGGACGATCATACCATTAATACAGAATGAAGTTAGGGAGGAAAAACCATGCCCATCTATGAATACAGGTGTATGAAATGCAAGAAAGAATTTGAATATCTTGTAATAGGAAGCGACAAGGATATCTCATGTCCCTCATGCGACAGTAAAAAGGTGAAACGCAGCATGTCGGCATGCAGTTTCAAGAGCGGCGGCAGTTATTCATCTTCCGCCGGGTCATCAGGATGTTCAAGCTGCGGCGGCGGCAGTTGCAGCACCTGCCATTAAGGAGAAGAAATGTTCAGAATAGGTTTCGGATATGATGCCCACCGCCTTGTCAGGGGACGCCCCCTGATTTTAGGAGGAGTGAGGATACCATACGAGCTTGGACTGGAAGGTCATTCGGACGCCGATGTCCTGATCCATTCCCTTATGGACGCCATCCTCGGGGCGCTGGGCAGGGGGGATATAGGCATGCATTTCCCTGACTCTGATCCTTCCTACAAGGGCATTGACAGCCTGTTGCTGTTAAAGAGGGTAATGGAACTGGCAAGGCAGGACGGTTACATAATAAATAACTCAGATAATACCATCGTGGCCCAGAGGCCCAGGCTGGCTTCCTACATGCAGGGCATGAGGGGAATCCTCTCACAGGCGCTTGAAGTGACTCCTGACAGGTTAAACATAAAGGCCACCACCACTGAGGGCATGGGGTTCTGCGGACGCGGCGAGGGTATAGCGGCCTATTCGGTTGTGAGCCTTGTTAAAAGGAATGTTATATGACTATACGATTGTACAACACGGCAACAAAAAACAAGGAAGAATTCAAGCCCCTCAAGAAAGATGAGGTCGGGATATATGTCTGTGGCGTCACTGTCTATGACCTGTGCCATATCGGGCATGCCAGGTCGGCCATTGTCTTTGATGTCCTTACGCGTTATTTCAGGGCCAGGGGATTTAAGGTCACGTATGTGCGTAATTTCACGGATATCGACGACAAGATTATCCGGAGGGCCAGCGAGTCCGGGAAAGAGGCCCTATCGCTGGCACAGGAATATATTGACGCATTTTATCAAGACATGGACGGGCTGGGGATACAGAGGCCCGATAAGGAACCAAGGGCGACAGAGCATATCGAACATATGATCGATATGATCAAGGTCCTCATTGACAAGGGTTTCGCCTATGTAGAGGGAGGCGATGTCTATTACTCCATCGAAAGGCTTCATGATTACGGGGTCCTTTCAGGCAGGCGCATCGATGATATGAAGGCAGGCGCCAGGATTGAGATTGACGAGAGAAAGAGACACCCCATGGATTTCGCCCTCTGGAAGGGCGCAAAACCGGGTGAACCCAGCTGGGAAAGCCCATGGGGCCATGGAAGACCGGGCTGGCACATGGAATGCTCAGTAATGAGCAATTTCTATCTGGGTCCCACATTTGATATACACGGGGGAGGAAAAGACCTCCTTTTCCCGCACCATGAGAATGAAAGGGCTCAGTCTGTTGCGGCCAATGGCGTTGAATTTGCGCGATACTGGGTCCATAACGGCTTTGTCACTGTTGAGTCCGAAAAGATGTCAAAGTCCCTGGGTAATTTTATCACAATCCGTGACGCCCTTAAAGACTACCCCGCGGAGGTCCTGCGTCTTTTTCTCCTGTCAAAACACTACAGGAGCCCCCTGGATTTTTCAAAAAAAGATGTCCTGAATCTCCAGTCAGGCATGGTAAAGATATACAGGACGTTGCAAAGGCTGAATGCACTGATCGGCAGGATAGGGACCGGGACGGATTCGCGGGGGGAACGCGTTTTTACCGGAGAAGAGCAGGACGATTTTATAAGACAGTTTGTAGTCCTCATGGATGATGACATGAACAGCGCAGGCGCCATAGGGCTTATCTTTGAGAAGGTCAAGGAGATGAACAGGATAATGGATGCCCTGGGCGATAAAAGGGATGAGGCGATCCTGGCCCAGCTTGCCCGTGACAGGATGAATCTCTTCAGGGTATCGGATGTCCTGGGTATCCTGCAAAATGAGCCCGATGAATTTTTAAGCTCCCTCTCCACCTCCTCTGATATCGATCCGGATGAGGTAGAAGGTTTGATCAGGGAGAGGGCCGATGCCAGGGCCGGCAAGGATTGGGCAAGGGCAGATGAGGCAAGAAAGAAGCTGCAGGAGATGGGCGTGGTCATTGAGGATACGCCCCAGGGAACGAAGTGGCGAAGGGCGACAGCTTAAGCCTGTCCACCGCAGGCAGGCGAAAGGGACAAAGAATCTGGCGCAAGGGAAAGAAAAATTCAAAATTAAGTTCCCCCCCTTGCTCCCTAAGAATGTGTCGCAATAGGAATAATTGTCATTCCGAACGCATGTGAGGAATCTCAAGTCGTTCATATCATTTAACATCAAGATTTCTCCCTTCGGTCGAAATGACAAAACAGTACGGTCGAAATGACAAAAACGGTAATTGTGACACAGCCTCCCTGCGCCTGGTTCATCAAGCTTTTCCTTGAGCCCTGTGCCTTGGGCCTCTTTGATATGGATAACAAATTTTCCTGATAGGCGATAACTCCCATGTTCAAACTCACAACGCCGCTTCGCCCCTGCGGGGACCAGCCCCAGGCCATCGAAGACCTTGTCACTGGCATTGAAAAGGGGCTTAATCAACAGGTATTGCTGGGCGTGACCGGCTCCGGCAAGACCTTTACAATGGCCCATGTCATAGCGCGCACACAAAAACCCACCCTTGTAATAGCCCCCAACAAGACCCTGGCAGGCCAGCTCTACGGTGAGTTCAAATCTCTTTTTCCGGAGAACGCTGTCGAGTATTTCGTAAGCTACTATGACTATTACCAGCCAGAGGCATACATCCCCCAATCGGATACCTATATCCAGAAGGACTCAAGCATAAATGAAAATATCGACAAGATGAGACACTCGGCCACCAGGTCGCTCCTGGACAGGGACGATGTTATAATAGTCGCGAGCGTGTCATGCATCTATGGCCTGGGTTCGCCTGAGGTCTATCACAACATGCTCCTCTATGTTGAAAAGGGGACAACCTGTTCAAGGGAGGACGCCGTAAAGAGGCTTGTCGATATACTCTATGAACGGGGAGACTATGATTTTTACAGGGGGAGGTTTCGCGTGAGGGGCCATATCCTCGATATCTTCCCTGCCTATGAAGAGGACAAGGCGATCCGCATTGCCTTTTTCGGAGACGAGGTCGAGGCCATACAGGAGATTGACCCTTTAACGGGGAAGGCATTGAAAGACCTTAACCGCATCACCATATACCCTGCCACCCATTATGTCACCACGGTCGAGATACGTGAAAAGGCTATGACCGACATCAAGGAGGAACTGAAGAAGCGTATAGAACACTTCAGGGCAAATGATAAACTGATCGAGGCGCAGAGGATAGAGGAGCGCACCCTCTTTGACCTGGAGATGATGATAGAGATGGGATACTGCAACGGCATTGAAAACTATTCCAGGCACCTCACAGGAAGGGCGCCCGGCGATGCCCCGCCCACGCTTCTTGACTATTTCCCGAAGGATTGCCTTGTGTTTATCGATGAAAGCCATATTACGGTCCCGCAGCTTAACGGGATGTACAGGGGGGACAGGTCAAGAAAAGATACGCTTGTGGAATACGGTTTCCGTCTCCCCTCGGCCCTTGACAACAGGC
>Ga0153915_10004009_pt1 | contig 13547 bp, 11 predicted proteins | sample Opewatmetagenome_2_FD_107003 | JGI IMG/M metagenome (GOLD analysis project Ga0153915, IMG submission 107003) | Freshwater wetland microbial communities from Ohio, USA - Open water 3 Core 3 Depth 3 metaG | ecosystem: Environmental > Aquatic > Freshwater > Wetlands | place: USA: Ohio, Lake Erie... | reverse complement strand
CCGTAGTGCCGGTGAGCAACGCCCACCGACTGGCCCGCGCGGCGCCGGGCCATGCCGAGCTCTGGGTGCTGCTGGACCGGGGGCACTCCGATGTCCACCTCGAGCCCACCTTGCCGGCACGCCTGGAGAATTTCCTCGCGTCCTCGCTGGCGTAACAGGAAGCGTGCCTGCGGCTGGAGAGCTGCGAGGGTTGATGGTCACCAGGACGAGGGGCTACGAGCAGCCCTGGACGGTGCCGCAGTTGCCGCACTTGTAGCAGGAACCGCTGCGCACCATCATCATGCCGCAGGTCGGGCACGGCGGCGCGTCCGCCTGGTTGACGAACAGCTGAGCCCCTTCTGAGAGCTCTAGCCCTGGCAGCGAGGGCTGCCGGGGCGCTGGCTGCGCCGCCGCCCTGCTCTCGTCGCTGGGTAGAGGCTGAACGCCGACTGCCGCCTGCTCCTCCGGGGGGAGGAACTTCGAAGCCAACCAGCGAAAGATGTAGTCGATGATGGACTTCGCATAGGGTATCTGGGGGTTGTTTGTCCACCCGGCCGGCTCGAAGCGCACGTGCGAGAACTTGTTGACCAGGAACTCCAGCGGCACACCGTACTGCAACGTCAGCGAGATTGCCGTGGCGAAGGCGTCCATCACGCCCGACAGTGTCGAGCCCTCCTTGGCCATCGTGATGAAAAGTTCGCCCGGCTTTCCGTCCTCGTAGAGCCCTACGGTGACGTACCCCTCTTGCCCCTCCACCGAGAATTTGTGGGTCATCGCCACCCGTTCGTCGGGAAGCTTGCGCCGCACCGGCTGGAACACCGCCACTCCGGCCTCGCCCGCAGCGGCAAGCGGCTGCGAGCCCTTGCAGTTGTCCCTGTAGACGGCCACCGCTTTGAGGCCCAGCTTCCACGCCTCGAGGTAGAGCTTCTCGATCTCCTCCGGGGTTGTGTCCTCCGGGACGTTGACGGTCTTGGAGATGGCCCCGGAGAGGAACGGCTGCACGGTGCCCATCATCCGCAGGTGCCCGAGCGCCGAGATGAAGCGGGTGCCAGAGATCGCCTTGAAGGCGCAGTCGAAGACCGGGAGGTGCTCGTCCTTGAGCCCCGGGGCGCCCTCGATCGTGCCGGTAGACTCCAGGTATTTGAGGATTACGGTGCGGCTCTCCTCGTCGTACCCCAGCTTGGCAAGGGCGCGCGGCACCGTCTGGTTGACGATCTTCAGCGTCCCGCCACCGACCAGGCGCTTGACCTTGACGAGCGCGAGGTCCGGCTCGATCCCGGTCGTGTCGCAGTCCATCATGAAACCGATCGTCCCAGTGGGTGCCAGCACCGTGACCTGCGAATTGCGGTAGCCGAACTGCCGCCCGTGGTCGAGCGCCGTGTCCCACGAGTCGGTGGCCGCGCGTCGCAGCTCAAGCGGCACACCGCGCGTCGGAACGCGGTGCGCCGCGTCGCGGTGCATCGCGATTACCTCGAGCATCGGCTCACGGTTGACCGCGTACCCGGGGAACGGTCCGAGTGCCTCGGCGACGCGCGCCGACTGAAGGTAGGCTTCCCCGCACATCAGCGAGGTGATGGCCGCCGCGTACGCCCGCCCCTCGGGCGAGTCGTAGGGGATGCCCTCGGCCATGAGAAGCGCACCCAGGTTTGCATAGCCGAGCCCGAGCGGACGGTAGTCGTGGGAGTTCGCCGCAATCCTGGGTGTTGGGTAGCTGCTGAAGTCGACCAGGATCTCCTGGGCCAGGATCGTGACGTCGACCGCGTGCCGCAAGGGCTCGGCGAGGAAGTTCCCCTTCTCGTCCACGAACCGCATGAGGTTCAACGACGCCAGGTTGCACGAAGAGTCGTCGAGAAACATATACTCCGAGCAAGGGTTGGAGGCGTTGATTCGACCGGTGTTCTTGCAGGTGTGCCAGCGGTTAACGGTGGTGTCGTACTGCAGCCCCGGGTCGCCGCAAACCCATGCCGCCTCAGCGATCATGCGCATCAACTCACGCGCCCGGTAGCGCCCCATCACGTCGCCGGTAGTGACGGCGCGAGTCTCCCACCACCCATCGTCCTCCAGAGCGCGCATGAACTCGTCGGTCACCCGCACCGAGTGGTTCGCGTTCTGGTACTGGATCGAGTCGTAGGCGCCGCCTTCTTGGTCGAAGCTGGCGGGGTAGCCCGCCGAGATCAGGACGTGTGCCTTCTTCTCCTCCTCCGCCTTGCAGCGGATGAACTGCGCAACGTCCGGGTGGTCGATGTTCAGAATCACCATTTTCGCGGCGCGCCGGGTCTTTCCCCCGGACTTGATCACGCCAGCGAACGAGTCGAACCCCCGCATGAAGGAAACCGGCCCGGAGGCCGTGCCTCCGCCCGCAAGCGCTTCGCGCGAGGACCGCAGGACGGAGAGGTTGGAGCCGGTGCCAGAGCCGTACTTGAACAACATTCCCTCGGTCTTCGCGAGGTCGAGGATCGAGTCCATCGAGTCCCGCACCGAGTTGATGAAGCAGGCGGAGCACTGGGGGCGCGCCTCGATCCCGACGTTGAACCAGACCGGCGAGTTGAAGGAGACGGCCTGGTGCAGAAGCAGGTGGCAGAGCTCGTGCTCGAACGCGCGCTCCGAGTCGGCGTCGGCGAAGTACCCTCCGGCACGCCCCCACCCCACAATGGTTGCAACCACGCGGGAGATCAGCTGGCGTACCGATACCTCTCGTTCCGGGGTGCCGAGGCCCCCGTGAAAGTACTTTTGCACGACGATGTTGGTTGCAGTCTGGGACCAGAACTCGGGAACCTCGACGTCGGTCTGCTCGAAAACCACGGCGCCGTCGCTGCCGGTGATGCGCGCGGTACGCAACTCCCACCGCACCAGGTCGAAGGGGTGGTGCTCCCCGTCCGTGAACACTCGCCGCACCGAGACTCCCTGCGCGTCGGGGCGGCGACTGGCGGCAACGGCGAGCGATGACGGTTCCGCGGACATCCCAGCTCCCCCTTCTCGAGTCCCTCAAGAGTTCAAGCGCTACTTGAACTTTTCGAATCGAATCTAGAGCGCACCACCACGCTTGTCAAGAGGGGAACCGCAATATATGGGGTTCCCCTTGGATGCGAGCCCCAACATCTTGTACCAAGAAGCTTTTCCCAAATCATGGCATGAGTCTTGCTTTGCTGCGAACCGTTCTCAGCACTATCGAGGCTATCACTCGTACGCCCAAGCCCACGAGCGGGGGGACGCGAGTCTACCTCAACCGAACGCCGTCCGCGACCGCCCGTCAAGAGTTCCGGGCAGGCCGTTGAACGGATGCAGGCCTCCCCGCAATCCAGCGAGTGGGGATTCATTCCCCGCGAGCGTGGGGGGTTCGGGGGGCACTTCTGCGGCGGGGGTGGTGGGAGCGGCGCAGAGCCCCCCGCAATGTGGAGCGAGCGGGACTTCACGTCTCGCGAGCGTGGGGGGTTCGGGGGGCACTTCTGCGGGGGAGGGTTGGATGGAGCGCCGCAGAGCCCCCCGCAATATATAGACAGTCGGGGCGCGGTCGCCCGCGCCCCTGACGAACCGAGAGAGTCAGCGTCTACTTCGAAACCTTTTCCTTGAGCGTCTTGCCAACCTTGAACGTGGGGTACTTGCGCGCAGGGATCGTAATCGCCTTGCCGGTGGCGGGATTGCGGCCCTGCCTGGCCGACCGCTTCCGCGACCCAAAGGTGCCGAAGCCCGGGATACTGACCTTGTGCCCGGCGTCCAATTCGACCGCGACGATGCCCTTCTTGGCGTTGAAGACGGCGTCCACCGCCTGGGAAGCCTTGGCCTGGGTGAGGCCCGTCTTCTTCGCGAGCTTGGTGATCAACTCGGTCTTGTTCATCTCTCCTCCTCCGCTCCCCGGTCTACTTCGAAACCTTTTCCTTGAGCGTCTTGCCAGCCTTGAAAGTTGCGTACTTGCGCGCCGAGATCGTGATCGCTTTGCCGGTGGCCGGGTTGCGGCCCTGCCTGGCCGACCGCTTCCGTGTCCCGAAGGTGCCGAACCCGGGGATGGTGACCTTGCGCCCGGCGTCCAGCTCCACCGCGACGATGCCCTTGTGTGCGTTGAAGATCGCGTCCACGACGTCCGCCGCCTTCGCGTGGGTGAGGCCGACCTTCTTCGCGAGTTTCACGGCCAGTTCTGACTTGTTCATTCCCCGTCCTCCTTTATGGGTCGGTTCGTACTGTATTATTCGGACCATGATTCGAGTTTGTCAAGGGCCCCACACGCTTTTTGCCGTCGTCCTCGCCGCTTGGCTCGGCGGGACCGCTGCAGGAGCGGCCACGCTGGCAGCAGAGCCTGCTCCCACGGGCATTCCCATCCACCTGGCCGCCTGGACTCCTCGCCCGTTTGCAGAGGTGGTTCTGGACGCCCCCGAGCTCGCCGCGAGTTTCCTGCTGTCCCCGGGGTGGTGGTCGACCGCCGGCAAGCCCACCTCCCTGCCCGACGCAGTCGCGCTCTCGAAGGCGCTCGCGGGTCAGCTTCACGCGCTGGTCGACAGCGGCGCCCTACCGGCGGCGGAGGTTGTGATTGCCACCACCGAGAGCGCGAACCTGGCCGCGGTGGCCCACGGAGACACGGTGCTGGTTTTGGTCCCGAAAACCGAAGGGGCCACCGAGGCGGAGATCGCGCGGAGCGCGGCGCCAGCGCTGCTTCTCGCGTCCACAACGCCGCCCGCGCCGGACCCGCGCTGCAGCGAACCGCTGCTCTTGATCGGGCACGCCGTCGCCGTGGCCGGCTCCCTCACACTCGCCGCCCTCCCCCCGGAACTGCGTCCGGTGCGGGACTGGCTCGAGGTGAAGGACGCCGCGCCGCCCCTTGAGAGGCTGGTCAGCGAAGCACTCGATCCCGACACGCGTTGGCCAAGCCGCCGTGCGAGGTTGCTGCGCATGGCGCAGATAGGCGGGTCAAGCCCGCCGGTGGCGGCGGCCGCGGCGCTGGTCGTAGAGGCGTTTGGGGATGCACCCATGGCTCGGCGCAAGCCCTTCGATCTCCTCGCCGCTTGGCAGAAGGGCAGCGGCAAAGGGTTCCCGCCGATGCCGAGGACGCTGCGAAACGCCCTCACAAAACCGCTCGAGGCCGGCATGCCCAAACCGAGCGCGAAGGCCGACCTCGACGAGGTCACCTGGGGTGCGCTCACCCGCCGTCTTGGGGCCGAGCCCGTTCCTTTCACGGAGGTCCCAGACGCTGCGCCACTGCCCCTCAAGTTGCTCGCCGCCGCTCAACTTCGCGCCCGGGGCGGGACGGGGCTCTGCGAATGGCTGACCGCAAAAGCGCTTCCTCCGGTGCGCACCGGCTGCCGCAGCGAGGGGGAGGAAGGCGGGATGGTGTTCGCGCGACCAAGCGCCGGCGGCTTCGAGGTTCTCTGGCGCTCGCTCACCGTGGAGGACGCCCTCCTCCTGAGCTGGCCGCGTTGGGTGCTGTTTCCGCGGGTCATTCCGGCGCTCGGTGAGCTGTGGTTCATCGACGGGAAGGGCGTCTGGCGGGTGGCCCTCGACGCCCACGAGGCTCCTCAGTTGACGGCAGGCGGCTCGTTCCGCCATCTCGCGGTATCTCCCGACGGGAAGAGTCTCGCCGCCGCACGCTGGCCCGCCGGTCAGGTGGTTGTGATCCGGTCGTCGGGTACGCGCGAACTGCCCCTCAATGGGGTCGGCGGCCTCGCCTTCCTCGACTCCGACGTGCTGCTGGCGAGCGACGGCACCCAACTGTCCCTGGCCTCGATCGACGGTGAGGTGCGCCCGAGCATCTCGCCATCCCCGTGCTGTCACTCGCTGGTGGTCACGCCTGCAGGCATCGCCGCGGGCGTGACGGCGCCCTGCGAGCCGGGTGTGGTCCGGATCGTGCTCGCCGATCGCACTTCCTCCTCGCTCCTCAGGCTCCCGGACGGGCCACTGGGCCTGGTCGGGCTTCCAGCGGGCGGCCTAGTACTTGGCACCGCGGATGGATTGTGGTCGTGGCGCGGTGAAGGCGCACCGGAACGCATCGGAGCCGGGCTGACGCCGGGCCCAGGCTAGGTGACGCTGGCCTCTACCAGCTCCTCGTGGAGCTTGAGGTAGGAGGTGTACCTCCGCACGGAAAGAGTGCCCGATTCGACCGCGGCGCGCACCGTGCAGTCGGCCTCGTTCGCGTGGGTGCAGTTGGTGAACGAGCACCCCGAAGCGGCGCGCTGGACATCCGGGAAGCAGCTTTGGAGCCGAGAGGGCTCGAGGTCCCACAGGCCGAACTCACGCAACCCCGGCGTGTCCACGACGAAACCCGAACCCGGTAGCGGCAGGAGCTGCGCGGTCGTCGTGGTGTGGCGGCCCTTCCCGGTCGCTTCCGAGATGGAGCCCTCGCGGAGGCGATACCCCGGGTGGATGGCGTTCAGAAGTGCTGACTTCCCGACGCCCGAGGGTCCGCAGAACAGGGTCGTCCGGCCAGTCACCTTGCGCGTCAGGCAGCCCACCCCGCGTGCGGTGCGCGCCGACGCGAGGAGGATGTCGTACCCGGCATCCTGGTAGTCGCCTATCCAGGTGTCGACACCCGCCGTTCCCTGGTCGACCTTGTTGAAGCAGATCACCGGCTGGATCCCCGCGTGGTGGCAGGCAACCAGGAGGCGGTCGAGCAGGCGGGGGTTGGGCTCGGGCGAAGTCGCCGCCATCACCAGTACGGCCTGATCGACGTTGGCCGCGATCACGCGCTGGCGCCGCTCGCCCGGCGATCGTCTGGTGAGGGTGGTGTGCCGCGCCCCGACCTCGGCCACCACCGCGTCGGGGACCTTGCCGTCGAGCACGACCTGGTCGCCGACCACCAGGCGGCGATCCTCGATCTCCTCGTGCCAGCGGAGCCTGCGACGGAAGGGCACGATCAGCGCCTGCTCCCCCACCTGCACCCGCACCAGAGGGCCAAACACCGCGGTCACCACGCCGGCCGCGCGCTCCGTCACGCCGGGAAGTATAGCCCAGGCGCTTACGACGGGAGGGCGAACGGCAGTTGGTACGCAAACGACCCGCGTTGGATGACGAGCAGCAGAGAGGATCGCGTGTGCTCGCGCGCCACGATCCGGTTGACCTCCCCGATGGTGCCCACGCGCTCGCCGTTCAACTGCAGAACCACGTCGCCCGCGGCGAGACCCGCGTCGGCGGCGGGACTGCCCTGCACCACCCGGTTGACGAGCACGCTCTTGCCCCGCACCACGAGCTTGATTCCCACGTACCGCAGCAGGACCTGCTCGCCGATGTCCTCCGGGGGCCGGGTGACCCGCACGTTTACCTCCCGGTTCTTGCCACCCTCCCCCACCAGCAGTGTGACGCGGTCCCCGGGCGCGAGTTGCGCGAGGAGCGTGGAGTAGTCGTCGCGACTGGCGAGGGGCTTGCCGCCGCCAGCCAGCAGCACCGCACCGCGGCTCAGGCCGGCGGCCGCCGCCGGCGAACTCGGGAGGACCTCCACCACCTCTACGCCTCCTCCCCTGCCGTACCGCCCCTCGCCCCGGCTCCGCACGAATACTCCCAACCAGGCGGCCTGTACCTGCCCGTAGCGCAGCAGGTCGTTCACGACCCTCCGCACCCGTTTAGCCGGGATCGCGAAGCCGATCCCCTGAGCGTCACCGATGATGGCGGTGTTGATCCCGATCAGGCGCCCATCGAGGTCCACCAACCCTCCGCCCGAGTTGCCAGGGTTGATCGACGCGTCGGTCTGCAGGAAGTCCGTGTAGACCCTGCGGGTGCTGGGCGACGTGACGGTGCGATCGCGTGCGGACAGCACCCCGACCGTGACCGTGCTCTCGAGCCCCAGCGGATTCCCGATCGCGATCACGGTTTCCCCGATCATCGAGTCGTCCTGCTCGGCCAGCGGAAGGTGCGGTCTGCCACGGGCCGACGCGCGCAGGAGTGCCAGGTCGGCGTCCGCGTCGGACCCGATGACCTCGGCCTCGTCCTCCTTGCCGTCGGCGTAGCGCACCTTGATCTCGGCTGCGCCCTCGATCACGTGCTCGTTGGTGACGATCAACCCGTCCGGTGAGATCAGCACACCGCTGCCCAGCGACTGCGACATCACCCGCTCGCCGGGCGGAGCGAATTCCGGGAACAGATCGTCGAAGATCGAACGCGGGCGCACCGTCACCACCTGCCTGGCAGTCAAGTTGACCACCGCGGGCCGCACCCGCTCCACGACCTGAACCACCGGGGTACGACGAAGGCTCTGGGCCCCGGCAGGGGTCACCGCAAGCAGCACGATCAAGAAAATTTGGCGGTACCTCACAAATCCCCCCCGGACCGCGTCGGCGGGCCGCGTATAGCCTACAACGTCGCGCCGTGGCCCTGGACCTCGCCGCGGTCTCCCCTACGTCCTTGGAATGTGACGGTGCGAGGCCTAGAATTGCGAGTGCGGTTCGGCCGGTGCTGGCGTCTGAGTCGAATCTCAAGACTGGGCGCGGCCGGTCCCGAATTGGGGGGGTGCGGGTGGACGTTCCGGTTCGCGAGGTGATCCGCCCGGGAAGCGTTGCGGAGGCGCTGGCGGCGCTGGCCGCGCGCCCCGATGCTCTCGCCATTGCGGGCGGCACCGACGTTCTCGTGCAACTCCGCGACGGGCGCAAGCGTGCCGTAACCCTCGTGGACCTCGATCGGCTCGGCCTCACCGGCATTCGAGAGTCCGACGAGGGCATCGAGATTGGCGCCGCCACGCCGATGGACCGCATCGCCGCCGATCCGCGCGTCCGCCGGCTTCACCCGGCTCTTGCCGAGGCCGCGGGGCAGATCGGGGCCTGGCCGATCCAGTGCCGCGCCACCCTCGGCGGGAACCTCGCCAACGCCTCCCCCGCGGCCGACACCGCGCCGGCCCTCCTCGTGGAGGGTGCGTTGCTCACCCTGGCCTCGAGCGTGGGCGAAAGGCGGGTGCCGGTGGTGGAGTTCTTCCTTGCACCGGGGCGCAGTGCCCTCGCCCCTGCCGAGCTCATCCTCTCGGTCCTGCTTCCCACCCCAAGCGAGGCGCGGGGCCTCCGGGCGTTCGAGAGTTTCGTTAAGGTCGGCTCCCGCCGGGAGCAGATCATCTCGATGGTCAGTCTTGCCGGACGTGCGCTGGTCGCTGGCGATGGGACGCTCTCCGAAGTCCGCCTGGCGTTCGGCTCGGTGGCACCCACTCCGGTGCGCGCGCGCCGAACCGAGCGCCTCCTCACCGGGCGGCGCCCCGATGCGGAGCTCCGCCGCAAGGCGGCCCGGGTCCTGCAGGACGACATCTCCCCGATCGACGACGTCCGCGCGCCGGCGGGCTACCGCCGCATCGCCTGCGCGGTCCTACTCACCCGCTTCCTGGAGGAGGCCGCCCGTGACTGAGCGCTTGACCGTCACCCTGACGCTCAACGGCGAGCGGCGCACATTCGAGGTGCCGCCGGGCCGGCGCCTCCTCGACCTCCTGCGCGACGACGCCGGCCTGACCGGGAGCAAGGAGGGGTGCGGCGCGGGCGAGTGCGGGGCCTGCACTGTCCTCCTGGATGGTGTACCGGTGACGTCCTGCCTGGTGCTGGCGGCGTCGGCCGACGGCCACGAGGTGGTGACCGTCGAGGGGCTGCTGCAGGCCGGCCGCCTGCACCCGTTCCAGGACTCGTTGGTGACACGCGGCGGCGTGCAGTGCGGTTTCTGCACGCCAGGTATCGCGGTGACGGGTGCGGCGATCCTCGCGCGTCGTGAGGCCGATCCGTCCGAGCAGGCGCGCCTGCTCTCGGGAAACCTCTGCCGCTGCACCGGCTACACCAAGGTCATCGACGCCTTGCGGGACTCATTTGCGAAAGGCGGCCATGCCAAGTCGTGAGCGCACTCGCACGGCGGGTATCGCTTGGGATCCCGGCCCACGGCCCACGGACCACGGTCCGCTGGGCGGACGTCACGAGCGCCCCGACGCCCGCGCCAAGGTTGCCGGCAGCACTCGCTATGTGGCGGACCTCGCGCTGCCGGGGATGCTGCACGCGGCCCTGGCCGTCTCACCGGTTCCCTCGGCACGGCTTGCCGGGCTCGAGTTCGCCGCTGCCCGTGCCGTCGACGGCGTCGAGGCGGTCCTCACCGCCTCGGACATCCCTGGGAGGAACCAGGTGGGCGTGGTCTTCCCGGACCAGCCGCTGCTCGTCGAGGACCGAGTGCGCATGGTGGGCGACCGGCTGGCACTAGTGGCGGCACGCACCCCCGAGGCGGCCTGGGAGGCGTCGCGACTCGTGCGCCCGCTCCTGGAGGAGCTGCCGGCCGTCCATGACCCGGTGGCCGCACTGCGGCCGGGCGCCTCTCCCGTGCACGAGGGCGGCAACCTCATCCGCACCTTCAAGGTGGTGCGGGGCGACATCACCCGTGAGAGCGCTCGCGCCGAGGTGGTGGTCGAGGCGGAGTACCAGATCGGCGGCCAGGAGCACGCCTACCTGGAGCCTCAGGCGTGTCTCGCCATCCCCGAGGCGCGGGAGCGCATCACGATCATTACCTCCTGTCAGTGCCCGTTCTACGTTCAGCAAGCGGTGGCGCGCGTGCTCGGCCTCCCACTCGCCGCTGTGCGCGTCGAGCAGGCCCCCACTGGCGGGGGGTTCGGCGGCAAGGAGGACTACCCCTCCGAGCCGGCCGCGTGCGCAGCGGTGCTGGCCTTTGTAACTGGCAAACCGGTGAGGCTTGTCCTGCCTCGCGAGCTAGACATGCAGGCCTCGACGAAGCGCCACGCGGTGGTGGTCCGTCACCGTTGGGGTGCGGACCGCGACGGACAGCTGTGCTTCGCCGAGGTCGAGACGGTGATGGACGCCGGTGCGTACATCGGTCTTTCCACGGTGGTGGCCGAGCGCGCCAATGCTTCATCCATCGGCCCTTACAGGGTGCCGGCGGTGCTGGTTGCGACGCACGTCGCCTACACCAACAACTTGTTCGGCGGTGCGTTCCGCGGCTTCGGGGCACCTCAGGTCACCTGGGCCGCCGAGGCCACGATGGACGGGCTCGCCCGCCGACTCGGAATGGATCCGCTGGAGCTTCGCCGCCGCAACGTCCTCGACGACCGCCGCCGCACGCTCTGCACCGGACAACGGTTCCCCGGACCGGTGCTGGCCAGGGAGTGCCTGGACCGGGCCGCCGCCCTCGCCGGGTGGGATGAGTTCCACGGGCGGCCGCGGGCCGATTCGGGCCCGCTGCGCGAAGGCATGGGTATTGGCCTGGTGCTCTACGGCTGCAACCTTCACCACGGCGGGCAGCGCCTCGACCGCTCGTCGGCCGTCGTGATTCTGCAGCCTGACGGCTCGGTGGTCGTGCGTGTCGGCCTCACAGAGATGGGCCAGGGAAACCTGGCGGCAGCCCAGACGATCGCCGCTCAGGCTCTCGGGGTGGACCCCGCAGTTGTCCAGGTGTGGCAGCCCGACACCACCACGGTGGGTGACTCCGGGCCGACCGTTGCCTCCCGCGGCGCCCATATGTCCGGGCTTGCGATCCTCGACGCCGTCAGACGCCTGCGCACCAGGCTCGACCCGGTGGCGGCCGAGTTGCTTGGTTGCCGCGCAAACGAGGTCGAGCTCGCAGGTAGTCTGGCATCGGTGCGCGGGAACCCGGAACGCACGGTGCCGGTGGCGCGGGTCGCATCCGAGATGGCGGCCCGCCGTATCGAGGCGATCGCTACCGGCTGGCACCGCACGAGGCCCCGGCGCTTCGACCCCGAGACCGGAATCGGGGCACCCTACGAGTTCTACGCCATTGCCTGCCAGATCGCACGGGTGAAGGTGGACGCAGATTTGGGCCTGATCCGAGTTGAGGAGGTGTCGGCCGCCCACGATGTCGGGAGGGTGATCCACCGCGATGCGATGGAGGGCCAGATTCAGGGCGGCATCGTGCAGGGGATGGGTTGGGCGATCAGCGAGGAGCTCAAACTCGACCACGGGAGGCTCGCGAACCCGAGCTTCACCGACTACGTCATCCCGACCGCCGCCGATGCCCCGAAGGTGAGGATCACGGTGGTGGAGAGCGAGGGCGCAAGCGGCCCGTTCGGCGCAAAAGGAGTCGGCGAGCCCTCGTTGATCCCCACCGCCGCCGCGGTGCGCAATGCCGTCTGTGACGCGCTCGGGGTGGAGATCGATCGGCTCCCCCTCACGCCCCCGACCGTGGTGGCGGCCCTCGGCGACCGCCACCCCTTTGCGTGGCTGCTCTCCGAGAGACGGGTGGATGAACATGGACGTCTTGCGACGGTTGATCGAGACGGTTGACGCGGGCACGACCTGCGTCCTCGCCACGGTCGTGCAGGTGCACGGCTCGGCGCCGCGCCGACAGGGCGCGCGCCTGTTGCTGTTGGCGAGCGGCACCAAGGACGGAACCGTCGGCGGGGGCGAGGTCGAGGCCGAGGTCCTCGACGCCGCCCGCGGGATGCTCGCAGGCGGCCCGGGGGGCCGCGTCCTGGAGATCGCCACCAACTGCGGAGGCACTGTGACCGTGATGCTCGAGAAGTTCGGACCTAACCGCCAACTGCTCGTCGTCGGTGCCGGGCACGTGGGGGCCGCGTTGGCCACGGCGGGCGCGCGCGCCGGCTATCGGGTCACGGTGGCCTCGCCGACCGGCGCGGAACTCCAGGGCCTGGCCGGTGTGGAGATGGTGGTCGCGCCGGAGCCCGACATGCTCACCCGGTTTGACCATCCTGAGGTAACCCACGTGATCGTCGCGACCGGCAACGCCGACGCCGACGGCGCCTGGGCCATCGCCGCCCTCTCCCGCCCGTTCGCGGGCGTGGGCGTCGTCGGCTCGCGCACCAAGGCTGCGGCGATCCGCCACGCCGCGGCCGCGGCTGGCGTGGTTCCCGAGCGTGTGCACACCCTGCGCTGCCCGGTGGGGCTCGATCTCGGCGCGGTGACTCCCGAGGAGATCGCGGTCTCCATCGTGGCGGAGCTGATCCGGCTCGACCGCACCGGCGAGGTCCCCGAGGGATGGAAACGCGCTTCGCGGGGTTGATCCTCGCCGGCGGGACCGGCGAGCGGTACGGTGGCCCTAAGGCTTTCGCGCGCCTTCCCGACGGGCGCTCGTTCCTGGCCGCGTGCGCTGAGGCGCTTGCGAAGGCTGGCGCAGCGCCCCTGCTCGCGACGCTCCCACCCGACGTTCCCTCGTTGGCCTCGCCGAACCTGCAGGGGCTGCCCCTGCCCACCTCGGGGCTCGCGATGTTTGACTCGTTGCGGCTGGGTCTGGAGCGTCTCCTCGCCGATCCGGGCTGGGTGGCCGTGGTGGTGCTCCCGGTCGACCACCCTCTGGTGGCCCCCGACACGGTGCGCGCTCTGGCGTCTTCCGATGCCGAGGCTGCACTCCCTTCACACCACGGCAAGCACGGCCACCCTGTGATGCTCTCGCGCCACCTCGCTGAGAGGATGGTCGCGGGCGAGCTCGCCGGACCCACCCTACGCGAGGTGCTGCGCTTGGCGGGGACGGTGGACGTGCCCGTGGACGACCCGGGTGTCACCGCCAACTGCAACACACCCGAGGCGCTCGCCGCGGTGTGGGCGCGGCTCGACCGCTCGAGTTCCTGACGGATTGACCGCGGTCAAGGCACAAGTCACTGACGGTCGCTAGCCTTTTTGCTGGACGGCTTGGGGGGAAGATCGGCGATGGCGTTGCGG
>Ga0153915_10004008_pt1 | contig 13548 bp, 13 predicted proteins | sample Opewatmetagenome_2_FD_107003 | JGI IMG/M metagenome (GOLD analysis project Ga0153915, IMG submission 107003) | Freshwater wetland microbial communities from Ohio, USA - Open water 3 Core 3 Depth 3 metaG | ecosystem: Environmental > Aquatic > Freshwater > Wetlands | place: USA: Ohio, Lake Erie... | reverse complement strand
CCTTATCCAACTTATACCCACGTGCCCTCCCCGACAACCATACCGACTACAACTCCCACGCCTATCGCAACGAGCACCGGTCAAACACAACCAACTGATGCCAATTCTACAACCCCGATTAACTGCGTGGCGAGCACAACTAGCGGATATAACACCTGTATCGATGATACCGGCAATATCCAGGTTGATGTCCCAAATTATTGGACCGATGTTAATGGCAGTACATGGACTTATAACGGTAGGGATATTGGTGTAGCCATATCCGCTGCGCCTAGCCTATCAGATTTTCAAAATTATTACGATGCAGAGGGAGTGTTCTTTGGCGCTTCAGGGACTTTTGCTCAGATTATTGGTCATATTGAGCTTCTAGATTTCTACACGATGGCTTATAAAGGAAACTGTAAATATATCGGACGATTTAACTATGACGATGGTGTTTATCGAGGCAAATTTGATCAGTATAGTAACTGTGGTGGGGAAGGTGGATATGACGCCTATGTATTAGGTGCCAGGGATAAAGCAGATCCTTCTACGAAGCTCATCTTAGTCGAGATTCAGGTGTTTCCCAATGACACAGCGATAAGGGATCAAATCTGGGGTACTTTCTACGTTTACTTCTAAAATACCAAAAACCCAACAAGACCGGGTTAGCCACCCGGTTTTTGTTTTAATTATCTATCTGCTGTAAATGAGATTGCCGCCGCGTTTTGGTTGCCAGCTAAATCATACGTTTTGACTTCAAAGGTGTGCTCACCCTCTTGAGCATGCCATAAAATAATAAATGGGGGTTCCCGCAAGGTTGATGCCAGCTTATCATCTATATAGAATTCAACCCGCTGAATGACCAGGTTATCACTTGCAGATACATTCATCACAATGACTGCGCTCTGCTGATGAGTGAAATGCTGATCTTCTTTTGGGGAGAGGATTTCCACCTGCGGTTTGGTGTTATCTATTGTCACCTGAAGGAATGCCTCGTCAACCCGCTGATCTTGCCTTACCACCAAAAGTTGTACTACATACAATCCTTCCAAACCCGTTGTATCCCACGTGCCAAGTAATCCATTACTAACTGGAATAACTATATCTTCCCCTATCTGGATCCATTGTTGAGGATTTAACCCTTTCCCGACCTGTAGTCGATAATATGAGAAACTTTCTCCCTGCGCAATACCCATTAATTTAATCTGCCCACCCACCTGATCGAACATCTGCGGTTTGGTAAATTGCACATCAGTTGAATTCGGTGGAGGGGCATAGACATTATCATAGGTATCTGGGGGTATGGGCAAACCAGCTTCTTTTGCCCAGGCTGCTGCCTCTGGAGGTACGACCAGGTAAACCTTCTCTTGTACCATATCGGATGGGGTGAAGATGGTTGCCAGCAATCCGGTTTCACGATTGATGTAAAACTTCTGATAAAGGCTATCGATTTGAGTAGGCTCATTTCCGCTCAAAAATACCTCTCGCACAATCGCAGGACACAATGGAGAGGCCAACATGCCTGAGGGGTCACAAACCTGAACCGCATTGATTCCTGTTGGAACCGGGAAATCCATTACTGGCAACTGGCTGGAAGCATATTGCATCACTGCATGCCATAACCCAGCTGACATTTCAGCCGAGATTCCCCCCACCTCATCTTGTGAGTAGCCCATCCACACACCGATAGCCAGCTGGGGAATGTAACCAACCGCCCAGGCATTGTTGGCATCACTGGTCATGCTAACCTTCGCTCCAGCAGGTCGCCCGATTTCTAATGCGTTCGGGTGCCCAAGATAAGGCCAGCGGGACTTTTCATCACTTAAGACATCAGTGGCTAGATAAGCCAACTGTGGACTCACGATCGGCAAGACTTGTGGTTTCGTCCAATCCAGCCAAATTTGTCCATTCACACTCGTGACGCTTAACAAACTGCTGGGGTACAACCCAACCTGATCATTCCCGGCAATACTCCCGATATCTGGTTGACCTGCCATGACCCCTTGATTTGCGAGTATCCCGTAGGCTTGCACGCTCTCCAACAAAGAGATCCGCTGGGAGTATAAATCATCCAGAGTCTTTCCCGAGCTTTGTGCGAGATTTGTTGCGCTGATCCCGAATTGCTTTTCTGTCAGCCACACATTTTCTGGTCCTGCCTGTTGCAATACTTCAGAAGCTGCACCCGCATATTCATTGACAAATGCCATCCGCAAACGAACGGGCCCGTGATACATCGCTGAGGATCCATCGAGGAGACCGCTTGGAACTCCATTGATAGCTTCATTGTCACTTACTCTTGGGATATCCCATAACAATGTGGCTGGGCTCATTCCCCGAGAGAACGCAGTTATAAAGATGAAAGGAGATACTATAGACCCTGCGGGATGCACTATTGGGTATGCTGGATCCATACCGGATCCATCCTCCCCAACCAAAGCGAGAATCTGACCAGAATGGGGGTCCAGGATTACCACATTGGCACTTAAATTCCCATTTGGTTTTTCTAATAGCGCTTGAATGGTAGGCAGTAAACTTGCCGCCTCACACGGACTACCATCATCGGTGATAACCTTTTCCTGCGTACCCTGGAGGCGTGCTAGCTCGGCTTGCGTAGCACAGGCAGTTTGCTCTTGCAACTCATAATCGAGGGTGGTGACGATCTCAAAGCCGCCCCGGTTAATGCGTTCCAGAGGCAACACAGAACTGAGTTGCCTCAGTAGAAGACTGGTAAATGTAGGTGCAAGTGAGCCTGCGTCTTTTTGAGGTTGGAATTGTATGTTATCTCTCAAAGCTATTTGAGCTTCTTCTGTATTGATAAATCCATAAACCAGCATTCTCTGTATAACTAGCTCCTGCTGGTCCTTGAGGAATTTTGAGATAATCAATGGACTAATAGAGGGGGTTTCAGCGATGGTAGCAAGCATGGCAGCTTCAGCCAAAGATAATTGTGTAGCTGATTTACCAAAATAGACACGCGCAGCTGCGTCTGCCCCATAGACAAATTCGCCATATTGGGCACTGTTTAAATACCATTCCAATATTTTTTCGCGTCCAAAATGGGTTGTTACCTGGGCTGCCAGCATCCGCTCCCGGATATTTCGTTTTACTGAGGGTGGTTCACTATCGAGAACCAGGTTGGAGATTAGCAGCTGTGCTAAAGTGGAATGTGTACCTAAAGATATGCCGCTCAGGGTGTATCCTGGCTCCTTCCAGAAACCAGGATCATTTACAGCAATTGTGGCATCTTCCAAATATTGGGAGGCCTGATCTGCCTCTGCCTGACTATTCAACCCTATATGTAAATACTGCTTGCCTGCAGCAGCCGGATTCTCCAGGGTTAAGATTACATGTTCGCGAGTGCGGTCATACAAGCGAGTGGGTTGAAGTAATGTACCGTTAGGGGGCTCTAATAAAGACGGAAGGACATCCACCGATGGGAGATTCCGAGTCAAGTCGATGTAATACCAGATCCCTGCCATCGTGATGATCACCAGCAGAAGGCTGATCAATACCCCACTGACCAAGCCAAGTCTCATCCACGGCTCCTGGTGTTCCCTGGCTCGCCTCTGACGGCGGAATTTTATCGTTTGGGTGATTGTGGGCATGCTTGCATTTCTATAAGGCCTGGAGCTCAGTAATCAGTAAATTTTTGAGGTCCGGCCCTGCATTATTTAGATTCCTTTTTCACGGTCTGGTCAACGGTAAGCAGTAATTCCTTGGCGGATTGTCGCGTTCCATCGCTAACTTCACCCATCATCTGTGCAAGCTCGATTAATCGGGTATCTGCATTTAGGGTTTCAACCTGTGTCTCTGTCCGACCACCCTTTATTTGTTTCAGAACCCTCAAATGTTGTTCTCCATAGGCTGCCAGTTGAGGTAAGTGCGTTACACACAAAACCTGATGGCGGCGGGCTAATTCCCATAATTTGCGTCCAACTACCAAACCCACCCGACCCCCAATGCCCTGGTCGATCTCATCGAAAATCAAGGTTGGAACCTTATCGGCATGTGCCAGGACGTTCTTGATCGCCAACATTAAACGCGAAGTCTCACCACCCGAGGCGATTTTAACTAAAGGTTTCAATCCTTCTCCAGGGTTTGGAGCGACCAAAAATTCCACATGTTCCAAACCAGTCGAGTCGAATGCCACCTGGCTCCCATCCCTCAAAGGAACACCTTCGTCAGATTGATGCTCAGAAAAATCAACTTTGAATTTCGCTCCTGCCATGCTCAGATCCATCAGCTCTGTCTCAAGTGCGGTTTCCAGCTTTGTGGCTGCGGCATGCCTTTGTGCGGACAGAAGCTCGCCAAATTTGGCTAATTTGATCAATAGCTCATTTTCATCACTTTCAAGATCGATGATGCGCTCCGAAGCATGGGTGATTGAGTCTTGCTGTTTCTTCGCCTGTTCGACGAATCTCAGGACTTCTGCAATATTTTCACCATACTTGCGCTTCATATTTTGGATCAGATTCAAGCGTTCTTCCACCTGATCCAAACGCTTTGGATTAAACTCGATCGTTTCCAGATAATCCCGTAATGTGGAGGCCAGATCAGTTAGCTCATCCAAAGCATTTTGTGAGCGTTCACTAAGTTTTTCTTGCTGTGGGTCAAGCCGTATGAGACTATTAAGCAAGCTGGTCACCTGCCCAATCAGGTCTGACACACCGGGAGATTCAGGCGTTCCTTCATCAAGCAATTGAACGGCTTCTTGGACTAATGAGGCAATTCCTTCAGCATTGGCCAGCCTGGTACGTTCAGCTCGCAGCGTTTCCTCTTCACCTTCATGCAGCCGGGCTGCTTCAATCTCGTCAATCTGGTATTTGAGAATATCGATCTGCCTGGCTGCATCGCTCTCTGCTTTATGCAGCTCAGCGAGCTCTTTTCGTACTTGCATCAAATGATAATAAGCCCGCTGATATTCTGCCAGGTCTTTCTCGACGTGGGCAAAGCTATCCAGCAAACCCAGGTGTTGCCTTACATGCAATAACGAGAGATGTTCCGATTGTCCATGGACGTCCACTAGATATTCGCTCAGCTCGCTCAGCACATGTACGTTGACTGTGCGGCCATTCACCCTGGCAATGCTGCGCCCATTGATCCTGATTTCACGCCCTAATGTGAGCAGCATCGTTTCATCTTGGAGCCCTTCTCGCTCCAGGATCTCCTGAACAGGCTGGCTCATCTCACTCGAAATTTCGAAACTGGCTTCGACCAGGGCTCGATCAGCATTGGCTCTGACCATCGTCGCATCAGCTCGACTACCCAATATCGTCTCGACTGCATCGATGATGATCGACTTGCCTGCCCCGGTCTCACCCGTGAAGATATTCAGCCCGGGGTCAAAATGCAAATCCAGGCGGCTGATAATGGCAAAATTTTCGATGTGTAATTCGCTGAGCATACCTAACCGATTCTTATCCCTGCCAGGCGTGTATACAATGCGGAGGTCATTAAGACCACATAGGCTAAATCCCAGACCATTTCAAGCAAATTAAATCTTAGGATAAACTGAAGTCCAAGTGGAATGCATCCGATGACTGCTGCTATTGCTGCCAATACGTATAACCGCTTGGAACGCCTGCGTCGTGTGGCGAAACGGGCTATCTCCGCGATCCCTCCTCCCGCGATAGGTGCCAACAGGATCACAAAGAAGCCCAATCGAACTGCGATCAGGCTTCCCAGGTACGCCAGGATGGCGACTACAAAAAATATTACCGGGTAATCCAGCCACAGGGCTGTCTCAAAAATCTTTTGACGTCCTCGGATACATTCCTTGCATCGATAACCCGTAGGTGTGAGGACAGCACATTTGGCGCAGATTGGTTTTTCACAATTGTTGCAACGAAGCGTGGTTTCAATATTCGGATGATTCGCACAATACATCTTTGGTGCTACGTCGGTCATACTCAACCTCTAACGATGATTCCCCGTAGATGGGTTCTGACTCATATGGGGGGTTAAATTACGATAAAAATATCCGGGATCCTGAAAGCGAATAAATTTTACAACATATGGGGAGGCATATACATGCACCCGATCATCATTTGTCAAGCCAATGGGTACTTGCCCATCGATGCTCAATACGGCTTGATGGTCAACTTCGACGGTAATACTGACCGACGATCCTTCAGCCAGGACGATGGCTCGATCGAGCGAAAGGTGTGGAGCAACCGGAACCAACAAAATGTTGCGAAGCTCAGGTGGCAAGATCGGACCACCTGCTGCCAGGGCATATGCCGTCGAACCGGTTGGTGTGGCAGCAATCAATGCATCTGCAACGTAGGTGGTCAGGAAACGACCATCCACATGGGCAGTAACATGCACTGGACGGATGATCTGCCCTCGACTAACCACAACTTCATTTAGCACATCCCACTTGCCCAATAATGAGTCTGCCCGCCACTGCTCAGCGCATAACATCATTCGCTTTTCTAACCAATAGTCACCTGCGATCATGCGCAGTAGGAATTCTTCCCATTGATCCTGGGCGATCTCAGTAAGGAACCCAAACCGGCCCAGGTTGATCCCCAGGATGGGGACACCCGATGGACCTCCCAGATGCCCGGCACGAAGCATCGTCCCATCCCCACCCAACGCGATCAAGATATCAAATTCACCTTGTTTCACCCGCCGGTACATCGCTTCATCATAAAGGAACCCATGTTGGGTTTCGATACCTCGCTTGTTCAGGAACGCGGCAATGGCGATCGATTCCTTCTCCGTATCCGCTAAGTTTTGGGAACCAAGGATGGCTATTCTGTGGATCGGTTTATTTTCTTCAGTCATCATTACTTAATTATATCCTGAGAGCTTGATCACATACGTATCGATAACCACAATGCAGGCAGCGATACTGGTCATGGTGTGAACGCTCCACCTGGATGTGACTGGCGCGCTTCTGCATCTCCCGAATTGTTATTGATAGGGCGGTTTTCAATGCCGGTGTAAAATCTATGGCGAGTGTATGGTCAGCGTAATGTAATATTCCATGTGTGGGTCGAGATCCATATTCATGTTCGACTAGCTCACAATAAGCAGCCAGCTGGTATACGTGCCAGGCAGGTGGCTCATGCGGGGCGCGGCCGGATTTGACTTCAATCGGAATCACTCGCTTGCCTTGCTTTACCAGATAATCTGGTTTACCGGTCAATCGCAATTCCGGATCATAAAGCGGCTTTTCCACCTTCCCCCATTTGCTTGAATCAGTATATATCACTCGCCCTGCTGGAATACCAGCTTTTAGCCTTTGGCGCCTTGCAATGAAAAATGAGATCACCGCCAGGAGAATGGAAAAAACCGAAAGGTATAACACAAGCTTCAACCCACCAAGAAGTAAAAATCCCTATAACCTAGTTTGTATCAGTCCTATAATGGCCGTCAGGATTGCCAATAAAACCAGGCCGTAGGCAATGATTTGCAGACAGCCGGCAGTTGTAACCGTATAAAAATGCTTTGTGTGAAGATCTAGCCCTCGCTCCAATTCGAGTTGATTATCCGGTTCGTACCCCTGAAGCTGGTACCACCAGGCACGGTTGCAAAATTGATAGGTGCCTATCTCAGAAGCTCGGATTATCTTCATTCCGCTTGGCTGTGGTTATCCAACCGGGTTTCCAATTCCCGGATACTGTTTTCTAGTCTTTCCTGGCGTAGGCTGAGCGTAAAATCTCCCCGGGTACGTTCGATGATGCCGCGTGCCACATCCGTTAAGCGCCGCAGCCCTCCGGTAATCGCATCAGGGTAATCCATGGTCACTAAAATGGCATAGATATCATCCATCTCACCCAACAAACGCCCGGCTTCTGTTGGCTTATCTTTAAGCAACAAATCCAGAATGCGCCGGCGTAGCTCACCCACCGCTTCTGCTAATCCTTGAAGGTAGGTCGCAGGTTCCAAGAGCAGGTCCTCAGGGGATGGAAAATCATTATCATTGATTAATGCATACACCAATGCAGCTTCTGCGTACTCTTTTAGTGCGTCTTGGGTATACCCGGCATAGAAAAGATCGGGCAGATCTACCAAATTATCACGTAAAGATTGCACTAATTGACGAGCTTCATCGAGATGTTGGCGTGCTAAGGAATGCTCCTCCCGGTGGACGGCGCGAATGGCATTGGCGCAGTGACGGGTGAGGGTACGTGCCTGTGCCAGTGCCCGATCACGTTCAGAGGTACAGACTTCGAAGGAACGATGAATTTTTTCTGCGATATCTTCCAATTTCTGGGGCATTGATTTCACTCTTTAGTAGGGGTAGGGGGGCGGAATAAGGAATCTGCTAGAGAGTTCTCTCCAGGGATTTTAATCTCTCCAAATGCAGCCTCATATCGTGACAAATTCTCCGCCAGTGCCCTCTGCAATAATTTAGCGCCTAAAGGAGACATTACTACTCGCGTACATACACGCGCGGGGGTGACACCAGGCAGCAGGTGGGCAAAATCAAAAACCAGCTCCGACGGAGAATGGGCAATCCGGACCACGTTGGCATACTCTGTCTTCAGGTCGGGTGGTACTTCCAATGCAGGTGGCACTGGAGCTGCCGGACGGTTTTGAGCAGGATCGGACATATGGTTTTATCCTTATGTTTTTACGCTATGGATTTTATCCAATCGGTTTTTTCCGCAGGAGAAAAAAATTAAGGTGCGGACTTGTCCTCCGCACCTTATGAACTTGTGCATTAGAACGGTATATCACCTGCGTCCTCGGTTTGACCAGCTGCTTCGCCAGGAGGTGCACCAGTGCTATCATCTTCACCTCGCGTGGATAAGAAGCGAACGGTCTGGGCACTGACTTCAAAAGAAGCACTCGGCGTCCCATCTTGCCGGTTCCAAACCCGGGGGCCACCAGTCGCGGGATCAGTCACGAGACGTCCCTCAACAAGCACTTTCCTCCCTTTCTTGAGATATTGATTGCAAATTTCTGCTTGTTTCCCCCAGGTGGAAACTCGCACCCATATTGTCCTTTCAACTTTATCTCCATTGCTACTGGTGAAGTTATCGTTAACAGCCACCGAGAAATTCGTAACTGCCTGACCCGAGGGTGTGTAGCGCATCTCTGGGTCTCGACCAAGATTTCCGACCAATATTACAGTGTGGTATGACATGCGGGGACTCCTTTCGTTACAGTGAGCGGTTAGATATCATTTCCGGATGAACACCATCCGGGCCAAAGCCTAGGGATCACTCACTGGGCTTTATAGATTAATTGTAATCTGAATCAAGAAAAATAAAAGGGGTGTGTGTTGTGCTTCACTCATTTTTGAACTGTAAACAATAATGATGAAATGTATTGCTCACCCATGTATTCCCCAGCCCGTAAGGAGATAAATGTTGGTTATCCTGGCACCAGATTTTTTCATCCTTGAGCACATAAGTATTTCCTAATCGCTGCGCCAGATCCCACGCGAGTGGATAAATCTTGCCACCCTTCTTGATGTTCTTTACGATGATGGTTATATATGCCCCCGGCCGTAATAGCGGCCTCATGTTCACGTAGATAAATACCAGGCGATCAATGAATGGCTCATAATCCGCGATATTTCCCAGGTCGTTGGGGTCATCGGAATAGATCACGTCCAATCCTTGGGAATTACGTCGGGCTTTTTGGGTGGCTGCACCTCGCGCATGCAGCATATTCCAATACGGCGGCGATGTAAATACATAATCGATGGGTGGGATTTGGTGGCTTGAGGCAATTTCTGCCATACAGGCCGCATCCCCAGTAAATAGCTCGCATTGTAGATCATTTACTCCAAGATCCAGGTTCTGTTTTTCCTCGCTAATCACTTGACGGGCGATGGTTGCATAGGTGGGGTTTAGCTCGATGCCATAAGCATGCCTGCCACATCGTAGGGCTGCGACCAGCGTGCTCCCAGTGCCTGCCATCGGATCAAAAACCACCTCATTACGTTTCGTAAAAAATGTAATGAATTCCATTCCCAAGGTTTCAGGGAACTTGGCTGGATGGCGCAACACACTTTTCTGGCGCCTGGGTGGGTTATGGATGAACCAGGATTTCTGGAATTTCAGCCATTCTTTCGGTGATAGATCATTGAGCCGGTTGATCAAATTGCGTTTGGACATATCTTTATCGTGTTGGGGTGTAAATTGTCTAAGCTCTATCGAATGACCTCATAAATGACAAGCTTGGAGAAATTCACGGTCACTGCCATTTTGTTGGTGGATCTGGCAAAGACTCCCAGTCCACCGGAGGTGAGTAATGGATCGTGGATCGAAAACTGATATTGGCCGTTCACAAAAAAGCTCATCTCCGCGCCGACTGCAGATATCCCTAGACGAGAAGAGCTGGGTGCTCCAGGAGGCGCTGCCCCGCTCAACAACCACGGCTGTGGAGATGAAGCCTGTCCACCGCTTACCCTGTCTAATCGAACCTGTCCATTACAAGACAAGGAGAACCGATAATAATCGATATTTGGGGAGACTCGAAATAGCACCCCATATTCATCCAGCTCTTTACACAAGTTGGGTTCGGCAGTGATCTCGAGATAGAAATCCGTAAAGATTGGCTCTTCTCGTATGCTGAATAAATACGCATTCGTCTCACCTATCGCAATGGTCAGCTCATTCTTACCCAGGGCAACACTTCCAGACGGAGATCGATTCAGCATCCAGGCTTTCGGGTCGGAGAAATCATCTTCAAATAAAATTTTTCCCAGGTTTGGACGCATATCCACTGTCGGAGAGATGATTCGGGTGGGAAAAGGTGTAGAAGTGGCAGTCGGTGGAAACCAGATAACCGTCGGGGTTACGGTTGCTGTCGGTGGTGATTGCGTATCAGTAGGTATGGAAAAGGATGTTGGAGCTGCCGTACAAGCGCTACATAAAATACACAATAAGCTATAGTATAAAAGCTTTTTCATTCACATCTTCAGGACATATCTCGTGGATTAGTTACGAATTTCTATCAACGGAAACAAAAATCCGAGGATTAACCGTAAAGGTGTTGTAAAATTAGTATGTTCATTCTAGCACATACTCACTTGATATCGCAACCCATTCCCAAAACATCACGAAGGAGATGTCATGCGTAAAAAAGTCATCCTAATCACCGGAGCCTCAGGCGAAATTGGCCAGGCATTGGTAAAAAGCCTGGTCAAGCAAAAGGATATGCCGATCATCACCCTTGATATTGCGCCTTTACCTGACGATATCCACGCCCTGGTAATCGCACAACAGGGGGATATCATGGATAAAGCCCTGCTTTCACGCCTGGTTAGTGAGTATGAGGTGGATACTATTTATCATTTAGCAGCCTTACTTTCCACCCGAAGTGAATTCTCCCCTGAAGCGGCTCACCGGGTCAATGTGGAAGGAACACTTGGATTATTGAACCTCGCCGCAGAACAGTCAGAATGGCGCAATGAGCCGGTAAAGTTCATCTTTCCTAGCTCGATCGCTGCCTATGGTCTGCCAGATTTGGATACCAAGGCTGCTTATACCCGTGTGCGGGAATGGGAATGGAATAACCCACGTACCATGTACGGCTGTAATAAGCTATATTGCGAACAATTGGGGATTTACTTTAGTAAGTATTATCGGCAATTAGCAGCAGACTTGCCCGTAATGCTGGACTTCCGTTGTTTGCGCTTTCCAGGTCTGATCAGCGCTTTCACCGTTCCAAGTGGCGGCACCAGTGATTATGGTCCCGAAATGCTGCATTATGCTGCCCAGAACAAACCCTATGACTGTTTCGTGCGCGAAGATGTGCGCATTCCTTTTATGGTCATGCCAGATGCGGTTAAATCTTTACTGATGCTAACGGGTGTCCCGAAATCATCCTTAAAACATTCTGTTTATAATGTAACCAGCTTCAGCCTGTCCGCTGCCGAATTCCGTGAATGGGTATTAAAATTCTTCCCGGATGCCCAGATCACGTTTCAGCCAGATGTTAAACGCCAGGCAATTGTAGATACTTGGCCTGCGGATTTGGACGACAGTGCTGCTCGCCGGAATTGGACCTGGCAGCCAGATTATGACGTGCAACGTTCATTCGCAGAGTATCTGGTTCCAAATATCCGCAACATGTATCAAGAGGGCTAGACGGCTATCCTATTCTAATTTTTGCATAATGAGATCCGCGAAAAATTTCTATGGCAAGGGCAATGAATGACCAAACCCTCCCACAGCCTGGTTTAATCATCCTCTTTGGCTCAGGCGAGACTTCCCCGACCGGCAGGAAGACCTTCGAGCGGGTTTTTAGGTCGCTTCCCCCATCGCCCAGGATCGCCTTACTGGAGACGCCAGCTGGATTTGAGCTGAATTCACATCAAGTGATCAGCCAGGTGGGTGATTTTTTTACTCATAGATTGCAAAATTACGCTCCTGAAGTACAAATCATCCCTGCACGCATGCGAGGCACGCAATATAGCCCAGATAATCCCGAAATTGTTGCGCCTTTGCTTGATGCGGATTTGATTTTTATGGGTCCAGGCAGCCCATCGTATGCCATTCGTCAGCTGCAAGACAGCCTGGCTTGGGACTATCTGGTCGCACGTCACCATCTGGGCGCCGTGCTGGCATTAGCCAGCGCGGCTACAGTGGCTTTCAGTGCCAGCGCTTTGCCGGTATACGAAATCTACAAGGTCGGGGAAGATCTACACTGGATTCAAGGTCTGGACTTTTTCGGACTTTATGGATTACAGCTTGTTTTAATCCCGCATTGGAATAACCAGGAAGGGGGTGCGGAGCTGGATACCAGCCGTTGTTTTATGGGTCAGGAACGTTTCGTCCGTCTGATCGATATGCTCCCTGCGGAGATGACCATTATTGGTCTGGATGAAAAAACCGCGTTGATCATGGATCTTTCCAGGTGTGAGTGTCAGGTCATGGGGTTGGGTAAGGTGACCCTTATACACAAGGATCATAAACATCACGATAAAGCACATCTGTATTCATCGGCTGGCAAGCTTACAAATGTCACGGGAACAAATGATGATTTAGCAAAAATCACCAAACAACGTTCTGGTCACTTTCACGAATACCTGCATGGCCAATATTTTCCAATGAGCGAAATTGGAAATTATCAGCCTTTAATTCCGGAAGCCACCCTGCCCACTGCCGTCTGGCAAAAAGCCATCTATTCAAAGCATTTTATGGAACGAGAAGGACCTCTCACTCCAACCAATGAAGTTGCCCAGCTTATTCGCGCACGTCAGGAAGCTCGTAAGGCAAGTAATTGGGCGATTGCGGATGAACTGCGCATCCAGATTGAGAAGTCTGGCTGGGAAGTATTAGACACCAAAGAAGGTCCGGTAAGTAGAAAATTACCAAAACTAAAAAACAATAATTAGCACCTCTGGTTAGGAGCCTTTATGTCACCCTCCCTGAAAATTGGTTATATTGGCTTAGGCTTGATGGGAAAATCCATCGCCCGCAATATCCTGAATGCAGGATTTCCACTGGTTGTTCATAATCGCAGCCAGTCCGCCGTGGCTGAGCTGGTCAGGGAGGGCGCTCTGTCAGCAGCCTCCCCATCTGAAGTAGCTGCCCAGGTGGACGTTGTATTTACCAACCTGCCTGATACTCCGGATGTTGAATTAGTCGTATTGGG
>Ga0153915_10004007_pt1 | contig 13549 bp, 12 predicted proteins | sample Opewatmetagenome_2_FD_107003 | JGI IMG/M metagenome (GOLD analysis project Ga0153915, IMG submission 107003) | Freshwater wetland microbial communities from Ohio, USA - Open water 3 Core 3 Depth 3 metaG | ecosystem: Environmental > Aquatic > Freshwater > Wetlands | place: USA: Ohio, Lake Erie... | reverse complement strand
GTCTTCGTCTTCTGGACCGGCGACGGCATCGTGACCCGGGAGATCACTGTCCGGGCGGCCCAATCCTATCGGGCCGCCGTCGGGCACCGGATCGTGATTTGGGACAACTACCCGGTCAACGACCGGAGCGGCGCCCTCCACCTCGGCCCCCTAACCGGCCGGGAGCCGAAGCTCGCCGAGGTCGCCTACGGCTACATGAGCAATCCACATTCACCCCAGAACGAAATAAACCGGATCCCCCTCGCGACGTGCGCCGACTACGCCTACAATCCTTGGGGATACGACCCGGCGCGTTCGATCGGTCAGGCCATTGTCCACCTGGCCGAGGGTCCCGGCCGGCGCTCGGCCCTCAAGGAGCTGGTCGAGCTCTATCCTGGCAACCTGGCCTGCGGGGTGCCGCGGACGGATTACAATTGCGTCCTGGAGGAATTCAACAGGCTCCTTGCAGGGTCGAACGCCCGGATGGAAGCCGAGGCCTATATCGCGCGGCTCGAGGAAGTGGCGAGACGGCTGGACAGGGAATTCCCGGCAACCTTCGCCGACGCCCGCAAGACCCTCCGGGAGGATATTTCGCGGCTGCGGGCACGGCCCGCCCGGCCGTCGGACCGCTGAGGCCCGATGATTTGTCTTGTGATGGGTCTCCGTTCGGTGCTATCCTTGTTTTCCGGCCGCTCCCAAGAGGAGTTTCACCGGCCGGGAAGGAGGGCCGGTCGATGGCGAAGGTTTACTACGTCGGAGATTGGGCCGTGCTCACGGGGCCGGTCTTCGCGGAAACCCCTTTCTATTACTCCCACAAGGGCCTTGACATCTTCAACTACGGAAAGTGGCTGAAGGAGGCCCTGGAATCCACGGGCGTGCACTCCGTCCTGTCCGTCCCCGCCTGGGACTTCTACAACAAGCTCGGGCCGGGCGACTACGAAGAGATCTTAAAGGAGTACGACGTCTTCGTCTTCAGCGACATCGACGCCAAGCTCTTCCAGCTCGCCCCCAACTTCTTCAATCGGGAAAAATTCGGGGATGGAGTCCTGACCTTCCCCGACCGGATCCGATTGACCATGGAGGCGGTCAAAAAGGGTAAGGGGGCGCTGTTCCTGGGCGGTTGGTATTCCTTCACCGGCGAGCAGGGAAAGGGTGGCTGGGGCCGAACCCCCTTGAGGGAAATCCTCCCCGTCCGCTGTCTGGATTATGAGGACCTCGTCGAGAGCACGGAAGGATTCGACGCCGAGCTCGCGCCCGCAGGCGAAGCCCTGTTCAAGAACGTCCACATCCAGACGATGCCTCCCATCCTCGGATACAACAAGACGCTGCCCATCCCCGAGGGAAAAGTCCTGGTGAGGGTCAAGGACACCGGCGACCCGCTCGTTGCCGCCCGGGTCTACGGTCGGGGCCACGTCCTGGCATACATGTCCGATCCGGCCCCGCACTGGGGCTGCAACTTTGTTTTCTGGGAAGAGTACGCTGCCTTCTGGCTCGATTGCGTGGATTACGTCCTCGGCCGGAAATAGGCCGGGGCCTTACTTCAGGCCGCCGAGCATTTTCTGGAGCTGAGGTTTTTTCATCATCCGCTGCATTTCCTGAAACTGGCGGACGAGCTGGTTGACCTCATGGACGGGCCGGCCGCTTCCCTTGGCGATCCGCAGGCGCCGGCTCCCGTTGAGAAGCTTCGGGTTCTCCCGCTCGCCGGGGGTCATGGAGTTGATGATGGCCTCAAAGTGGGCGATCTTTCGATCGTCGACCTCGGTCTTGGCCAAGTTCTTGAGGAGCCCGACCTGAGGGAGGTGCCCCAGAACGCCTGAGACCGAGCCCATCTTTTTCAGCTGGACGAGCTGCTTCTTGAAATCAGCCAGGGTGAACTCCTGCTTGCGCATCTTGCGGGCGAGCTCCTCGGCTTCTTCGACGTCGACCTCCTCCTCGGCCTTCTCGATGAGGGTTAGGAGGTCGCCCATTCCGAGGATGCGCGAGGCCATCCGGTCGGGGTGGAAGACCTCGAGCTTGTCCGGCTTCTCGCCGACGCCGGCGAACTTGATGGGCTTGCCCGTCACGGAAACGATGGACAGGGCCGCGCCGCCGCGGGCGTCGCCGTCGAGCTTGGTCAGGATGACCGAGCTCAAACCGATTTTCTCCTCGAAGGCCTGGGCGCTGCGGACGGCGTCCTGGCCGGTCATAGCGTCGCCGACGAAAATCGTTTCGACGGGGCTGAGGATGTCCTTGACCAGGCGGAGTTCATCCATGAGCTCCAGGTCCACGTGGAGCCGGCCGGCCGTGTCCACGATCAGCGGGTCATGGGCTCTGTTCCGGGCATACACCAAGAGCTCCCTGAGGGCGTCCCGGGGTGCTTTCATCCGCTCCGGCGTCATCTCGTAAAACGGGACGCCGAGGGAACCGGCGATCGTCTTGAGCTGGTCCTGAGCGGCTAGTCGCTTCAGGTCAAAAGAAACGAGGAGGGGATTCTTCCCGATCCCCCTCACCCAGCGGGCCAACTTGCCGCAGGTCGTGGTCTTGCCGCTGCCCTGGAGGCCGACCAGCATGAAAATCGAGGGCGGCTGGCTCGAAAAAAGAAGGGCTTTCTGCTGACCGCCGAGGATGGCTGCCATCTCGTCGCGGACGATCTTGATGACCTGCTGGGCCGGCGTCAGGCTCCGGAGGACCTCTTCGCCCAGGGCCTTGTCCCGGACCCGGGCCTCGAAGTCCTTGACGACCTTGTAGTTGACGTCGGCTTCGAGGAGGGCCAGGCGCATCATCTTCAGGGCCTCGGCCATGTTCTTTTCCGTGACTTTCCCCTCGCCCCGGAGGAACTTCATCATCTTTTCGAGGCGTCCGGAAAGCTGGTCGAACACGGCGGCCTGTCCTCCTCCGAAAATCGGCTCCTGCCATCTTAGGCCAGGCGTCGGCGGGAGTCAAACTGAAGGTCGGACGGGTCCTGTCGCGTCGCGGCCATCCCCGAGCCCCTGGGGGGAAGCTTGACTTTTCCGCCTGATGCCATTAAGGTAGAGCTAATTTAAGGGACTGATTTGAGGGAAACGGAAGAGGCCCATGAACGCTGAAGACAAACGGCCGGACGACCTGGAAGTCGTTGCCCTTAGCGGAAAAATCGACTTCGACGAGGTCCGGAAAGTCATCGCGCTTCTCGAGGAGAAGAACCTGTCGGTTTTCGAGCTCGAGACCAAGGGCTTCAAGATCAAGATCGTCCGCAACGTCGCCCCCTTCGCGCCAGTCACCGTCCTCCAGCCCCCTGCGCCCGCGCCGTCAGCGGCTGGCGAAGCCTCCTCCCCTGCCCCCGCCCCGGGCCCTGAGCTGGACAAGGCGCTCCAGGTGCTCACGTCTCCCATGGTCGGAACCTTCTATAGGGCGCCCGACCCCACCGCCCCGCCGTTCGTGGACATTGGGGACGCGGTCAAGAAGGGGCAGACCCTCTGCATCGTCGAGGCCATGAAGCTCATGAACGAGATCGAATCGGACGTGGACGGGACGATCGTCGAGATCTTCGCCGAGAACGCCAAGCCCGTCGAATTCGGCCAGAAGCTGTTTGCCATCAAGCCCCTGAGCTAAGGCCCCATGATCTCAAAAATACTGATCGCCAACCGCGGGGAGATCGCCATCCGCGTCATCCGGTCGGCCCGGGAGCTGGGCCTCAAGACGGTGGCCGTATTTTCCGAAGCCGACCGACAATCCCTCCACACGATGCTCGCGGAGGAGCGGATCTGTATCGGCCCGGCCAGGGCCTCGGACAGCTACCTGAGCATCGCCAACATCCTGAGCGCCGCCGAGGTCACAGGGGCGGATGCCATCCATCCCGGATACGGCTTCCTCGCGGAAAACGCCAAATTCGCCGAGATCTGCGAGACCCACGGGCTCACCTTCATCGGTCCGCCCCCCTCCATCATCCGGCTCATGGGGGACAAGAACAAGGCCCGCCAGACCATGAAGAAGGCGGGGCTTCCCGTTCTTCCCGGGAGCGACAAGAGCGTCGAGGACGCGAACGAGGCCAAGAAGATCGCCGCGAAGATCGGCTTCCCGGTGATCATCAAGGCGGCGGCCGGGGGTGGCGGCAAGGGAATGAGAATCTGCCGGTCGTCCGTCCAGCTCGAAGAACAATTCCCGATCGCCCAGGGCGAGGCCAAGGCGGCGTTCGGAGATGCTTCGCTTTACATCGAGAAGTACGTGTCCGGGGCGCGGCACATCGAGATCCAGGTCATCGGCGACAAGAAAGGAAAGGTCACCGCCTTCGGCGAACGGGAATGCTCCGTCCAGCGCAAGTACCAGAAGCTCATCGAAGAGACTCCGTCGCCGTTTATCGACGAGAAGACCCGGAGACGGATGATGAAGGAGGTCGCGGACGCGGCCGCCGAAATCGGCTACCAGAGCCTGGGGACCTTCGAGTTCCTCGTGGATGAGAAGGAGCGGTTTTTCTTCATGGAAGCCAACGCGCGCGTCCAGGTCGAGCACCCGATCACGGAGATGGTCTACGGGATCAACCTGATCAAGGCTCAGATCCGGACCGCGGCCGGAGATAAGGTCGGCTTCCCCTACGCGCTCGAAATGCGAGGGCACGCCATCGAATGCCGCATCAACGCCGAGGACCCGGTGAGTTTCGTCCCCTCGCCGGGCAGGATCGACTTCCTGGTCCTCCCTGGAGGAGAGGGCATCAGGGTGGATTCCGCCGCCTATGGCGGCTGGGTCATCCCGCCGGACTATGACTCGCTGGTCGCCAAGATTATCGCCTTCGCCCCGACCCGGGACCTGGCCATCCAGAAAATGCTGGTCGCCCTGGAGACGACGACTATCGTCGGCGTCAAGACCAATATCCCCATGCACATCAACATCCTTTCCGATTCAGACTTCCGAAAGGGGACATACAACACTCAGTTCATGGAAGGGTTCCTGGCTAGGACGGCGGAAAAGGAACCGGCCTGAGGGCCGTCGGATGTCGCCGCGGCGACACCGGGAGGGGCTCAGCCCTTGGGCCGATAGATGAGGACCGTGAATTCCCCTCCGTTGTCCTTGACGACGTTCTCATTGACTCCGAGGTAAAGGCGTCCCTTGATGGGCACGGTCACGCTGCGCTCGGCCCCGACAAAGAAATACTCCACGATCTCGTAGCGGATCTCCTCACCGGTGTCCTCATCGGTCCTCACGGAGATGAGCTGGGCGACCCTGCCGATCAGGGCTCCCAGGTTTTGGTTGAGGATGGGCTGCTGGGTCGTCATGAGGTCGAGCCCGGCCGGACCGCAGCCAGCCGAAGGATTTCCCTTTTGGAGCGAGATCTCCCCGCTCGCCGTCAGATAGAATTCCTCCCCCTGGACGACGTCCAGGCCGGTGTCCGCCCAGCCGCCGTCCCCCCGGACCGTGACCTGCTTGATAAGCTCCAGGTTTGCCTCTTGTGATCCCGGGCCGGCCGGCGTGACCGAAGCCCCCCCTCTGAGGGTCAGGCAAGCGATGGCCAACATTCCGGCGAGCTTAGTCAACTGTCTCATCCTCGCCTCCCCGCCTTGGGGCCCTGCCCAAGGATTTCGATCATGGCTCCATGGATGAGGCCGTTGCTGGCCAGGGTTTCGGGGACGTCCGTCCTGTGTTCGCGCCCCTGGAAATCCGTGACCTTACCGCCCGCCTCCGCGACGATCAAGGCCCCGGCGGCAACATCCCAGGGTTTGAGTTTCAGCTCCCAGAAGCCGTCGAATCGGCCGCAGGCGACATAGCAGAGGTCCATGGCGGCGGACCCGCAACGCCTGAGGGCCTGGGCCCGCAGGAGGAACCTGTCCCAATTCCCGATGTTGTTCGCCGCGCTTGTCCGGATGTCGTACGGGAAGCCCGTCGCCAAGAGGCTTTGGCCGAGGTCCGCGACCTCCGAGACCCTTATCTTTCGGCCATTGAGAGACGCGCCTCGGCCTTCCATCGCGGAAAACAGCTCCTCGCGCATCGGGTCGTAGACCAGCCCCATGACAACCCGTCCCCGGTGCTCCAAGGCAGCCGAAACGCTGAAAACAGGGAAGGTGTGGGCGTAGTTTGTCGTTCCGTCAAGGGGGTCCAGGACCCATCGGAATTCAGACCGTCCGGCCCTGGTCAGGTTCTCCTCGGCCAGGACTCCGTGCTCTGGAAAGGCTTCCGAGAGGCGGCCGGCCAAGATCTCCTGGGCGCCCATGTCGAACTCCGTAACCAGGTCCACTTCTCCCTTATGGGCGGCCTTGGCCCGCCGGTGGAGGTTGGCCTTGAGGAAAACGCCGGACTCGCGGACGGCGGCCTCGGCTACCCTTCGAAAATCGGCCCTGAGCTTCATCGCATTCCCTATCTTAGCAGCTCCCCGGCCGCCGGGCAAACCGAAAAAGAGGGCAGAAAAAGGGAAAAAGGAGACTGTCCCTTCCCCGCGGGGACTGTCCCTCTTTTTCAAACCTTTTTCCTTCAGCCCCGTAGTATAATATACTGATTATTCTGGATACCTGAAGGTTGGAAGGCCATTAACCATGACCGAAAAGAAGAGTTTTATCCGGCGGCGAAAAAAAACCCTGATCTTTATGGCGGCCGTCGTCGTCATCCTGGCCGTCGTCGCCCTTAACCTCCGGTCGCAGCGCGAAAAAACCGTGAAGGTGACCGTGGAAAAGGTCAAGAAGCAGGACTTGACGTCGATCGTCTCCGCCTCGGGCGAGATCAAGCCCAAGAAGAACGTCAACATCAGCGCCCAGGTTCCCGGCCGGATCATCAAGATCGCAGTCGAAGAGGGACAGGAGGTCAAGGCCGGAGATTTCCTGCTCAAGCTGGACTCCACGCAGTACGAGGCCAATGCCGACCGTGACCGGAGCTTCATCCAGGCCGCGCAGTCCGACCTGATCCAGGCCGAGGCCCGCCTCCTGAGGGACAAGAGCGCCTATGACAGGCAGCAGAAGCTCTATGAGGAGCAGCTGATCTCCAAGGACACCCTCGAAACCGTCAAGCTCCAATACGACGTGTCCCAGGCGCAGGTCAGCTCGATCCAGTTCCAGATCAAGCAGGCCGAGGCGAGCCTCAAGAGCACCCTCGATAACCTGAATAAGACGGTCTTCAACTCGCCGATCAACGGAATGATCACCAGCCTCAAGGTCGAAGAGGGCGAGACCGCCATCATCGGAACCATGAACAACCCCGGAACGGTCCTCATGACCATCGCCGACTTGTCGATCATGGAAGTCGAGGTGGAGGTCGACGAGACCGACGTCGTGGGGGTCAAGCTCGGGCAGGAAGCCAACGTCCGCGTCGACGCCTTCCCAGAGACGGTTTTCAGGGGCAAGGTGACGGAGATCGGCAGCTCTGCGCTCCAGAAAGTGACCGGCGGGGCAACGACGCAGGAAGCCAAGGATTTCAAGGTCGTCGTGACCCTGGAAAATCCATCTCAGCGGCTCAAGCCGGGGCTCTCGGCCTCCGCGGACATCATCACGGCCAAGAAACAGGGGGTTGCGGCGATCCCCATTTCGTCCCTCGTCCTGCGGGATAAGCCGGCCGCCGCCAGCGCCGCCGATAAGCCCGACGCCAAGAAGGAGGAAGAGGGTGTCTACATCGTCGAGGGTGGCCGGGTCAAGTTTGTGCCCGTCGAAAAGGGGATTAGCGGAGGCATGAACATGGAAATCACCTCGGGTCTCAAGGAAAACCAGGACATCGTCACGGGCCCTTACGCCGCCCTCCGCGAGCTCAAGGACGGAACCCTGATCAAGACCGAGCCAAAGAAGGAAACCAAGACCTCATGAACGGGCAGGACTCCACCCTTATCCACGTCGAAGACCTCTGGAAAATCTACCAGCTCGACGAGCAGGAGGTCGAGGCCCTCCGGGGGGTCACGTTCAGCATCGAGCGCAACGAGTTCGTGGCCATCATGGGCCCTTCCGGTTCGGGGAAATCCACTCTGATGAACCTCCTGGGCTGCTTGGATACGCCCAGTCGGGGGACCTACAAGCTCAACGGCAAGCTGGTCAGCTCGATGACCGAGGATGAACTCGCCCACATCAGGAACCGGGAGATCGGTTTTGTCTTCCAGGTGTTCAATCTCCTGCCGCGGGCTTCGGCGTTCAGGAACGTCGAACTCCCTCTGATCTACGGCGGGACCAGGAAGAGCGCCCGGGAAGAGAAGGCCCGGCACGCCCTGGAGCTGGTCGAGATGAAACCCCGGATGAGCCACAAGCCCGCGGAGCTCTCCGGCGGGGAGAGGCAGAGGGTGGCCATCGCCCGGGCCCTCGTCAATGAACCGTCCCTCCTGCTCGCCGACGAGCCCACGGGAAACCTGGACAGCCGGACGGGCCGGGAGATCCTCAACCTGTTCCACAAGATCCACGGCCAGGGAAATACGATTATCATGGTCTCGCACGACCGGGAGGTCGCCAACCAGGCCCAGCGGATCATCCACATCCGGGACGGCGAGATCGAGAAGGACGAATGGAAAGGAGACTAGGCCATGAACTTTTTTAAGCGCCTCGAAGGGATCTTCTTCAGCCCAAAACTGGTCTTTGAGTCGCTCGCCGAAAAGCCGATCTGGGTGGACATACTCATCGTGCTTCTCATCGCCCTGTCCGTCTATTCCCTCCTCATCGCGCCTTACGCCAAGAACGAGCAGATTCAGATGACCAAGGAGAGCACCAAGCTCAAGGAAAGGATGGGCGAAGACCGGTTCAATCAGCTCGTCGCGCGGATGGAAGGACCCACCACGACCTGGAAGGTGATCCAGACGGCCGTCGGCGCGCCCTTATATCTCATCTTGGCCCTGGTGCTCCAGTCGCTGGTTCTCCTGATGTTCGGCCGTTTCGTTTCGACTCAGGGGAGCTTCAAGCAGCTCTTTTCGGCGCTCGTCCATGCGAGCGCGGTCAACGTCCTCCTGGGCAACGCCGTCCGCCTGGTCCTCGTCCTGATGCGGAAATCAGTCATGCAGACGACGACGAGTCTGGCCCTCCTTTTCCCGAAGATGGAGGTCACCTCAACGGCCTTCATGGCCCTGGCGCAGGTCGACTTTTTCCAGCTCTGGCTCTTCGGCATCCTGGCCTATGGGCTCGCGGCCATCCTCAAGATCGACATCAAGAAAGCACTCTTCATTTCCTACACCGTCTGGTTCCTGAAGGCCCTCCTCAACATCGGCCTCGGCATCCTGTTCATGAGCTTCCTCCGTTAGTATCATAGAGGGACAGTCCCCTCCCGGCGGGACTGTCCCTCTGTGTTTGACTTATCGCCAGGCACCCTATAAATTATGCCCATGGACGAAGCGTTTCGTCGCGGGAACCTCTCCGAAACCCCCTTCGCCGGTGTCCTGGCCCGGATCTGGCGTGAGGAGCTCGCCGGGAGCCTTCGCGTCGGCGGGACAGGAGGCCCGAAGAGCTTCGTTTTCGAAAGCGGTTTCCTGGTCGTCGACCGGGCCTCGTTCCCGGAAGAAGATTTCTTGAAATCCCTCCTGACGACGGGGACGACGGACCTGATCAGCCTCGCCCGGGCCGAGGAATACGCCCAGAAGCACCGCGTTTCCGTCATCCGCGCCCTCCTCGAGATTCGCCTCTTCGAGCCGGGGGGCCTTTGGGCGCTCCTCGAGGGATCCGTGAAGGAAGACGTTTATTCCCTCTTCGATCGTGAGGAGGGCGAGTTCGAGTTCGAGCCCCATTCGGCGCCGCGGGGGCCCGCCCTGGTCAGCCTCTCCCTTCCCAACCTCATCCTGGAGGGCGTCCGCCGGATGACGAACGAGAGCCTCATCGCCCGGGAGCTCCCGCCCGAGAGCGAGACCGTCCAGAGCCTTTCTCCCGCTATCCCCGGTCTCCTTGACCTGGCCCCGCAGGAAAGGTATCTCCTCAGGGTTCTCGAATCCGCCAGAACCCTGGCGGAGCTCTACGAGTCGAGCGATTTGGGGACGCGAGAAACGCGGAGGGTTCTCGCCGTCTTTTTCTATCTCGGCCTCGCCGGGACCCGGCCCCCGAAGCCCAAGACGGCCAAGCTGCCCGCCGAGATGTCTCTGGCCGACATGGACAAAATGTTCGGCGTCTTCAACGCCAAGTGTTCCCACATCTTCAAGTACATGTCCAAGGAGATCGGCCCGGTCGCCCTCAATGTCATCCGCAACTCCCTGGAGGACATCAGGAGCCGGCTGGACCCGGCCTTCCAGGGTCTCGAGCTCAAAGCGGACGGCCGGATTGAGCTCAAGTCGCTCCTGAAGACCAGCATGAATGTCATCGGAGACGAAAGCAGGCGAGGGGTCCTCCGCAGCATGGACGAGATCCTCGTCGCCGAGGTCCTGGCCGTCAAGCGAACCCTGGGCTCCGCCCACGAATCGGTTCTCGTCAAGAGTCTGGAGAGAATCGGGGAGCTTCCGTGAAGAGAGCGCAGCTTCGGGCACTCCTTATCCTGGCCACTCTGCTTGGCCTTTGGCTTCTCACAAAAATTGGAGCCTGAAATCCTCAACCTGGTCATCATCCTCGGACCCACGGGCGTGGGCAAGAGCCGGACCGCCGTCGACATGGCCTTGAGGTTCGAGGGCGAGGTCATCAACGGCGATTCCATCCAGGTGTACAAGGGATTCGACATCGGGACGGACAAGCCTTCGACCGAGGCTCGGAGAGGAGTCCCCCATCATCTGATCGACATCGTGGAGCCGGGCGTCCAGTTTACGGCGGCGGACTTCGTGCGCGAGGCTCTCCTGGCCGCCGCCGAAATCGCCGGCCGCGGCAGGATCCCCTTCGTCGTCGGCGGCACGGGCCTCTATCTCAAGGCTCTCGTCGAGGGGCTCTTTCCCGGCCCCGGCCGAAATCCCGCACTCCGGGCGGAGCTCGAAGCGGAGGCCCGGGAGAAGGGGCTCGCGGCCCTTTTCCGGGAGCTCGAGGAGGCCGATCCCGCCTACGCCAGGAAGATCCGGGACCGGGACCGTGTCCGGATCATCCGGGCCCTGGAGGTCTATAGAACGACGGGCCGCCCCATGTCCGAGCATTTCCGGGAGACCAGGTCCCCGTCCGCAGACTTCAACGTCCTCAAGATCGGGCTCCGGCTCGAGCGGGAGGCCCTTTTCCTGCGGATCGAGGAGCGGGTCGAGCGGATGTTCGCGAGCGGCCTAATGGATGAAGCCCGGGGGCTTCTCAAATGCGGCATCAGCCAAGACGCTCCGCCCTTTCGCGCCCTCGGCTACCGGCACGTCCTCAAGCATCTCGGCGGCGAAATCTCCCTCGAGGAGGCAAAGGCCCTGACCAAGCGCGACACTCGCCATTACGCCAAGAGGCAGGAGACCTGGTTCCGGAAGATGGCCGGGGTCGTTTGGTTTTCCCCTGATGACCTCCCGGGGCTTGAGCATTATCTCCAAAAACATTTAAAATAGGGAAGATGGAAAAAGCGCTGCTGATCAACGTTGCCACAACGAGGCGGGAAAAGGACGAAGCGGAAGAGTCCATGCAGGAGCTCGCCGGGCTGGCGGCGGCTGCCGGTGCCGAGGTCGCCCAGAAGGTTTTCCAGTCCCGGCCCCACGTCAGCCCGAGGTATTTCGTCGGCGAAGGGAAGGCCGCGGAAATCGCCGGGCTACGGCGCGAAGTGGGGGCCGACCTCGTCATCTTCGACCACAACCTGACCGCTAGCCAGCAGCGGAATCTCGAAGACCGGATTCGAGCCAAGATCATCGACCGAACCCAGCTCATCCTGGACATCTTCTCCCAGAGGGCGCGGACCAACGAAGGGAAGCTTCAAGTCGAGCTGGCCCAGCTCAGCTACCTCCTTCCCCGGCTGAGAGGGCGGGGGCTCGGTCTGACCCAGCAGGGCGCCGGCATCGGGACGCGCGGGCCCGGCGAAAAGAAGCTCGAGGTAGACCGGAGGCGAATCACCGACCGGATCACCAAGATTAAGAAGGACATCTCCGGACTCGAGAAGAGGCGGTCCGGTCAGCGGGAGAGCCGCCGCAAGAGCCCGGTCCCCACCGTTTCCCTGGTCGGCTACACGAGCGCCGGAAAATCTACACTGTTCAATCTCCTGACCGAGGAACGTAGGTACACCTCTCCCAACCTCTTTTCGACGCTGGATCCACTCCTCCGGCGGGTTTCCTACCCGGACGGCCTCTACTTCTTCCTGTCTGACACCGTGGGCTTCATCAAGAAGCTGCCCGTCGAACTGGTGACGTCGTTCCGGGCTACCCTGGAGGAAGTCCGGGAGGCCGACTGCATCTGTCATATCATCGACCTGGCTTCGCCCTACTCCGAGAGCCATCTTGGGGCCGTGGAATCGATCCTGAAGGACATCGGCGCCGGCAGCCTGCCCGTTGTCAGGGTCCTCAACAAGATCGACCTGCTCGGGGATGGGGAGCGGGAATTTGTCCTCAAAAAAAACGCGGACCCGAATTCAAGGACGGTGGCAGTTTCGGCCAAGACCGGTCAGGGGGTCGAGGACCTCTTCGGGAAGCTCCGGGCCGCTCTTTTCCGCGACCACCGCCTCTATTATCTCCAGGTCCCGAGGGACCGGCCCGAGATCACCCATTCCCTGCCGCGGCGGGCCCTCATCCTGAAGAAGAGGGAGAACGAAAAGTTCCTCGAATTCAAGGTCATGGCCGACCCGGCGGTCATCGTCAATTTCCTGCCTTATCTCGAACAAGGAGAGCCCTGGTGAAAAAAGTCTTTCTCGCCACCGTCGTTCTTTTCGGGACGTGGGCCTGCGTCACATTCGCCCCCGCTCCTCCTTCGTTTTATATCGAAAATATCCCCCAATCCGTGTCCAGGCAGTTAACCCTCGACGAGAGAATCGCGGCCGACGAAGCCTGGGCGGACCTGAAGGAGGGCAGGGTTGAATCTGCCAGGAAACAGATCCTCAAGCTCGGCGAGGCGAACCCCGTGTACGCCGTCGGCCTGGGTTACGTGAGCCTCCATCTGTTGGAACTGGACGCGGCCGAGGCGCATTTCAAGGAATCTCTCCGCCGATTTCCGGACCAGACCCTGGCCAACATCGGGCTGGCGCAGGTTTACGAGGCCGAGGGCCGGAAGGATCTCGCCTTTCTCCAGTACCGGGAGATCCTCAAGCAGGACCCCGAGCACCGTTGGGCGGCACCCCGTCATGACAAGCTCCGGGACGAGCTCGTTGAGCTGTCCTTCGCTGAAGCCAAGACGGCCGCGTCCGCCGGAAACCGCGATGAGGAGAAGAAGGGTCTCTTGAAGGTTCTCTTCTACGCCCCCGAATCGGCCGAGGCCAATATGATGCTGGCCCGGATCTACAGAGACGAAAAGAACACATCCCAGGCGCTCCTCCATTACAGGGCGGTCGTCGCCGCCCAGCCGGAAAACAAGGCCGCCCTCCGGGAACTCGCCGACCTCCTTTTCGAGACGGGCGAGTTCGGCACAAGTTTGAACCTTTACCAAAAGCTGGCGGAGCTCGAACCCAGGGACAAGGCCGTCACCGACAGGATCGAAGAGCTCAAGGGGAAGCTCGGGGTCTTCGAGCTCCCCAGCCAGTTTGGGCTCATCCCAGCCCAGGAGGCGATCACTCGGGAGGACCTGGCGGCTCTGATCGCCGTCAAGTTCAAGGATTTCCTCAACGTCCCGGAGCGGCAGGCGCAGATCCTGGTTGATATCTCGACGTCCTGGGCCCAGCAGTTCAT
>Ga0153915_10004006_pt1 | contig 13550 bp, 14 predicted proteins | sample Opewatmetagenome_2_FD_107003 | JGI IMG/M metagenome (GOLD analysis project Ga0153915, IMG submission 107003) | Freshwater wetland microbial communities from Ohio, USA - Open water 3 Core 3 Depth 3 metaG | ecosystem: Environmental > Aquatic > Freshwater > Wetlands | place: USA: Ohio, Lake Erie... | reverse complement strand
GTCCTCGTCGAGGGGTACCTTTCCTCCTGCCGCCTGCTGCGGAAGGTCTACCTTCTGGTGGACGTGCGCCGCGGGCCGGGAGAGGAGGAACGGATGCTCTCTTCGTACCTCTCGAAGCAGGGCACCCCCACCCGCTGGATAGGGACGAAGGTCGACAAGCTCTCCTCGGTGGAACGGGCCGCCGTCCCCGCCCGCTTCGCGGATCCGAAAGGATCCGGGAGGGGATCGGAACCTCTGCTGGTGTCGGCCAGGACGCGCGAGGGAATCGACCTCTTGTGGCGGGATATCCGGTCCTCTTTTTCCGCTTGATTATTTTATCGGGAAGGGATATCCTCTCACCGTTTTATTGCCGGCCATGCCCTGCCTAAACGACAGCGACACCATGTAAGTCCGCCGTCATTTCGGCGGCGACGGAGGATATTCCTTGTTCCCCATCGTCGAAAGCAGAGAAATCGCCAAGAACGTCATCCTGCAGAGGATCGTGGCGCCCCGGATCGCCCGAAAGCGCAAAGGGTTGCAGTTTCTCGTCATCCGTCGGGGGGAGTTAAGCGAGCGCATTCCCTTTACCCTCGTCGCCTCCGACCCCGCCGAAGGCACCGTGACCATAATTTTCCAGGCGGTAGGGAAATCGACGACCGAACTGGCCGGACTGAAGGCGGGGGATACCCTGCTGGACGTCGTCGGTCCCCTTGGCCTGCCGACCCACATCGAGAATCTCGGGACCGTCGTAGGCATCGGCGGCGGGATCGGCGCGGCGCCCCTCCTTCCCATCGCGACCGCCTTCAAGCAAGCGGGGAACCACCTGATCTCGATCGTCGGCGCCCGCACGAAGGAACTCCTCATCCTCGAGGAGGAAATGAGGGCGATCTCCGATCAGATCACCGTCACCACCGATGACGGATCGTATGCGAAGAAAGGGTTCGTGACGACCGCCCTGCAGGAGCTGATCGACGCCGGTACGAAGATCGACCTGTGCATCGCCATCGGACCGGTGCCGATGATGAGGGCGGTGGCCGAGGTCACCCGCCCCCACCGGATCAAGACGGTCGTGAGCCTGAACCCGATCATGGTGGACGCCACGGGGATGTGCGGGGCGTGCAGGGTGTCGGTCGGCGGGAAGACGAGGTTCGTGTGCGTGGACGGCCCGGAGTTCGACGGGCACGAGGTGGACTTCAAGGAGCTGGTGATGCGCAACCGCGCCTATCTCAAGGAAGAGAAGGAGGCGATGGACCAGTTCCTGCACAAGGACGGCAAGTGCATGGGGTCGGCCGTGACGACGGGAGGTGCGAACTGATGGCCGACGTGACGCAGACCCCGACCCCGAAATCCCCGCGTCCCAAGGTGGGAAGCATCCCCCGGCAGCCGATGCCGGAGCAGCCGCCGGAGGTGCGCAAGAAGAACTTCCGGGAAGTGCCCTTCGGCCTGACGCCGGACTTGGCCATCCTCGAGGCGAGCCGGTGCATCCAGTGCAAGAACCCCGCCTGCGTCAAGGGCTGCCCGGTCGAGGTCCAGATCCCGGAATTCATCGATCTGGTGCGACAGGGGAAGTTCATCGAGGCGGCGAGGAAAATCAAGGAGACCAACGCCCTTCCCGCGGTGTGCGGCCGCGTCTGCCCGCAGGAGGAGCAGTGCGAGATGCCCTGCGTCCTGGGCAAGAAGTACGAGCCGGTGGCGATCGGCCGGCTGGAGCGGTTCGTCGCCGACTTCGAGCGGGTGACCGGAAACGTGGAGATCCCCGAGGTCAATCCTCCCACGGGGAAGCGCGTGGCGATCGTCGGCGCCGGTCCCGCAGGGCTGACCGTGGCGGGAGACCTCGTCAAGCAAGGCCACGACGTCACCATCTTCGAGGCGCTCCACAAGGCGGGCGGGGTGCTCATGTACGGAATCCCCGAGTTCCGCCTGCCCAAGGACATCGTCCAGGCCGAGGTGGACTACATCCGCGCGCTGGGCGCCAAGCTCGAGTGCAACATGGTGATCGGCAAATCGATCACGATCGACGAACTCCTGGACGAGGAAGGGTTCCAGGCCTGCTTCATCGGCACCGGGGCGGGGCTTCCCTATTTCATGAACATCCCGGGCGAGAACCTGATCGGCATTTACTCGGCCAACGAGTTCCTGACGCGCGCCAACCTGATGAAGGCGTACCTGTTCCCCCAGGCCGACACACCGCTTACGCGCGGGCGCCACGTGGCGGTCGTGGGCGGCGGGAACGTGGCGATGGACGCGGCGCGCACGGCGATGCGGATGGGGGCGGAGAAGGTCTATCTCGTCTATCGCCGGTCCAAGAAGGAGATGCCCGCCAGGATCGAGGAGATCCACCACGCCGAGGAGGAGGGGATCGAGTTCCACCTTCTGACCAATCCCCTGCGGTTCATCGGGAACGACGAGGCGTGGGTCACCGAGATCGAGTGCCAGAGGATGGAGCTGGGCGAGCCCGATTCCTCGGGTCGGCGCCGCCCGGTGCCCGTCAAGGGGTCGGAATTCCGGCTCCCCGTGGACACGGTGGTCATGTCGATCGGAAACGGGGCCAACCCGCTCGTCCCGGCCACCACGCCGGGGCTGGACACGAACAAGTGGGGGAACATCCTGGCCGACCAGGAGACGGGGAAGACGAGCAAGAAGGGAGTCTTCGCGGGCGGCGACATCGTCATCGGGGCCGCCACCGTCATCCTCGCGATGGGCGCCGGCCGCAAGGCGGCGGCGGCCATGCACGAGTACCTGACGACCGGAGCCTGGTAATCCCCTAGCCCCCCAGCATCTCGAGGAACGCCTGGATCCGGATCTTCGTCCGGCCGTCGAGGGGCCCCGGCATGTCCCCCTCCAGCGTGAGAACGGGAATCCCGATCTCCTTGCGCAGGAGGATGTCCTCGATCTGCCGGAAGCAGAACGACTGTACGTAGTGGACGATCCCCCGGACGCGTCGGCGGGCCGCCTCCACGCGGATGTCCGCGAGGCGCTCGAAGATGGAGTAGGGGTAGGTGTACCGGAGGTACTGGTCGGTTAAGCTCTCCGCCGGCCCCGGCATCGCGAACTGCCGCGCCACCTCGTTGAAGACCGCCCTTCCTCCTGCTTCTTCGAGGAACGTGTGGAGGCCGTTCACGATCGGCGGCACCCCCACGAAGGCGAGCGGCAGCAGGTCCTTCCGTGCCGGGCGGGACACCGCTTTCTTGAGAAACGCCCGGGCGCGCTTCCCGTACCGGCTCGGGTCCCCCTCGAAATCGGAGCAGTTGACCAGCCACAAGTGGTTCTCCTCCCCGGTCACCTTCCCCTCTTCCCAAGTGAGCCGGTCGATTTCGAGGGCGATCCGGCGGACTTCGTCCAGCCTCTTTTTCCACCCTTCGGCGCCGTCGACGGTCGCGCCGAACCGTCCGGCCATCTTGCGCAGTTCCCGGGAGAGAAACTCGGGATCGCGGTCGAAAGGAAAGGCAAAGGGCGTAACGCGCACGCCCCGGTAGGAGAGGACTTCCATCAGCGCCTGTGTGAAACTGCAGTCTCCCTGCGTGACCGCGATGACGTCCCGGTACCTGTGCTTCCGCACGACTCCGTAGATTCCCTTGATCCAGCTGCAGCTGTTCCGGGGAAAGCCGTCGGATTCCGCTGCGCGGATGTACTCCTCCGGCTTCGCAGCGGTGATGAAGCGGTTGTTGAGGTCGACCGGAACGTGGCGCCCGGCGAAGAGGATCTCCACCGGGATGGTGGTGGTGAACCCGACGCGCAGGGCTAGTCCCCCTTGATGAAAAGGAAGTAGATCAGGACGACGGCGACCGCCAGGATGCCTCCGATGAAGATCAGCATCTGCTGGTCGACGGCGCCTCCCCCCGCCGCCGGATGCGTGTAGCGGACGACGGCAAGGATTCCGCCGATCGCGAAAAGGAGAAGGAGGACCAGCTTCCAGCGCATCAGTACCGCAATGACGAACACCACGGCGATCAGGAAGAGAACCCGGGGATCGGTGGCCAGGTCCATGATCTTTGCGCTCGTCAGGAAGTCGACGATTCCCTGCATAAGGGCTCCTTTTTCAGGGCGCTCTTGTTGACAACAATACAATAGCGTTTTAAGTTAGGAAAATCAAAGTCTTAGGAGAAAGCGTGGACCAGCCAATCGGAGTGTTCGATTCGGGCGTCGGCGGACTGACCGTTTTAAGGGAGCTTGCGCGGACACTTCCCGGCGAAAGGTTCCTGTATCTCGGCGACACCGCACGGGTCCCGTACGGGACCAAGTCGAAAGAGACCATCACGCGCTACTCCATCGAAATCGCCAATTACCTCATCGTACGGCACGACATCAAGATGCTGGTCGTGGCCTGCAACACGGCTTCCTCGCTGGCTCTCCCGGCGCTCCGGAAAATCTACAAGATCCCCGTCGTGGGGATGGTCGACCCGTGCGTGCGGCGCGTAGCCTCCCTTCCGAAGCGGGACGCGATCGGGGTGATCGGAACCACGGGGACGATCCGGTCGGGGGCCTACGAGCAGGCGCTGCGCGCATCCCTGCCGGCCGCGCGGATTTCCTGCCGGCCGTGCCCGTTGTTCGTCTCGCTGGCGGAGGAAGGATGGGTGGAGAAGCCGGTCACCCGTTCCGTCATCGCGGAGTACCTGGCTCCGTTCCTCGAGAATCCGCCGGACGCTCTCATCCTCGGCTGCACGCATTATCCGGTCCTGAAAAATCCCATCCGGGAGTTCCTGGGGGACGGCACGCTCCTCGTCGATTCCGGGGAGGAAGCCGCCCGGGTGGTCGACACGCTGGTCTCCGAGAGCGGGATGAAACGGGAGGGGGGCGAACCGGAAGTGCGCTTCCTGGTCACCGACGACCCCGAGCACTTCGCGGGGGTGGGGGAGGCATTCTTCGGCCGGGGGCTTGCCCGCGTGGAAAGAGTGACCTTGTGAGACAATATCCGGGGAAGGACGAGGGGAGCGGGCCATGACGACAACGCGCGTTCGCATGCTGTCGGGATTCAACCACAACCTCAAATACAAGGGGAAGATTTTCCACATTCAGACGGAGGATGGAGGGAAGGACAACCCGCAAATCCTCACGCACGCGTTTTTGGGCGGCGTCATCCTCGACACCGTCAGGCAGGCCTACGACGATCTTCTGGGAAACCCGGACTGGCAGGAAGCCCTCCGCGGCCGCATGAAGGCGCAGCATCTCGAGGAGATCCGAAAGCTCTTTTCCGGAGCGTTCGACGCGCAGACGGAGACGCCGTCGGAAGATGATTGAGGCGTTTCGCGTAGGAGCGGTATCGCGCAACGGGACGCTCTGGGACGGGCTGGACCTTGCCTTCGACGACGGCGAGGTCAGCGTCGTCACCGGCCCTCCCGCAAGCGGGAAAACCCTTCTTCTGAAGATCCTGCGGGGGGACCGCCGCCCGGACGCCGGCGATGTGGTGGTCGGGGGGGAATCGCTCTACCGCGGGAATCCCGGTGCTGCCCGGGCTTTCCAGGCCATGTCGGGCGTGATCCCGGAATCGTTTCCCCCCGCCGGAGGCCACGCGGTCCGGGATCTGTTCCGGCTATCCTCCGTGGCGGGGGCGGGGATCTCCTCGAAGGAGCGCAAGGAGCGGGAGGAGGAACTTCTCTCGATGGTAGGCCTTCACGGAGCGCAGGACGCGGGATTATCCTCTCTGTCGGTTTCGGAGAGGGCAAGGATCGCGCTGGCCGTCGAGCTGTTCCGTGGCCCGAAGGTTCTCTTTGCGGACATGCTGCTCCACAATGCGGGCGAGGAGTGGGCGGAGATGCTGAGGGGGTTGTTCCGCGCGCTGGCGAGAGAGGGGAAGACGGTGCTCCTTGCGGAGAGGGCGATTCCCGGGAGGTGGATATCCAGGGGGATCGGGGAAGGAACGCCTGCGGGCCCGTTCCTCCTGTATCGGCTCGCGGCGAAGGGGGATGTCCCGCGATGACCGGCCCCTCCCTCCTATGGATCGATTGGAAGCTCTCGCCCAAGGCGATGGTGCGGGAGACCGCGTGGAGATTCTGCCTCCTCTTTCTGACCGGGCTGTTCCTCGCGTCGCTGCTCCTTTCCGGAGGGATGAACCGGTTCCTTTCCGAGCAGTGGGCCGTCACCGCGATCCTGCGACTGCAGGTCCCTCCGGCGGAAGGAGAGGGGATCGCGAAGAAGGCCGCCGGACTTGCGGGAGCGCGAACCGCGGTCTACAAGGACCCGGAGGCGTCCTGGAAGGAGTTTCTGTCCGCGTACCCGGGGCTTTCGGCGCTGCGGACGACGGGCGGGAATCCGCTTCCCGGCTATGTCGAAGTCCGGATGCGCCCCGGCCGGTTCACGGAAGCGGACATCGGGGCGGTGGAGGCCGCTCTCCGTCCGCTTCCCCAGGTGGAAAGGGTCCTGTCGGGGGGAGAGGTCCTGCCTCGCCTGATGCGGGTAAGGGACGGGGTGAACGCCATCCTCTGGGCGGGGTTCGCCCTTCTTTGCACGGTGGTCTTCTCGATCTTCCTCCTGCTGGAAAAATCGCGGGCGTTTTTCCTGGCGGCGGACTTCGATTTTCTGCGGGAGAGGGGAGTCCCTGTCCGCAGCATCGTCATTTCCCGCGCTTCGGGGGCCCTGCTGGCCGGCCTCTTCCTCTCCCTGGCCGTCACGGGAGCCTCGGCGCTCCTGCTCTTCCTTCTGGAAGACCGCCTGCCCCTCCTCGGGCGAGTGATCGGTCCGTTGGAGGAACTCCTGACGCCGTCCCTCCTCGTTCCTGCCGCGCTGTTCCTTGTTGCGGTTGCGCTTCTCTCCGGCGCGGCATCCCCCTTGGGGTGGCGCGCGGCGCAGTCCCGCCCGAAATGACGACATCCGGACGATTCGCGCGGATCGCCGCCTGCCTCGCGGCATCGCTGATTCTCGCCTCCTCCGCGTACGCGGCGGATTCCCTGGGCAAGCTCCGGCAGGAAAAAGCGCGGCTGACGGAGATGAAGCAGAGAGCCGAGAAGACCGCGGCGGAGCTTGCGGAAACCATCCGGCGGGAGAAGTCGAGCCGGAGCCGGGTGGGCGATCTCGAGGCGCGCCTGGCGAAGCAGCGGCGGTTGATCGCCCGCATCGATCGGAAGCTTTCGCAGCTCGGCGGGCAGATGGACCAGGCGGAAAAGGAGATCCGCGGGCTTGAGGAGGAGCGGGGCAGGGCGCAGCGCGGCCTGTCGGTATCGACGGCGGAGGTCTTCCTGTGCGACCGGGATCAACCCGGCGCACTGTTGGAAACCGCTTCCGGCGAGCGCCGGCGGTACTTCGCACGCCGATTCCTGGATGCGGAGCTCGTCCGGTACGGACGGCTGACGGCCGACAAGGAGGAGAAAGAAAGGGTCCTGTCCGGCATCGAACGCCGGCTGGAGGACTCGGAGCGCCGGATGGCGGAGCAGAAGAAAGTAGGGGAGAAGCTGGCCAATCAGCAGGAAGCCGAGCGGCGAAGGCTGGCGGACATCGGGAAGAGGAAAAAAGAGAAGGCCAGGGAGCTCAAGGCTTTGCGCGCGCGCATCGCGAGGATGGAAGCATTGGTTTCGCGGATCGAACGGCAGGTGAAGAAGAGGGAGCCGCGGAAGCAGGGGCCCCGTCAGTTTTCCGGCGTTCCCGGAGGGCTGGTTCCCCCGCTGGTGGGGAAAGTGGTGGGACGATTCGGGAAGCAGCGGGACCCCGTATTCGGCGTGGATGTGGAGACGCGGGGGGTGGAGATCGAGGCTTCCTCCGGCGCGGTCATTCACGCGGTGGGCGCCGGGGAGGTGGTCTTCGCGGGAAGCGTCTCGGGGTTCGGCAAGGTGCTCATCCTCCAGCACGGGAGCGGTCTTTTTTCGGTGTACGGAAAAGCCGAGTCCTATTCCGTGAAGCAGGGTCAGATGATTGCCGCCGGGGAAGCCGTCGGAAAGCTGCCGGTCAACCCGGAAGGAAAATCGGTGTTATACTTGGAGCTTCGGGCCGCGGGGACCGCCATCGACCCGGCGTCGGTGATCCCCCTTTCCCGTTGACTCGTCGCGCCGGGACCAGAACCCATCGAGGAGGCGATCCATGAAAGGCAGGAAATGGCTGGGCCCCGCGATCCTTATCGTCATTTTTTTCGCGGGGTTCATCTCGGGAGACCTCACCGCCTCCCGGCACGCGGCCCAGGCCAATGTCGCATTCGGGAAACTGAAGGCGTTCGGAGACGTGCTCTCCACGGTCCAGGCGAGCTATGTGGAGGAACCCGATGTCGATGAGCTGGTCAACGGGGCGATCAAAGGCATGCTCCAGACGCTGGACCCGCACAGCTCGTACCTCACCCCGGAAATGCTGAAGCAGGTGGAAGTCGAGACCAAGGGCGTCTTCGGGGGACTGGGGATCGAGATCGGGGTCAAGGACGGCGTCCTGACCGTTATCGCCCCGATCGACGACACTCCCGCTTTCCGCGCCGGGCTCCAGGCGGGAGACAAGATCGTCCGGATCGAGAACGAGCCGACGCGGGACATGAACGTCATGGACGCGGTGAAACGGCTGCGCGGCGAGCCGGGGACGACGGTGACGATCTGGATCGCGCGGGAAGGTCTGTCCGAGCCCCGTTCCTACACCATCACGCGGGACATCATCAAGATCAAGAGCGTCAAGTCAAAGGCCATGGGCGAGGGGATCGGGTATATCAAGCTGACCCAGTTCCAGCAGGACACCGACAGCGAACTGGAAAAAGCCCTCCAGGCCTTTACCAAGGAGAAGGGCGGCGTGAAAGGGCTGGTGCTGGACCTGCGGAACAACCCGGGAGGGCTTCTCGACCAGGCGGTGAAAGTGGCCGACAAATTCGTCGATTCGGGCCTCATCGTCTATACGGACGGACGGATCGAAAACCAGAAGTTCAAGTACTTCGCCCATAAGGAGGGAACCTACCTGGGGTTCCCGATGGTGGTGCTGGTGAACGCCGGATCCGCGTCCGCTTCGGAGATCGTCGCGGGGGCGCTTCAGGACCACGGGCGGGCGATTCTGCTGGGGATGCAGACGTTCGGAAAGGGCTCCGTCCAGACGATCATCCCGATGGAGGACGGGTCGGCGATCCGGCTGACCACGGCGCGCTATTTCACTCCGAACGGGCGATCCATCCAGGCGAAGGGGATCGAGCCGGACATCGCCGTCACCGACGGCAGGGAGGGCCCCGAGGGGCACCCGGTACCGCTCCGGGAGAAGGACATCGAGCGGCATTTAAGGGGGGTCGGCGAAGAGAAGGAGTCTCCCGCCCCGGGGAAGGCGATGCCGCCCTCTTCGAAGGAGAAGAAGGATGAGAAGCCCTCGGGAAAGAAGAACGGGAAGAAGGATACGGTCGCCCAGGAAGAGGGACGCAGGGAAGACGCGAAGGATCCCCAGCTCGAGCGGGCGGTGGAGCTGCTGAAGGGGTGGGAGATCTTCAAGCTTCGGTTCATCGAGAAGGGCAAGGCTTCTTAAAGGGCTTTCCCGCCGGAGAAGAATGAGACGAGGGTTAGTCGTGGGGCGGGAAGGCCGCGGACGTTTTCGCCGGTTGGGAATGCTGATGTTCGGTGCGTTCCTGGCCGGACTCCTGATCGTGGGCGGGGTGCTCCTGCTTCAGGACCAGGGGAATGCCCCCTCACCCCTTGCTCCCCCGCCCGCGGCGCAGCCGCCGGCCCCGGCGGCGCAAGCCGTCCCCCCGCCTGCATCTCCCCCTCCGCCCCGCCTGGCCATCGTCGTGGACGCCCTCGGCTACGAGCCGTCCCGGGACGCCGAATGGCTGAAGCTCCCGGCGAGGATCACGGTGGCCGTCATTCCCTTCGGGCCGTCCTCCCGGAACGTAGCGGAATCGGCCCGGGCAAGGGGATGGGGGGTGATCCTGCACGTCCCCATGGAACCGGAAGCCCCCGCCTCCGACCGCACGGAACGTTTTCGGATCCGCAAGGGGATGTCCGCGGACGAGATGGAATCCCTCCTGACGCGCATGGCGGAAGGGCTCCCCCAAGCCACGGGGGCCAGCAACCACATGGGCTCCGCCGTTACCGCCGATCCGGGGGCGATGGCCGTGTACGTCTCCGTCCTAAAGAAAAAGGGTTTTTTCCTCCTGGACAGCGTAACGACGTCGAAGTCCGTCGCGCTGGAAGCCGCCCGCCGGGCAGGTGTTCCGGCGGCCAGAAGGGACGCTTTCCTTGACGCCGGCATGAACCGCGAAGAGATGCGGCGCCAATGGGAACGGGCGGTTTCGATCGCCAGGGAGAGGGGGACGTCGGTTCTGATCTGCCACGGGAGAACGGAGTCCCTGAGGATGCTGCTGGAGCTTCTTCCCCGGCTGAAGGAAGAAAAGGTCCAGGCCGTCACCCTGGACGAACTTCTCCTGGGAAAGGGGCTGCAGGGATAAGCGATGGACGGCGACCTCTTCGGCTCCCCGCGGGAAACGGCAGGCGGGGTCCTCACCGTAACCGAGCTGACCGCGCGCATCAAGTCGTGCCTGGAAGGCGCGTTCCGGTCCGTCCGCGTGGAAGGGGAGGTCTCCAACTACAAGCTCTATCCCTCCGGGCACCGGTACTTCTCCATCAAGGACGAGGGGGCCCAGGTCCGGGTGGTGCTGTTCCGCGGCAGGGAGCGGTTCATTTTCGGGGAGATCCGGGAAGGGCAGACGGTCCTCGTTTCCGGGTCCTTGGGTGTCTACGAGAAAAAGGGGGAATACCAGATCTATGCACAGTCCGTGGAGGTGCGCGGCCTGGGAAGCCTCCTCCTCGAGCTGGAAAAGCGGAAAAGCCGGCTCGCCGCGGAAGGGCTATTCGATCCGGAGCGGAAACGGCCGCTCCCCCCTTTCCCGGCGAGGATCGGGATCGTCACCTCCCGGCAAGGCGCGGCCCTCCGGGACATGATCCGGGTCGCGCGGAGCCGGTGGCCGGCCATCGGAATCACACTCGCTCCTGCGCAGGTTCAGGGAGAGGGCGCCGGGGAGGACATCGCCGCTGCGCTCTCCGTGCTGGCTTCCAGGGACGGGGTCGAATTGATCATCGTCGGGCGCGGGGGGGGCTCGGTGGAGGACCTGTGGGCGTTCAACGAGGAGGTTGTCGTGCGGGCGATCGCCGCTTCGCCGGTCCCGACGATCAGCGCGGTGGGGCACGAGACCGACTTCACCCTGTCCGATCTCGCGGCGGACCATCGCGCCGCGACGCCGACCGCGGCCGCGCAGATGGCCGTTCCGGATCGCATGGAATCGATGGAGCGCCTCGCAGGCCTTGTCCTGCGGGCGCGGCGGGCGGAGAGGCACCACCGGGAAACGCTTCGCAGGGAATTCCGGATCTGCGCCGGCGAGCTCGCCGATCCCAGGCCCCTCCTCCAAGCCCGCCGGTATGCCCTGGCGAAGTCCACGGACGCCCTGTTGGAGAGTTTGCAGGAGATCTTGCGGCAATCCCGGGAGCGGGCCGTGGCGCAAGAGGCCGCTCTCCGCTTCCGCTCGCCCTCCGCGTGGGTCTCCCGCAAGCGGGGAGATGTCGCCTTGCTCCTTTCGCGCGCCGCCCGGCGAGCGGACGCGGCGCGGGAGGGGTGCCGGGCGGGGTTCGAGATCTGCCGCGGGGTGCTTGCGGCACTCGACCCGACAGCCGTCCTTTCGAGGGGATACGCCATTGCGACCGTCCGGTCCACCGGCCGCGCCGTGCGGACCGTGGCGGAAGCCGTGCCCGGCGGTGCCCTCGACGTCCGCGTGTCCGACGGGTCCTTCGGCGCGGTTGTGGAAGGGAGGAAAGAGTGAAGAAAGCCGTCGCTTCGGCGTGCGTTCTCCTCCTGGTTCCGCTCTTTTCCATCGGTGGAGAAACGATCTCCGTCTCGGTCTCGGACCTTTCCCCCGGCCAGGGGGACCCGGTTCTCGTGGAGGTGTCCGCCGACCCCTCGCTCGACAACCTCGCGATCGCCTGGAAGGGGAGAATGTTCCCCCTGAAAAAGGCGGCGGACGGTCGGTTCCTCGGGGTGATCGGGATCGATCTGATGGAGCCCCCCGGAAAGCTTCCGCTGTCGGTCGTGGCGAACCGGGACGGTTACCCGGCACACCTTGATCTGACGCTTTCCGTCCGCGAGAAGCCGTTCCCCGTCCAGGAACTCACCCTGCCGAAAAAGATGGCGGAGTTCGACGAGGCAACCCTCGCAAGGATTCGCAGGGAGGCAAAGATCCTCGGGGAACGCCTTTTTGCCCTCTCCGCGCCGGCCTGGGATCTTCCTTTCCTGCCGCCGGTCGAGGAGTACCGGCCCACGGGCTTCGGCGCCCGAAGGGTGATCAACCGCGAGCCCCGCAGCCCCCACGCGGGTGTGGACATCCACCTGCCGGAAGGGACGCCCGTAAGGGCGATCGCCGCGGGTACGGCCGTGCTGTCCGGCGAGCAGTTTTTCGGAGGGCGGTCCGTCGTGCTGGACCATGGGGGAGGCCTGTTCAGCATCTATTACCACCTCCGGGAGGCAGCGGTTTCGGAGGGGCAGCGCGTGGCGAAGGGGGAGAGGATCGGCGCCTTGGGCTCGAGCGGGCGCGCCACAGGTCCCCACCTCCACTTCGGCGTACGGGCGGCGGGCGGCCGGGTCGATCCCTCTCTGCTTTTCGGGCAGGCATTTCGTTGATTTCTTCCCGAACGGAGAGATATATAATGAGAAATTCCTGAGGAGATCCGGGGGATATGTCGGCAAAGGGGAAAGAGCCTTCCTTCGAGGAAGCGCTGAAAGCGCTCGAAACGATCGTGGCGAAGCTGGAATCCGGCGAGACGAAGCTGGAGGAGTCCATCCACCTGTTCGAGGAGGGAATGCGTTTCTCGGCCATCTGCCAGAAACGTCTGGACGAAGCCGACCGGAAGATCGAGGTCCTCCTCCGGAAGCCGGGAGGAGTGGTGCAGGAGACGGAGAACGAGAGCGATATTCTCGCCAAAGAGGAGTGAGGTGGCCTTTCCCGCGACCGACGAGATCGTCCGCCGCCGGAGAAGGGTGGAGGAGAATCTCCTCCGGTTCCTGGACAGGGACGTGTGCGGGATGCCCGGGAGGCTCCGCGATGCGGTCGAGTATTCCCTGACCGGAGGCGGGAAGCGGATTCGGCCGGTGGTGCTGCTCTCCGCGGGAGGCGCCGTCGGCGGCGACGAGGAGGAGCTTCTCCCGTTCGCCTGCGCGGTGGAATATGTTCACACCTACTCCCTTGTCCACGATGACCTGCCCGCGATGGATGACGACGATTACCGCAGGGGGAGGCCTTCCTGCCACAAGGCGTTCGGCGTGGCGACCGCCATCCTGGCCGGGGATGCGCTCCTCACGGAGGCGTTCCGGGTGATGGGGGAGTCGGCGCTTGCGCTTTCGGATCCGAGGCGGGCGCTGAACGCGGTGGCCGTGCTGGCCCGCGCCGCAGGTGCGGAAGGGATGGTGGGGGGGCAGCAAATGGATCTCTCGGCAGAAGGGTCGCAGGGGGGGAGAGTCGAAATCGAGGAGATCGACCTCCGGAAGACGTCGGCGCTTCTGTCCGCGGCCGCTCGCATGGGGGGAATCCTCGGCGGCGGGAACGATGCGCAGGTTGAGGACCTTGCGCGGTATGGCCGCGCGCTGGGGCTCCTGTTCCAGGTGACGGACGACATCCTGGACGAGACCGGCAGCTTCGAGGAGATGGGGAAAGG
>Ga0153915_10004005_pt1 | contig 13555 bp, 12 predicted proteins | sample Opewatmetagenome_2_FD_107003 | JGI IMG/M metagenome (GOLD analysis project Ga0153915, IMG submission 107003) | Freshwater wetland microbial communities from Ohio, USA - Open water 3 Core 3 Depth 3 metaG | ecosystem: Environmental > Aquatic > Freshwater > Wetlands | place: USA: Ohio, Lake Erie... | reverse complement strand
GCCGGCTACAATGCCCTGAACTTCTACCTCAACGCCCTGTACAAGAACAAGGTGGACAGCTTCGACGTGCAGCACGACGAGGCCGCGTTCGTCGGAGGGACCGCCTCCATGTTCAACCGGGAGACCTACATCATCGGCAGCATGAAGAAGAACGCCCCCGCGAAGAAATACGGCATCACGCAGGTGGTGGGCGGTCCCGGCGGCCGCGGCACCAACCTCAACGTGGGCGCCATGGTGGTCCCGGCCACCGGCAAGCACAAGACGGTCGCCTGGGACTTCAGCAAGTACCTCATGGCCGACAAGTACGCGGTCCAGATGATGAGGGACGTCGGCTGGATCTACTGCCGCAAGGGAGTGGACTACTCCTCCGTATACGCCACGGAGCCCCATTTCCAGCAGGCACTCGACCGCCCCGCCGGCCTCGGGCTGCGCGTCTCCGCCGCCGCGGTCTCCTGGGCCGAGGTGTACACCAACCTGGCCAATGCGCTGACCGTCGCCTACACGGACCAGTCCCTGATGGACAACAAGCCCAAGATCATGGCTTGGCTCGCCGCCCAGGCCGATGCGGCGAACAAGATCCTCGCGAACAACAAGGAATTCTAGGTTCCACCGAACGATCGGGGGAGGGCTTAGCCCTCCCCCTTGTTTTCCGGAAAGGCACGGATGAGAAGCAGCCTGGAGCGTAAACAGACCGGATTCGCACTCGCGATGATCCTCCCGATCTTCGCGCTCTATGCGATCCTCCGCATCTATCCCATCCTGCAGGCCTTCTACCTCAGCCTCACCAACTACCAGCTGGGGATCCGGAAGTACGACTTCGTCGGCCTGGCCAACTACGTCGACCTGCTTTCCAACCTGGACTTCCTGGTCTCCCTGAAAAACTCGCTCCTCTTCGCCGCGCTGACGCTGGTCTTCACGCTGCTCATCGCCCTGGGCGTGGCCCTGGTCATGAGCCGGATGTCCATCCGGGGCATCGGCCTTCTCCAGACGGTGATCTTCATGCCCGTGGTGGTGTCCGTGGTCCCAAGCGCCATCATCTGGAACTGGATCTACGAACCCCAATACGGCATCCTGAACTACGTCCTCTCCCTGGTCGGCGTCAGCCCCGTGAACTGGCTGTTCAACAAGGACACGGCGCTGTACGCGGTCCTGGTCTTCGTCGTATGGCGGTGGATCGGCTACTACATGATCATCTTCTGGGTGGGCCTGCGCGCCATCCCCGACGCCTACGTGGAGGCGGCCAAGATCGACGGCGCCGGCGCCTGGAAGATCGTCCGTTCCATCCTCCTGCCCCTGCTGCGGCCCATCGTTCTCCTGGCCACGGTGCTCGCCACCATCAATGGGTTCACGATCTTTTCCGAGGTCTACGTCATGACCACGGGCACCCAGACGGCGCCCGGCAACGCGCTGCGCGTGCTCACGTCGGACATCTACGAACGCGGCCTCGTGTTCTACAAGGTAGGACAGGCCAATGCGGAGGCCATCTACCTGTTCCTCATCCTGATCGGATTCACGCTGGCCCAGTTCGCCATGAACCGCAAGAAGAAGGACCTGTACTGATGAAGCCGCGCGCGAAGCTGCACTGGTTCGACGTCCTCTGGAACATCGCCCTGTACCTGCTGGCCGCCGTCATGCTGTTCCCCTTCTTCTGGCTGCTTACGACGTCGTTGAAGCCGGCGCAGTACATCCTGGCCGTGCCGCCGCAGATCATCCCCACCGTGATCACCTGGGACAACTACGCGCAGGTCTTCCAGAAGGCCAACGTGCTCCTCCTGTACTTCAACACGCTGCGCTTCGCCCTGGTATCCACGGCCTGCATCGTGCTCACCTCCTCCATCGCGGGCTATGTCTTCGCCAAGTACAAGTTCCCGTGCAAGAACATCCTCTTCGTGCTCATGATCTCCACCATGATGGTCCCCTTCCAGTCCTACATGATCCCGCTGTTCCTGATGATGGTGAGGCTCCACGCGGTGGACACCTACATCGGGCTGCAGCTGCCCTACCTCATCCAGGCGATGGGCACCTTCTTCATGAGGCAGAACTTCGAATCCTTCCCCGACGTCTACATGGAGGCTGCCCGCATCGAGGGGGCTTCCGAGTTCACCATCATGCGCCGGATCTCCCTGCCCAACCTCCAGTCCGCCATGGGAGGGCTGGCCATCTTCGTGTTCGCCAGCACCTGGGACAACCTGATCTGGCCGCTCATCATCACGAACACGTCGAAAAACTACGTCTGGCAGCTGGGCCTCGCCGTGTTCCAGCAGCGATACACGGTGGACTACGGACAGTTCACGGCCGCCGCCATGGTCGTCGTGGCCCCCGTGATCATCTTCTTCATCATCTTCCGCACGCGGATCATGTCCGGCATCACCCTGACGGGGATCAAGTAGGGACTTGACTGTTTCCGCGCATTGCCCTATAAACGCCGCATGAATCGGGGACGCGCGTCGCGCAATACATCCATGACGACTCGTAATTGGTGGTGGTTCTGGGGATAGCCGGAACCTCTGCCGCATAGCGGAAACTATGGCGCGGGTTCTGGCGTAAAGCCAGGCCCGCGCTTTTTTATTGGCCGCGGAGCCTGTTCGATGGGCTTCGCGGCCTTTTTTTATCCCGAGGGGTCCGATGGAGGAGGAAACATGACGGCGTTGACGGAGAAGGCGGACATGACGGTGCGGACCATCCAGGGGGAGAGGTTCACGCCCCTGTCCCTGGCGCGGAAACTGGGCGCGCGCGCGATGCTTGAGTCCGCCTCCTTCCTGCGGGGAAGGGAGCGGTATTCCTTCCTCCTCGTGAAGGAGGCCTTCCGGGTCCTGCAGAAGGGGGATGAGCTGGTGTTGACGAAGGACGGGACGCCCTTCACGCTGAAGAGCAGGGCCAGGGACATCCTGGACGTGCTGGCCCATTTCAGCGGCCAGTTCGAAGGGCAACGGACGCCGTTCCCCCTGCCCACGGGCGGCATCGGGTACCTTTCCTACGAGTACTGCCGCCGCTTCGACACGATCCGCCTGCGGGAGAGGCCGGAGCCCGCCATGGTCCCCGAGGCCGCGTTCCTTTTCGGAAGCGTCTTCGCCGTCTTCGACCACTACACGGAAACCCTCTTCCTGGTCGGCCTGAGCTACAGGGAGAAACGCATCGACATCGAAAAGGCGCTGGACGAGACGGAATCCAGGATCAATGACCTGGACTTCAACTTCATGACCCCGAAGAACGGTCACTGGCCCGCGGAGCGCATCGGCGGCGGGGACCGGGAGGCCTACATGGCCGGCGTCGTGGCGGTGAAGGAGGAAATCGTGCGCGGCAACCTGCTGCAGGGAGTGCTCTCCCGCCGCCTGGAGATCCGCACGGAAATGCCGGCCCTCGAGGCCTACCGGCGCCTGCGCACCCTCAACCCCTCGCCGTACATGTTCTTCCTGGACTTCGACTCCTTCCAGCTGTTCGGAGCCTCCCCCGAGGTGCACGTGAAGGCCCGGGACGGCAGGCTCCTGATCCGCCCCCTGGCCGGCACCCGCCGCCGCGGAAAGACCCCGGAGGAGGACGCGGCCCTGGAGAAGGAGCTCCTGGCCGACCCCAAGGAACGGGCGGAACACCTGATGCTCGTGGACCTGGCCCGCAATGACCTGGGCCGGGTCGCGGCGCCGGGGAGCGTCGAGGTGACGGAGCTCATGGGCGTGGAGCGCTACTCCCACGTCATGCACATCGTCTCCCAGGTGGAGGCGGAACTGGCGGAGGGCCGCACGGGCCTGGACGCGCTGCGGGCCACATTCCCCGCCGGCACCGTCTCCGGCGCTCCCAAGATCCGCGCCATCGAGGTCATCGACGGCCTGGAACCCGATGCGCGCGGCTTCTACGCCGGCGTGGTGGCGCACGTGGAGTCCGACGGGTCGTTGGATTCCTGCATCGCCATCCGCAGCGCCGTGAAGATGGGGGACCGGATCTTCCTGCAGGCCGGAGCCGGCATCGTCTACGACTCGGATCCGTTCAGGGAATACCAGGAGACGGGGGCCAAACTTTCCGCCCTGGCAAAAACTCTCGGACTGGAGGCATCGCCATGTACGTGATCATCGACAACTACGACTCCTTCACCCACAACCTGTACCAGTACCTCAGGGAGCTCACGGCGGAGCCGGTGGAGGTCTTCCGCAACGACAGGATCACCGTGGAGGACCTGGAGGCCATGGAGCCGGCGGGCCTCATCGTCTCCCCGGGCCCCGGACGGCCGGAGGATGCGGGGATCAGCCTGGAGGCCATCCGGCGCCTGGCGGGCCGCACGCCCATCCTGGGCGTGTGCCTGGGACACCAGGCCATCGCCCAGGCGTTCGGCGCAAGGATCGTGGGGGCGCGGCGCATCGTGCACGGCAAGGCGGAGGACGTCCGCCTGGACGGCCGCGGCCTCTTCCGGGGGCTTCCCGCCACGGCGCGCTTCACGCGCTACCATTCCCTGGCCGTGGATCCCGCATCCCTTCCAGGCTGCCTGGAGGTCACTGCCACGGCCGCCGACGGGGAGATCATGGGGATCCGCCACAGGGAACGGGTCATCGAGGGCATCCAGTTCCATCCCGAGTCCGTGGCCTCGGAGCACGGGAAGCTGTGCCTCGCCAATTTCCTGCGCTACCGCAGGGAACCCTACCCCTACGCCCGCACCCTCACGACCCTGCAGGCGCGCCGCGGCCTGTCCCGCCTGGAGGCGGAGGCCTTCATGGAGGAGCTGACCGACGGCGCCCTGAGCGACGTGCAGGTGGCGGGAATCCTGGCGGCGATGAGCGGGGACCTGATCGACGCGGAAACGCTCGCGGGCCTCGCCTCGGTCCTGCGCAGGAAACGCCTGCCCTTCACGAGCGACAGGAAGCTCCTGGACACCTGCGGCACCGGCGGGGACGGCCTGTCCACGTACAACATCTCCTCCCTGGCCGCCGTCGTGGCCGCCTCCTGCGGCGCCTCCGTGGCCAAGCACGGAAACCGCGGGGTGAGCTCCCCCTCGGGCAGCGCGGACTTCTTCCGGGAACTCGGCCTCGCGGTGGAAGCCCCCCCCGCGGCGGCGGAGGCGGCGCTTTCCGCCACCGGCTTCTGCTTCCTCTACGCCCCGACCTACCACGGCGCCATGCGGCACGCGGCCAGGGCGCGCAGCGGGCTGGGCGTGAAGAGCGTCATGAACCTGGTGGGACCGCTCACCAATCCCGCGGACGCATCCTACCAGCTCATCGGGGTCTACGACGCGGCCTTCTGCGCCCCCGTGGCGGAGGCGGCCCGTCTTTTGGGCGTTCGGCGCGTCATGACGGTGCACGGGGAGGACGGCCTGGACGAGATCTCCGTGTCCGCGCGCACGGCGGTCGTGGAGATCGACGGGGACGGGAAGCGCAGGGACTACGGCCTGCGGCCGGAGGAGTTCGGGATCACGCGGTTTCCCGTCGGCGACCTCAAGGGGGGGACGCCGGCGGAGAACGCCCGCGCGGCCCTGGAGGTGCTCCACGGCGCGGGACCCGCGGCGCTGCGGGAGGCCGCCGCGCTGAACGCCGGCGCCGCCCTGTACGTCGCCTCCCTCGCGCGCAATATCGGGGACGGGTACCTCATGGCCGCGGAGGCCCTGCGGTCCGGCCGCGCCGCCGCCAAGCTGGATGAGATCCGGGGCGCCGCATGAGCATCCTCGACGGCATCGTGGAGACCAGGCGGCGGCGGGTCGCCGCGGAGGGCCACGCCCTGGGCGCTTCGCTGCCCGCTGCCCGTCAGGCGCCGGTCGTCCCCTTCGGCGGGGAACCGCTTCTGATCTGCGAGATCAAGCGCAGGTCCCCGTCACGGGGCGCCATCGCGCCCGCCATGGACGCCGTGGAACAGGCCGGGCTCTACGCGGCCCGCGGGGCGCGCTGCCTGTCCGTGCTCACGGAACGGGACCATTTCGGGGGCCGCCTGGAGGACCTGCAGGCCGTCAAACAGGCTTTTCCCGGCCTCTCCGTGCTCCGCAAGGATTTCCTCCTGGACGCGGAGGACGTGGAGGTCTCCTGGCGCGCCGGGGCGGATGCCGTGCTCCTCATCGCCTCGGTCCTGGACGGGGACGCCCTGGCCGCCCTGTACCGCAAGGCCCGCGGCCTGGGCATGCAGGCCCTCGTGGAGGTCCACGACGCCGGGGACGCCGTGAAATGCCGCGCCTTCGCGCCGGAGATCACGGGAATCAATTGCCGGGACCTGACCACCTTCCGGATCGACCTGGCCCACCCGCTGCTCCTGCGGCGGCGGGTGGACTGGGAGACCCGCCTCGTCTTCGAATCTGGCATCCGGTCCCAGGAGGACGTCCGCCTGGCCGCAAGCGGGGGATTCGACGGGATTCTCGTCGGGGAGGCGGCCGTACGGGAACCCGGCCTGATCCCGGAGCTGCTCGCCGCGTTCCGGGCGCCCGCGGGCGGATTCTGGAAACGCCTGTACGGGGGCAAGCGGGACGGCCGGCCGCTCGTGAAGGTCTGCGGCGTCACGCGGGAAGTGGATGCACGGGCCGCCGCGGACCTCGGCGCCGATATCCTGGGCTTCGTGTTCGCCCCGTCGAAGCGCAGGGCGGATCCCGCGCTCCTTCGGGACATCGCGGACCTTCCCGTCCTCAAGGCTGCCGTCGCTGTCGCCGGGGACGACAGTGAGCCGCCCGGCCTGGACCCGACGGTCCGCGGACTGCTGGACGACGGGCTCATCGATGCCGTCCAGTTCCACGGATCGGAAAGGCCGGAGGACTGCGGGGCCATGGCATGGCCCTACTACAAGGCGCTGCGCATTGGCACGGCGTCGGACGTCGAAGGCATGGACGGGTTCCGATGTCCGCGGGTGCTCTGCGACGCCTTCGTACCCGGCGCCTCGGGAGGGACCGGCCGGAGCATCCCGGCGGACCTCGTGCGGGCCGCGGCGGCACGGCGGCCCCTGTGGATCGCGGGCGGGATCGGCCCCGACACGGTGGGGGAGCTCATGCGCTCCTTCCGGCCCGAGCTGATCGACGCATCGAGCGGACTGGAGGAAGACCCCGGCCTCAAGGACAGGGACCGGATGACGCGTTTCTTCAAGGAGATCGACCATGCGGCGTTATAACGACTTCTTCGGCGCCTATGGAGGGCGCTACGTGGCGGAGATGCTCCGTTCCCCGCTGGATGAACTGCAGGCGGCTTTCCTGGAAGCCGCGGAGGAGGCATCCTTCCGGGAAACCCTGCAGGCAACGCTGCGGGACTTCGCCGGACGGCCCACGCCCCTTCTGTTCGCGGAGAACGCCACGCGCGCGCTGGGCGGCGCCCGCATCTACGTGAAGCTGGAGGGCCTGGCGCACACGGGGGCGCACAAGATCAACAACGCGGTGGGCCAGGCGCTCCTGGCCAGGCGGATGGGAAAGACGCGCATCATCGCGGAGACCGGGGCGGGCCAGCACGGCGTGGCCACCGCCGCCGTGTGCGCCAGGCTCGGCATCCCCTGCCGCGTCTACATGGGGGAGGTCGACATGCGCCGCCAGAGGCCCAACGTGTTCTGGATGGAGCGCTACGGCGCGGAGGTGGTGCCCGTGAAGACCGGGTCCGCCACGCTCAAGGATGCGGTGAACGAGGCCCTCCGCGACTGGGCGGGAAGCTTCTCCACCACGCACTACCTTCTCGGTTCCGCCCTGGGCCCTTCCCCCTACCCCGACATGGTCCGCGAGTTCCAGTCGGTGATCGGCAGGGAACTGGCCGGCCAGATGGAGGAGAAGGGCGTGGACTGCGCGGCCCTGGTGGCCTGCGTGGGCGGCGGCTCCAATGCCATCGGGTTCTTCTCCCCGTTCCTCGAGAAGGAATCTCCGGTGCTCATCGGGGTGGAGGCCGGTGGACGCGGGGCGGGACGCGGGGAGCACGCCTCCCGGATGAACGGCCGGGGCAGGCCCGGCATCGCGCAGGGCTACAAGTCGCTCTTCCTCGCCGACGGGGACGGGCAGCTCCTGCCCACGCACTCGGTGTCCGCGGGCCTGGACTACCCGGGCATCGGGCCGCAGCTGGCGCACCTGGGGGAAACGGGACGGATCCGCTTCACCACGGCGGGCGACCGGGAGGCGCTGGAGGCCGTGAGCTTCTTCGCGCGCACCGAAGGCCTCGTTTTCGCCCTGGAATCGGCGCACGCCGCGGCCACGGCCATGCGCATGGCGCGGGACTTCCCCGCCGACAGGGCCGTCGTGGTGAACATGTCCGGACGCGGCGACAAGGACCTCTTCATCCTGGCCCCCGCCATGGACCCGGAGAACTGGAAGGCGTTCCTCGCCTCGGAGGCGGGCGCCCTATGAACATGCCTGCGAAGATCATGGCCCACATGGTGGCCTTCTATCCCGACGCGGAGGCCAGCCTGGGCGTGGCCCGGGGCCTGATGGACGGAGGCTGCTCCTATCTGGAGGTCCAGCTTCCCTTCTCCGATCCCACGGCGGACGGTCCCGACATCCAGCGCGCCTGCGGAACGGCGCTGGACGCGGGTTTCCGCCTCGACGCCGGCTTCCGCCTGCTCGCGCGGATCACGGCACTGTCCCGCGTCCCGGTCTTCGTGATGACCTATGCGAACCTGCCGTTCACGCGCGGCGTGGAGGCGTTTCTCCGCGCCTGCCGGGACTGCGGCGCGCACGGGGTGATCGTCCCTGACCTGCCGCCGGACTACGACGAGATGCTGTTCGACCTCGCGGAGGGACTGGGCCTCGCGGCGGTGCCCCTGGCATCGCCTTCGATGAAGGAGGAGAGGCTTTCCCGCATGGCGCGCATGGGCACCGGGTACCTCTACGCCACGCTGCGGTCGGGGACCACGGGAGCGCACACGAAGGTCGACGGGACCGGCCTGTCCTTCCTGCGCCGCATCACGGAACTCGCGGGACCCAAGCCGCCGAAGGTCCTCGGGGGCTTCGGCATCGACTCGAGGGAGCAGGTGGAGGGATTGGCGCCTCACGTGCACGCCGTGGTCGTGGGAAGCGCCATCGTGCGGAGGATCGCCCGGGGCGGGGACCCCTACGAAGCGGCGAGAGCGAAGATGGAGGAGCTGATGGGCTGACCTACCCCTCCGTCATCGCCTTGGCCAGGGTCACCACCGCGTCGAGGACGGGGGGAAAATCCCCCGCGGTCCGGAAGGTCGTCGACGTTTCGAAGTGCACCTTGTCGTCCTGCACCGTGATGCCGGGCTGCTTTTCCATGGCCTGGAGGATGGCGTCCTGGATGCGGGTGGGGGAGAGAAGCGCCTTCACCCTGTCAGGGTCGCTCCCCTTGATCCGCACGGCGGCATCGAAGGAGGGGGAACCGAGCTGGATGTCCTTCAGGTTGAACAGGGTTTCCCCGAGCTTCGTCAGCGCGTTCTCCCGCCCCAGGTTCAAGCCGCATCCCAGAGGCGAGGGGAAGTAGGCCTCCACGATGGTATAGGTGGTACGGCTCCTGCCGCTCCCACGGGTCTCCGTGAAAGCGGCCACGTTGAGGCCGTTGCGGGTCCCTTCGAGGCGCCAGGGGTTGAACACGGCCAGGAACCGCTTGAACCCTCCGCCTTCGAAGCCGTCGGGCGTCGTGGAACCGGGTCCGACGTAGCGCAAACCCAGCTCGACCGCGATCGCGGCCATTCTCTCATGTGCCTTCTTGCTCTGCTTGTAGGCGAAGTACATGAAAACGCCCATGAACAGGAGCATGAACAAAAAGGGGATCATGAACTCCATGGGAACCTCCCGTTCCATGATACCGGGCCGCCGCCGGGGACGCAAGGGCAACAGGGGAGCTGCCGGACTTTACCGACGCCCCGCGCTCCGCTATAGTTACCGCCACCTCGTATGAACCGCAGAATCGCGATTCATGCGGCATGCTGCGCCGCCCTTTTCCTCGCTTCCCCGTGGAGCCTCCCGGCGGAGACGGAACTCCACGCCGTCGCCGGTCTGGGATATGATTGGGAGACCGCGGAAGGCTCCCCCCTGCGCTGCCTCACCGGTCTCGGCCTGGGCTTCGGCCCCCTGGAACTCACGCTCGCCGTCGACTGCGGCCTGCCCTGGGAACCCGCCGAACTCCTGGAGGCCTCCCTCGGCATCGCGGACCTGGACATCCTGCGCCTCGACGCGTGCGGCGCCGCATGGCTGCGCGACATCGAAGGCATCGCCACGGAGGCGGGCATGCGGATCGGACCCCGCACGGAGATCGGCCCAAGGTTCCTGTCCCTCGTGGCGGCGGGCGGATGGGCCGTGCAGTCCTCCTACTACCCCGCCCTCGGTCTGTGGCTGGGGGACTCCGCGCCATGGGCGCATCTGGGAATCGCGTGGCGGCCGGCTCCCCCGGTGCGCCTGGAGCTGTCCATGGGCTCCGATCCCACGGAAGCCTACTGGCTGCGCACGGTCTTCCAGCTCGAAGGCTCCTGGGAGCCGTCACCCGGCTACCGGCTCGCGGGCCTGTTCGCTCTGCACTACAGCGACTTCTTCACCCTGACCTCATACCTGGACGGACTGGAGGCGCGCATCCTCTGCCGCATGCCCCTCGGGATGAGGCGGCCATGAGCGCACGCAGGATCCGTTTCCTCTCCACCGCGGCCGCGCTCCTCGTCCTTTCCTCCTGCCACTACGGCCTGGACGACCTGTTCTACCGCGCCTCCCCCTCCGTCGACGAACGCGTCGTGGACGAAACGGCGGCCGCGCCGTCCGCCCCGGCGGTCCCGGACCCCCTGAACTACGTGTTCCTGGCCACGGCCGACGCCCATTTCGGGGAGACGGAGGACCCGGCGAACGCCGCCGGATTCAAGGCCCTGGCCGCCTCCCGCGGCGCGGCCTTCGCCATCGTGGCGGGTGACCTGGCCAACACGGGACGGAGCGCGGAATACGCCCGCTACAAGGCCTGGGTCGGCTCCTTCGGCGTGCCCGTCTACGCCGCCGTGGGCAACCACGACCTGTACAATGAAGGCTGGGCCAACTTCCCCGGATCCGTGGGCCGCAGCTTCTATTCCTTCATCGTCGGAGGGCGGACCTTCTACTTCCTGGATTCCGCCAATGGCACCCTCGGCCGGGTCCAGCTGGACCTCCTGCGCGACGCGTTCTCCAGGGACGCGAACGCCAAGGTGATCGTCTGCCATTATCCACTCTATAATGGAGAAGACACGCAATACGGCAAGCTCACCAACGCCGCGGAACGCGCCGAGTTGATCGACCTGTACGCGAAGAACGGCGTGGAACTTCTCCTGGAGGGCCACGAGCATTACACCCGGCGCACGAAGATCGGATCGATGGACGAATGGCTCTGCGCCAGCCTCAAGGGTTCCGCCGGCAACGGACACGGCGTCACGGTCACGGTAAGCGGGGGAAAGATCGCCTCCGTGACGCCGGAGACGTACTAGGGAGGACGATCCCCATCAGAGGCTGGCCCGCAGGAAGTCGCGCGCGCTGACCCTTCCGCGAAGCGGCCTCCCCTTCTCCCAGGCGATCCGTACCGCGTCGTCCAGCATCCCGAACAGGCGAAGGTCCTTGTCCACGGTGCACGAGAAGATCCGCTCCATGTCGTTGTATTCGGGCTGGGACATGTGGACGGCCGTGAGGCCGGGGGTTTCGGACAGCGGACCGATGTAGTGGTCCCCCCTGCCGCAGAAATGCACCGCCCCGCCACCGAAGCGGGCCAGAAGCTCCCTGTCATAGGGCAGGATGAACTCCCCGTACATCGCGGGGGAGAAGTTCATGGCCGAATCGGAGCGCAGCATCAGGCGCCCCTTCACCAGGAAATTCCAGTGCGTCGTGTAAACCTCCCCGTCGCCCAGGTCGATCTCCGGGTCCTTCCCGGCGGCGGCAAGCCATCGGTCCATGAACGCGCCGTACGTGTCGGTGACCAGACGCAGGACGGCCTTCACGGCGTCCGGGGCGTCGCACACGGAAAGGAACAATTCGCTTCCGAACAGGAGCTCCGTGGCGTCCAGGGCCGACTGGAGGTCCGGGTGATAGGGACGCACCCAGCGGCGCACCCTGGGATGGCCAACCATGAGGGACCGGTACCGTTCCGTGAAATCGAACACCTTCCGTCCGAATCCCTTTTCCAGGGACGGAATCCCCGCCTCCGGCAGCTTCAGGGCCCGCTCCGCGCCCATCGGGCGTACCGTGGGCAGCGTGTCCATCGCCCGTTCCATCATGAAGACCTCGGAACCGAACAGCGAAGGAAGGATGGCCGTTCCGTAGTTGGCCCGGACATTGAGGATGCCGCCGGATCCGCGGGCCAGGAGGTCGCTCGCCGCCTTCAGCTCGCGCAGGATCTGGAGATCCGGCTCCGCCGCTTCCACGGCATCGTTGATGGGAATCACGGGCCAATCCAGCCGGGAAGGCGCGGCGTAGGGACGTCGCGGTTCGAAAATCCCTTCCGCCGGCCCGTCGGCCCAGAAGCGTTTCCACGCATCCAGGTGCAGGGCCTCTCCGGCGTCGTCCAGGCGCCCCTCCAGGTCGTCCAGGTATCGTTCCAGCATGGGCATGAGTATGCCCTGGAAAACCCCGGGCCGTCTTGCGCGCTACGGAAGCCGGCCTTGAGCTTTTCGGAACTCCTGCGGGGAAAGGCCCGAGATCCTCTTGAAGGTCCTGTCGAAGTGGGACAGGTTCCCGAAACCCGCCTCGAAGGCCACGTTCACCACCTTGTCGTCGGTCTCGAGCAGCAGTTCCCGCGCCCTGGCGACGCGCACACCGGCCAGGTATTCCGTGAAGGTGCGGCCCGTGGCGCGGCGGAACAGCTCCGAGAACCGGCGCACCGAGATGCCGAGGCCGCGGGCGTAGGCCTCGGGCCCGAGGGCGTGGAAGTAGCGCGCCCGGATGTCCCGGAGCACGGGGGCGATGCGGGGATCCGCTTCCCCGGGGCACGGGGAGCCCGGCTCCGCCGCCCGACGGTATACGGCGACGCACAACTCCACGACGAGTGCGGCCAGCATGTCCGCCCTGCCCATCCGCGGATCGCGGCCTTCCGCGGCGATCCGCCGGACCAGCAGCTCCAGCGACGGTCCGGCCCGCCCCTCGGCAGGCATCACCGGTTCCCCGCGGGAGAAGAGGTCCGCAAGAACGGGATAAAAAGCGCGGCCCGTGAGCACGGCGTCGGCGACGATGACGATCACCTGGTGCAGGGGATCCCCCGCCTCGTCCACCGCGCGGTGGGCCACCCTCCCGCTCCACAGGAGCAGGCAGCCTCCGGAAACCGGCACGAATCCCTGCGGCGTCTCGTAGCGCCCCCGTCCCGCGATCACGTAGCCGATCTCGTGGAAGGAATGCACGTGGGCGTCCATCCGGAATCCCGAAGGATGCACGTGCTGCGACACGCGCACCTCCGCGTCGCCGAGTTCGGGCGCGATCTCGAGCCTCGCTTCCTTCATGCGGCGGCCAGTCTACCACCCGCGCGCCTACATGAACACCACGCCTTCAGCGGCGGGTATCTCGTGCGCTGCCTCTCCCAGGCCGTGGCCAATAGGGCCAATCCATGGTGCGCCGTGTTCCTGCCCCGCCGGGGTCTAGGGTGCCGGGCGGGCGGGATCCGGCGCGGCCTCCTCGTCCTCGAGGTATTCCAGGTCCGTCTCCCCCCCGTGGCCCTGCGCATGGACCCTTTGGATATCGGGAAGGATC
>Ga0153915_10004004_pt1 | contig 13556 bp, 14 predicted proteins | sample Opewatmetagenome_2_FD_107003 | JGI IMG/M metagenome (GOLD analysis project Ga0153915, IMG submission 107003) | Freshwater wetland microbial communities from Ohio, USA - Open water 3 Core 3 Depth 3 metaG | ecosystem: Environmental > Aquatic > Freshwater > Wetlands | place: USA: Ohio, Lake Erie... | reverse complement strand
CTGTTCCGCTTCCTTTTGCTCTTCATCTTCGCGGGTGGCGAGCCCCCGCCAACGCGCTCCTAGGACGTTGTCTAACCGTCGCACCACCGGTCGCGCCTCCAGCAGTATGAAGATGAGGAGGGAGCCCAGGCCGGCCGCCAGGTAGAGCTCGCGGCCGACGGCCATGCCGACGGCGGCGGCGCTCCAGATGGTGGCGGCGGTGGTGATGCCGCGAACGGTGTAGCCTTCGCGGAAGATGACGCCGGCGCCTAGGAAGCCGATGCCGGTGACGATGCCGGCGGCGATACGGTCCTCTGTGCCGGTGATGGTGGAGATCTCCGTGAACAGGGCCGAACCCAGGGCCACCAGGGCGATGGTGCGCACGCCGGCGGGGTAGCCCCGTATCTCTCGCTCGATGCCCACGAAGGCGCCGAGGAAGGCGGCCAATGCCAGCCGCCCCACCATGGCCAGTTGATCCATGTTGTCCATAGTCAAATGTCCACGTCGGCCCGAATCTCAGAGGCCCTCCGCCCACAGGGACGGAGGGCCTCTCCGCGGTGCCACCCTGGTTCTCCCGCCTCTGGCGGGAGCTCTCCGGGGCGCTGTAACGGGCGCTACCCGTCGCCGGCTACCTTCGTTTCACCGGCGCTGCTCCCGGGCGAGTTCGACGCCTGGCGCTGACTTGCACCGGCCGTCAGCTCTCTGAGTGGCGGCGCCTACTACTCCCGTTCCTCGCCTTTACCCGATCCGCTGCTCCAAAAACAAAAAAAGAGTGGTGGAGCTGGGGGGACTCGAACCCCCGACCTTTTGTCTGCCAGATTCACCTCCGCTATGATAAGGCCTATCAACCAGGCAATCAAGTGCTATTCTGTATCTGAGTCGGGGGCTCGCACCGCCCGTCCTGATAACCTGTACGAACCCGTTGCAGCCCCTCTGTTTGCAGAACGTTTGCAGTCCTGGTGAGCACGAGGACAGCGAGCAGGAGGACTAAGATGGTCGATGTACCGCCGGTCGAGATCAGCGAGGTGTCAGTCGAAGGCTCGCGTGACGGCGACCCGCTCGTCGTGCTGCGCTTCCACGCAGACGGAGCGCCGGTTGTCAGCCGCGACCGGCACGGCCCTGGGTGGCACGTGGCGATGGCCCTGGACATTAAGTCATGGCGGCGCATCGTGGCCGAGGTGGAGCGACTGACCGCCGAGCGGCAGGTCATGCTCCGGCGGTCAGATTGGAGGCCAAAGGGCACTTAGGACGGTCTGGGAGACACGGGCGGCGGCTTGTACTCTTCAGCGACAAAGGGAACATCGGGCAGCGGCGGTACTACTGGCACCCCAAAACCGCTCGGGTTGGTTACCACATGCCCAGAGAGAAGAGTGACTGAGTAGATCAATCCCCCATAAGTCTCGACGATAGGCCCTCGTACGGTCTTGACGTCAGTCATTGCCTCCCCCTGCGATAGAAGCTGGAGCGAAGCGCCGTGGCCCTCCCATGGTTGGCCTGCATGACGGCTTCCACCTGCTCACCACCAAGTTCCTCTGAGCCAGCGGGTGTTATCCTAATGACCCGTACGGGCCCGCCAACCTTCCCATCTTGACTAGCGGTTTCCGAAATCGTATACACCGCGAGTGGTACGAGTTCGTCCACCTTCCGGTCAGCTTCATACAGCCTATTCAGAAGGTACAATGCATACGTGGGCACTCCAGCGACGGCAAAGCCGTAGTCATGCAACATTGGCGCAAAGCCCAGCCCGCTGGGCAACTGGTAGATAACGGACTGAGAGTAGCTGCCAGCAGCGTCAACATCGTAGCCGCCAACAATGAAGACAAGGTCGGGGCGGCTAATCATGACTCCTTGTGGAGTCGGCATGGCGACTTGGGGAACGCTGGGAAACCATTCGTTATAACGGACTGTCGCCGTCTCTCTGAGAGTCTGAAGTACCGTCGCTACGCCGTCAGCGCCGGCGTTTTGAGCTAGCTTCCCCTTAGCCTCTTTCACAATCACCGCGCCCAACTCAGCACTTCCGGCCTGCAAGACCGCGACATGTTCAGCGACGATAAAGGCCTTCCGGATGGAGTCATTCTGCGCTGTGACTTGTCGAGGGTCCCCAAATGTCCCCCGGCTGTCGGCAGCCAGAACCATGCCGTCACTTCCCTTTAGCGCCACCAATAGTGTCATGTGTCTCTCATCTCAATTCTAGCAGGAAGGACATTCAATATACAGCCGCTTACGTCATTTTGGCAAGGAGACCGGAAGTGTGAATACGCGCGTCATGGCACACTAGACCTGTACGCGCGTCGGCGTAGGCAACCACACCTTTCGTAACAGAAGCGTCGCCAGTCGTGCGGTGGCGCGCCTCAGACGTGATTCGCGAGAGGGCCATAGGGCGGGCCGTCCGCTGCCGCTGCTCGACCTACAACGGTTGCCCGACAGCCCGCCCGCTGCCCTTGGCGCCTTGGTGGACGCCAGCGGATCGTAGACCCCGAGGCTTCAACCAACGCCCCGGCCAGCGAGCAGGACAAGCGACGCTGGAGGAGCATCTGCGCCACCGTCGTGCTCGCAGGCCGAGGCGCGAGCCGACGGCTTCGACTGGCCGGCAGCTCGCCCTCGGCCGCAAGTAAGGAGCCGCAGCGAGCGGAAGATGGCCCGCCGCGTAGTATGGGATTGAGGCCGGAGCATGGGTCGGACTCCGGCCCGCCACCTGAGAGACTGTCGAAATCAAGGGGCCTCCACGACGAAAGGCGGCCACTGGCCCTCTGCGAAGCCAGCAGGCACGAGCCAGCCGTGTCGCTGCTGGTCGGCCTCCATCTTCGTCTGCCAATCCATGAGGTCGCTAGCCTCTTCCGGGCTGATACGGTGCCCACTGCTGATTGCGTAGCTACGCCCCCGCGCCCGGAATGCGTATCGCACGCTCAGGACTGGCCTGGTGTCTTGCTCTCGCTGTGCCGCCCGCTGTGCGGCGTCGTGGGCCTGAACCTGGCTCTGGATGGACCGGACTACACCACGGGCCGTCTGCTCGTTGCCGTAGCCAGCGGCGACGCGACGCAACATCACCTCTTCGCGCTCGTCCAGACGCAGATTGCGAGCGCTGGCTTCCCGGAGCGCTCGGCTCGCCTCTGCCTGGAGCGACGGCGGCAGGTCCGGCTCCGGCTCGCGGATAGGCGCGCCGTCCAGCCGGACGCGCTGGTGCTCACGCGGACCTTGAGCCTTCTCTCGTGGCGTCCAGCCGATCGATATGTCCCGTACCCAGTCAACGACGGCCTGCTCTGCCCACACCGCACGCGCCTCGTCCTGTCGCTGGCGCCAAGCATCGACGCTGTACGGCCAGGACTCAGGCACGGGTGAATCGGCCCGCAGGTAAGACGGCATGGTGCGCTCGATGAAGCCCTGTAGCTCAGCCAGGCCTTCCGCCTCTACATCCGGGGGTACTGTTTTCGTAATCATTATTGTCTAGCCTCCTCTTTCGACATTGCCAAGGACTAAATCGGCCAGGTAGGGAGCGACAGGATCGCCCAGCCGCTCGATTTCCTTCATCCCGGCGGCGTTGACCGGCTTGCGAGGGCCGAGTAGGCGGTGTAGATCGGCCATGTAAGGAGCGAGGCGATCGCCGCTGGCCTTGGTGCCCGCCGTCGTCTTCGCCTTCCCCAGGCGCTGAGTGAGGCCCTCGGCAGCGGCGACAACGAGCTTCGCCTGCTCCGCAGGCGGCTTGCCGGACTGCCGAATGTTGGCCAGCAGGGCGGCGAACTGGCTCCACACCTGCGCCTCGTCCTCGTGGGTGGTGATGGCCGCCCAGGTGGTAGCTCCACCGTACGCAGGCGGCACCGCCATATCGTCCTTCTGGCCACACACGCCCTCCAGGCAGCGGTCTAGTGACTTGAAGTCCACACCCTCCCCTTCAAGCTGCTTGCTGAGCAGCCCGAGTCGCTTCTCCAGTTCCTCCACCTCGTCCTCTCCCAGGTATTGAGCTAAAAAGGCTTTCTTGTCTCTACTGAACGGCAAAGCTACCTCCTTCCGCCCTACTAGTACACTTGTCCATGCATTGGCCGCCCGCGATGCGGGCAGAATGCTTACCTCGAACGTCCGGTACCAGTCATAGACCTTGTCCGCTCTGTCCACGGCTCGGTACTTGTAGCCTTGGCTAACTCCGAGGCCTTTGGCAACAGAGAGCGCAGCCGCTACAGCTTCCCGACCAGGATCGAAGGTGCCTGAGTGGACAACGAATCCGTCCACATACTCCGCGAAGTCGCCATGGCCGAGACAACTCCCTGGTGTGTGCCAGAGGCGCAGTTCAGGATAGTCTCCAGAGATGGTGGCGTACTGCACAGCCTCTTTGTGCGCTTCCTCGGTGAATATCTCACCTTCGCGATCCTTGAACTTGTTGGTAGTGGCCGTTATCCAGCGCCACCTGCCATCCGCGCCTCTGAACGCTTTGAAGGAGCCAAGGAGTTCTTCCTCCCGTCTCGTGCGTGGTGTGAGTACCATCATCACAGCTCCCGGAAAATGTCCGCGATTGCTTCGTCTACCTCTGCTGCCGTCGGCTCGCACTTCGGGCAGACCTCGTACAGCGTCGGCCCGCCGCAGCAGCAGCAGCCACGGAAGCGGTCACCCAGGAAGGCGTTGGCGAACTCCCACCGTGCCGCAACGTCGAAAGCTGGCTCGTGGCGGCAGCCGTAGATTGGCACGACAGCAGGCGCACGGGGCCACTCCAACAGGTCTACAGCCCCCACCCCCTTAGCCCCCCAAGAGCTGGCGAACGTACGGAGCTACGGGATCGCTGCTGCCCTCCAGCGCCGCTATCGCCAGCCGCCCCGCGTATTCGGGTGCCACGTACTTCGCGACGCCGAAGATTTTGCCATCATCCCAGCCGGCGGCCTTCGCCGCCTTGTAGGCGGCTGAGACAGCTCGCTGTACGTCCTCCTCATCGCCTTTAAGGAGCTGGCCGAACCTCTGCGGCGTCAGGGCCTTCTCGCCTTTGCCGAGGTGGCGGGCACAGGCCTCGGTCGTCAATCCCAAGCCACCCAGGAGCAACGTTATCGAATCGTTCATACGAAACCTCCTATCCTACAAGTTCAATCTCAGACATTCCCAACTGGCCATTGCCGTCGCCACCAGTGCATCGATGCGCTTGCCGGGCCGAGCCTTCACCAGCCGTCCTCGCTCCTCCAGGCCGCTTACCTTGAACGCCGCATTTTGGACGTGTGCGCGAAGCTCAGGGTTGCCATCATGGAGGAGGCGGCGGCTCCTGATTAGCTCGTACAGTAAGCTGTCGGCACGGGAGCGATCCGCCGTCTGCGAGAACGCCTCGCACCACACGCCCGTCTCCACCTGGAAGCGGGCCGCCCAATCTGCGAGCTGCCACTCATCGAATACGATTTTCACGACGTGATGCTCACGACAGAACGCGGCGAGCCACGCGAAGGGCGCGCCGAAGTCGATATCCTGGCCGCGCTCAGGCACCCACACCTTCAGCGCGCGCAGGGCCACGCCATCATCGTGCCGCTGGGGATGCCTGCTGACTATTGAGATGGCGAATGCATCATGTCGGAGTCCCGCGTCCACGGCGGCCACCAGCATTGGTGAGTCAATCATCAAGTCGAGGATGAAGCCCGCGCACGCGTCCCACTCCCCAATATCGATGAACGATGATTCCGCCTGCTGCCACCTGTTCTCATGCAGCCGTAGATAGGTTGTCGGGCGGAAGCCAGGGGCCGCCCTCTGCTGGGCATAGTAGGCCGGCGTCTGCCAGGGCATCCTTGGGCGGTGGCTCCAGAAGAAGAACATCCCGTCGCCCGCCCGACAGGCCGGTTGCCCGTCGCCATTGTCGATATCCTCCAGCTCGGGCACCGGCGGGCACTCCAGCCCGCGAGCGTACAGCTCTTCTAGGAGCTCTGACTCACCAAGGTGGCCCGCATACGTGGTGATAAAGCGCAGGCTGTTGCGGCGTGTCGGCACCGGCGCTAGCTCCTCAAAGAGACGCCGGCTGTTCTCACTCGTGTACGCCCATAACTCGTCCCAACAGGTGACCGTTGGGTTGCTGCCCGCGTTACCCGCGAAGTCACACGGCAGCGCTTGGATCACGCCACCGTCCGGCAGCAGCACCTTGTCCACAAGCACCTTCACAGGCCTGAAGCGCTTCGCCGCGCGCACCACGGCCAGGAAGCCCCGGCCCTTGCTCTGCTCCAAATCGTTGGCCACGTGATAGGCTTCGGCGTAAGGGCCTTCCTCTTTGCAGAGCCAGTAGGACACCAGCCCGCCCAGCTCGCTCTTGCCCGACTTTTTCGGCTCGCTCCACACCACCGTCTGATAGAGGAACCGCCCGTCGGCGTCACGAGTGAAGACGTGGCGCAGGATGCGCTTCTGGTGCTCCTGAAAGACGATGTGCCGGCCCTCCAGGGGCAGCCACCAGTTCTGTTCGGCCCACTCCACGATATCCGTCACCACGTCCCCTCGCCCTTCCCGTCGCCGAACACGTAGCGCATACCGCGCTCGATGCGGTCGTAGAGGTCTGGCACCGTCCGCGACAGCAGCACCCGCACGTCACCGGCCTCTGTCACCTCGCCGTCGCGGAAGACGCGCAGCGTAGCGTTCTCGTAGATCACGATGAGCCGCGCCACCACGCTCAGCATGAGCTCCCGGTCGGCACTCAGCGTGGGCAAGTCCTTCCGCAACGCACGGGCGCGGTTCTTCGCGGCCTCTATGCCTTTACGTGCGCCGGCCCGCGTGACGGGCTGCCCAGGACGCCGCCGACGCTGCATAGCGCGCCCCCACTCGGAGTCCTTCACAGCCACTGGCAGCGGCTGGCGCGCATCCTGGCGCGCTGACAGTGACGCTTGATTAGCAATCAAAATCCGTCCTCATTTCGTATCTGAAAATGCCGCTCTGCAAACGAAACGCAAACGGCCCGCTGCCCTGATTTCGCGGCCCTGCCGGCCAAGGGCGCAGGCATGTTCACCCTGATATCTCCTCAAACTCTTCCGCGCACTCGCGGCAGACGGTCGGTGCCTTCGCCCACTCCGAAGGGAATACACATGCCGTCCAGCGGCCACAGTGTCGACAGCGAGGGCGGCAGCGCTCCCAGTAGGCCTCCAGCTCGGAGGTGTCCGGCTTGTTGCCGTTTGACGGCAGAGCAATTGCGTCTGAAGTTCTGTCGGAGGTTTCGTCTGAAGTTCTGTCGGAGGTTTCGTCTGAAGTTCTGGGCTCAACTTCCGACGGGACTTCCTTAGGGGGCGGCCCGTCGGAAGTTAAGTTGGGAATCGTATCTAGAGAACTTACTTCCGACAGGGAAGTACTTAAGGCGGAAGTTAAGTTGGGCCGCTCTCCCTCGCTCACACCGTCGGAAGTTAGTCGCCGCCAGCGCAATCGTTTGCCCTGAACGTCGGTCACGGCGACTGGCGGGTCTCGCTCCACCTGAGGCGTCGCAACCGCGCCGTCATCGCCAAGCCGCTCCAGCGCCAACTCCATGAGCGCTCGTCGGACTTGATCCTTTGACGGCCTGGGCTCCGGCAGAGCTTCCCACACAGCGGTCGTCGCCAGCCACTCGCCCGCCAGTGCTCCCAGGACCTTGGACTTGACCTCCGGCAACTGAACCTCTGCCGGGCTCCCGACGGCCACCATCGTCCCGTCGGCCATCCGCTCGTACATCAAGTCCTCGGGCGCGAAGTTGCGCGCCAGCCCCTTGATGATGCGCCGGGTTCGTTTGGTCGGGTCGCGAGCGATCGTCAGCACCGCATCGACGGCGCCGATGAAGGCACCTGCGCCTGCTACCTCGCGCCCATGCTCCCCGCCGCTCTTCCGGTCCACGTGTGTGACAATCAGCGTCTTGTGCTGCTGGGCGCATAGCCCGACGAACGGAACGAGGGCGAGGGCGACCTGCGCATTGTTGCTTTCATCCTCCAGGCCCATCAGGTTGCGCAGGGTGTCGATAATGATCACCGTCTCCGCACCGTCAACGATGCGCCGGAGCATCCCTTCAGCGCCCAGGCCTATGGCGTACACCAGGGTAACGTGGTCAAGCGCTCCTACCGGTGCCGCCGCTAGGCGCACATCCCAGATGCTTCGCGCCTCTTCGGTGAGCCAGAGCACGATCTCTTCGGGCCACTCCTGAACTATGCACTGCAACAAGTGCGTCTTGCCCACCTTGTGGTATGAGGAGATGAGCGTAGCCAGCAGGCGGGCGATGTAGCCCTCACGGCCCAGTAGGGGGAGGAACTCTAGCAACGTCTCGCCGCGTCGTTTCCGCTCCAGGGCTTCGCGCTGAAGCTCCCCCGCGTTGATCTCCCGATCTGAGGAACTTACTTCAGGTAGAGAGGTCGCCAAGTTGCTGCCCTGGTTCATCCGCTCCCAGGCCTCATTGAGGGCCTGCTGGAGGTATTGCTCGAAGATGTCCGCGTTGACTGTCGCCTTGCTCACGCGGCGCGACGCGAACTCGGCCAGCGCGCGGCGGTCTTGGTGGCTGAGGAGCGACACGTCGCGACGCTCCAGAAGCTCGCCGTCCCACTCCACCTCTGCGATGGCGATGGTCACGCCGTTGGGCCGACGGCGGTAGTCGCGCACTCGGATGGTGAGCTCGTCAACGCATACCTCGATGGGCTCGCTCACGGGCTGCGCCCTATCCTTCCCTTGCGCCTGCACGCTCCAGCAACCGCTCCAGCGCCAGGCGTGGCACCAGTAGCCGCCGGCCAACGCGTAGGACGGGCAGCTCGCCGTTGGCGACAGCGGTATATGCGCTGCCACGAGAGATGCCTAAGAGGGCTGCGGCCTCCTCGACTGTCACGGTTAGCCTGCCTGAATTCTGGCTTTCATCCACCATGATTCCCCCTTGCTCTTGACACATCTCGTTGCTCTGTGTATCATTCTTGTAGATACGATAGTGACGTGTCAACGGCAATTTGTGACAACTTACTGACAGTTGGGAGGTATTCGTGGGAGCCGCGCGTGGGCCGAACCTGGATGCGGATGTCAAGGTGAAGATGGCCGAGCTAATCGCGAAGGGCTGGTCGCCCTACACGATTCACCAGCAACTGAAAAAGGACTTCCCCGACCAACGCCTCCCCACCGAGCGCACAATCTATCGATGGGCAAAGGCTCGGCGACCTGCGCAGGCGGCCCCAGGATGGGACTGGAAGAAGGAGGCGAGCAAGGACGCCGCGCTCATCCTGGAAGCGCTAGGTGCCGCGATAGCAGGCAGCGAGGGCCGCATCTCCACGTTCAGCCAGGAACAGGCCGACTTGATCCTGAAGATTCGCAGGGCAGCACCCAACTTGCCGGCGGCCACGATCTGCCTCTTCGCCCAGGAGTACGCCGCCGCCAAGGACACCGCTCACTTGGACGCCGCGCTGGCGGTAGGACAGGCCATCGAGCGGGACGCTGGGCTGACGGACGCAGCCGTAGCGGCCCATGTGGCCCTACATGCCGGGAAGTGGATCGATAGACCGCTAGTGGCGTTCGCATCTTCGAAGGAGGTGGCCCAGAAGTACATCGATAAGGCCGGCCTGCACGGGAGCGTTGCCGAGGAAGGTGGAAAGAAGGACTTCTGGTGGCAGTCGGAGGGGCAATTCCTGTGGCTGCTTTTCGAGAGGGGGTAAGTCGTGGCTACGCAAGGTCACATCAGACGTAGGGGAAAGGGCTGGGTCGTCGTGGTCGACATCGGCAAGGACGAGGAGGGACGCCGCCGTCAACGATGGCACTCTGGGTACAGAACTAGCCGAGAGGCGAAGGCGGCGCTGGTGGAGATTCTCGGGCGCGTCCAGCGCGGGGACTACGTGGAGCCTTCCAAGTTGACGGTGGCGGAGTTCATGCGGGACTGGCTGGGCTCCCTGCGGGCGACACTCAGGCCCTCCACCATCGCCGGGTACGAGGCTCTTACGCAGGGACACATCATCCCCATGCTGGGGAGCATGACGCTCCAGAAGCTGACGGCTGTCCAGGTAACCGCCTTCTACGGCGACTTGCTGGAGAAGGGGCGGCGCAACGGCAAGGGCGGGCTCTCGGCGCGAACCGTCCACTACATCCACGCCACGATGCACAAGGCCCTGGGCGAGGCCGTCCGCTGGGGCCTCGTGGTTCGCAACGTCGCTGACCAGGCCTCGCCGCCGCACCCACAGGCGAAAGAGATGCGAACCTGGTCGGCCACCGAGCTCAGGGACTTCCTGAGCCACGTACAGGGGGACAGGCTCTATGCGGCCTTCCTCCTGGCCGCCACAACGGGACTCCGACGGGGCGAAGTCCTGGGCCTCCGCTGGCGCGATCTGGACTTCGATGCCCGACGGTTAGCGGTCACTCAGACGCTCGTCTGCGTTGGCTATGCCGTCGTCGTGTCAGCGCCGAAGACAGCGAGCGGGAAGCGCAGTGTGGCCCTGGACGCGGCCACTGTCGCTGCCCTACGAACGTACAGGAAGCGCATCCTCGAAGAGCGCCTCTATCAAGGCCTCGGTGCTCCCAGTCCCGACGATCTTGTCTTCACGGCCATAGACAGCTCGCCCCTACACCCAGGCCAGTTTGCGGACCACTTCGACCGTCTGGTGAAGGCGTCCGGCGTGCCGCGCATCCGCTTCCATGACCTGCGGCATACCCATGCCACCCTAGCGCTCCAGGCAGGCGTTCACCCGAAGGTCGTCAGCGAGCGCCTAGGCCACGCCAGCATCAGCATCACGTTGGACACCTACAGCCACGCGATCCCCGCGCTCCAAGAGGAGGCCGCCGCGAAGGTAGCAGCGCTGGTGTTCGGAGCCTGATGTTTGCAATCCGTTTGCAAATGCTGGAGAGAGTAAACAGAAACGGCCCCGTCTGGGGCCGTTTTCGTATCTGCAATTTGGTGGAGCTGGGGGGACTCGAACCCCCGACCTTTTGTCTGCCAGACAAACGTTCTCCCTCTGAACTACAGCCCCGCTCTGTAGACGTATGTTAGCAAAAAGGCGCGCACGAGGCAAGGGAAGGAGGAGGTTGGGGCAGCGCACCCCTGATGGTCATGAAACACACGAGGCAGGGCTGAAGCCCTGCAGCTACGATCGGCGATGCTTGACCGTTCGTAGCTAAAGACCTCTAGGTCATGACGAAAACAGAGAAGAACACCCCTGAGGGTTGAAACCCTCAGCTTCTGGGGAAGCTGCGGGATGAATCCCGCAGGGTGAGCTGCCCTTGACACAGTCCGATACCCAAGCGATCATGCCCCTGAATCTGCCGTGAAGGGAGGCACCGCTCATGCTGCCCCTGGAGGGAATCCGCGTCCTCGATCTGTCTCGTTTGGCCCCGGGACCCTACTGCTCGATGCTCCTGGCCGACCTGGGGGCCGACGTCCTCCTGGTGGAGGAGCCTCTGGGCACCGGCGGCCGCCTCACGGGCTCCGCCGCTCGCCGGCTGCTGGACCGCGACGTCAGCGAGCGGGCGATGATCTTTAACGCGCTGAGCCGCAACAAGCGCAGCATCGCCCTCAACTTGAAGAACGAGGATGCGCGCAACGTCTTCTACCGCCTGTCGGAGCGGTCGGATGTGGTGCTGGAGGGCTTCCGGCCCGGTGTGGTGAAGCGCCTGGGCGTGGACTACGAGACGCTGAGCCGCATCAACCCGCGCCTGGTCTACTGCTCCCTCTCCGGCTACGGGCAGGACGGCCCGTATGCAGGGCTCGTGGGGCACGACATCAACTACATCGCCATCGGCGGGGCACTGGGGATGATCGGCTGGCCGGGCGCGCCGCCGTCCATTCCCCTGAACATTCTCGGCGATTTCGCCGGCGGCGGCCTCTATGCGGCGTTCGGCATCCTGGTGGCCATCATCGCCCGCGAGCGCACGGGACGCGGCCAGTACGTGGACATGGCGATGACCGACGGCGTCATCTCGCTCCTGGCGGGCGTGATCAGCCAGTACTTCGGCTCGGGGTCGGTGCCCAAGCCGGGGCAGAGCTTTCTGAACGGCGCTGCTCCCTTCTACCACGTGTACGAGACCGCCGACGGTCGCTGGCTGAGCATCGGCTCGCTCGAGCCCTGGTTCTGGGAAGCGCTCTGCGGCGCCCTGGGCTGCAAGCAGTTCATCCCTCACCAGATGGCAGCGGACAAGTTCCCCGAGATGTTCGAGTTCTTCCGGGGCGCTTTCAAGACCAAGACCCGCGACGAGTGGTTCCAGTACCTGAGCCAGTTCGACATCTGCGTAGCGCCTGTCTACAGCCTGGACGAGGTCTTCCAGGACCCGCACGTGCAGGCGCGACAGATGGTGGTGGAGCTGGAGCACCCCAGCCTGGGCAAGGTGCGGCAGGTGGGCATCGGGGTGAAGCTATCGGAGACGCCGGGCTCGGTGCGCAGCCTCTCGCCTCGTCGTGGCCAGCACACCGACGAAGCGCTGCGCGACCTGGGGTACTCGCCTCAGCAGATCGAAGAGCTGCGGGCCCAGGGGGCAGTGGGCTAGGCCGCCGGCACCGCCTCTTCGGCCGGAAGCTCCTCTTTGGCCATCGCTTGCCACCAAAGGGGTAGGATCACCATTCCCGCTACGGTTATCGCCGCGCCGGTCCAGAACGCCGCCATCAGGCCCCACTTATCGGCGATGAAGCCCACGATGGGGGCCAGCGGTATGAGGATCAGGCAGTAGGTAAGGTTCGTTAGGGAGAGGACAGTGGCCCGCTGGCTGGTGGGCACGCGACGGTTGAGGTAGTCGGTGACCACCGGCCTGGACACGACGGCCGCCAGGTTCATCACCGGGAAGGCGACCTGGGCGTAGATCGAGTCCCAGCCGCCCAGCAGGGCGTAGCTGGCCGCGAGGGACAGAGGCAAGAGGAGGAAGGTCGCCCTTTCGCCCAGGCCGGAGACGACGCGATAGGCGACCAGCGCGCCCAGGACGCCCATCAGGCGCGTCGGCGTTTGCCAGAAGCCCACCTGGGCCAGATCGATGTCGTGGCGCACCAGGAAGGGCTGGAAGAAGAAGATGGGCGCAATGCCGCCGATGGTCAGGATGCCGAAGAAGAGGATGGCGTAGCGCACCGTCGGCTGGTGCACAGCCAGACGGATGCTTTCCCGCATCACCTCGCCGTAGGGGAGGCGGATTTCGTGGGACGGCCGCGGTTCGGTAAAGGTGAGGGCGGCCAGGAAGGCTAGGGCGGCGATGCCCCCGCTGAGGATGACGGGGAAGGGCAGGTTCGTGGCGGCGGCCACCGGCGCGCCGGCCAGAGTGCCCGCCAGGCTCGCCGCCGAGAGGACGGCCCAGGCGCCGCCGTAGATCCTCTGGTACTCGTCCTCACGGCCCAAGGCCTTCAGGCTATCGTACAGGAAGGCGGAATCGGCGCCGGACATTAGGGCGAAGCTAACGCCCCAGACCACATACGACAAGAGGATAAGCTGATACGTGTTCGCCAGGCCAAAGAAGGTGACGCCCGCCGCCGTCAGCAGCGCTCCCAGAGCCAGGCTGGTGCGGCGGCCCCAGCGGTCGGCGACGGCGGCAGCAGGGATCTGCAGGATGACGATACTCAGCAGGTAGGGGACCTCCATCACCGTTATCTGGCCCAGGGAGAGGCCGCGCTCTTCCTGGAGATAGATGATCCAGATGGGGTACCAGAGCTGGAGGTTCAACAGGAAGGTGTAGGCGTAGAACTTCCAGATGTT
>Ga0153915_10004003_pt1 | contig 13559 bp, 11 predicted proteins | sample Opewatmetagenome_2_FD_107003 | JGI IMG/M metagenome (GOLD analysis project Ga0153915, IMG submission 107003) | Freshwater wetland microbial communities from Ohio, USA - Open water 3 Core 3 Depth 3 metaG | ecosystem: Environmental > Aquatic > Freshwater > Wetlands | place: USA: Ohio, Lake Erie... | reverse complement strand
AGAGAACTTGCTCTCTCGCCTGCTTTCATTGACGGCGTGATCATGAACACTATCATGATGAATAAGGGCATAGGAACTAAGAAAATAAGGAAAACAACTTTGAACAGATACAGCAGGATCAGAGCCACTATCGATACTGGTATAGTCAGGACTGCGCAGAGAAACATCAAGGTGACGTAGGTTTCAGGATAGATTTTCATTCCTGCCCTTTTGAGATTGCCCTTGAACTCGAAGATGCCGCTCAAGAATTTGGGGGCTATGTTGCCGAAGAGGCGGTATGACCAGCCTTCTAGGCTATTGAGAAGTGGCAAATGCTTCCACCCTCTTCTGATAGAATTCGTCGGGTCTTGCGTAATATTCCGAGATGATGGCGGCTACGTCACGATAGCTTCGTATCTTATGAGCTCGCATCCATTTCAGAACGTTCTTGCGTTTCTCAAGTTCGTCTAGGACTTCCTGCTCTGTCTTGCCGTTTTTCTTGGCAATTGTAGGAATGAGCACGCCTTTGTCGATTGTAGAAATAAACTCGTCCTCGGCTGGGCTCCAGTTATAGGCCTTCTTGTACTTCTCGTAATCCGCTATCTCTTCCACTGCAGTCAGGCGTCGATAAGCTTTCATTTCACCACCCTTTGGCAAATGCACTCGTTGAACCACGGCTATCACGTTCATCAGAGGGATGTAAGCTGGTGAAATGTCCATGGGCTTCTGAGTCAACCGTTTAACTGCGGAATTGACGCTTTCAGCGTGCATAGTACACATGCCGCCGTGACCAGTGGCCAGCGCCTGAAACAGGACATAGGCTTCACTGCCTCGAACCTCTCCTACGATAAGATAGTCAGGGCGGTGCCTCATGGCTGCTTTCACCAAGTCGAACAACGAGACTTCGCCACTGTGGTTTTCACCCAAACCATAGCTCTGTCGGGATATGAAGGCAACCCAGTTATCATGCGACAGGTTGAGCTCAGCTGTCTCTTCGATGGTCAGAAGCTTGCTACCAGGGCGAATCAGGCAAGCCAAAGCGTTTAAGGCAGTGGTCTTACCGGCACCCGTTCCCCCTAGCACCATGACTGACGCTCTGTTCTCAAGAGCCGTCCAGAAGTATGCTGCTACTTCCTCCGAGAGGGTGCCCAGATTGATCATGTCGATGATTGAATATGGATCTTCCCTAAACTTCCTGATGGTAAACGTTGTACCGAACGGCGTTACTTCTCGCCTATAACAGACAGCGAGCCTATGTTTGCCTGGTAATGATGCATCAACTATTGGAAAAGCTGAGCTTACATGTTTTCCAGACATGTGAACGAGCTTCACAATGAGGTTGTCTAGTTCCTCGTCGTCTTTGAAAGACATGTTTGTTTCAAGGCTTTCGAATTTTCTGTGCCAAATGTAAACCGGTTTTGTGACACCGTCGCAGGAAATGTCCTCAATATTAGGGTCACGCATAAGGGCATCAATGTGGCTGAAACCAACAAGATCCCGTTCCGCATGGTAGATGATCTTAGACCATGATACGTCAGGGAGCCAGCCTAGGCTGATACGATATTTGTCCACGATCTTCTTGGCTTCATTGTCGAAGAATTCTCTTGGGCTTTTTATTTCCTCACGAGGCGATTTGATCTCAGCAAGCAGTACTTCGAGTATCTTGTTGTAGATTTCTCGTTCAAAAGTGTCCAATTGGAGTTCGTCAAGGATGTATTTGTATTCCCCTGTTGCAGGGTTTTGTACAATGACAGCGTGGGCGAATGGCTCGTAGAGGCTTGTTCTCTCAACAACTGTATATCCACGTGGAATAGACAATGGCGGTGCAGGAGGAATAGCATCGACTTTCGGTTTTTTTCCCGCACCTATCTTAACACCTGAGATTTTCAAGTGTACCAATGTAGTTCTCCTATACATAAGGTAGGATGACTTTCTCTTAAATCTTGCGTCTTACTACAACATACTCTCGAGCACTAGACCATGCAGACGCATAATAGACATTAGAAACCGGGGCGAACTGTACGCTCCTTATGGCAAGAAACGAGCGATTCACTCATGTTTCAACGAATGAAGCCTCAGCACAACAGCCTCATAGACGATAAAGCCACCAAAAACGCTCACCGCGCCTTGAATCGCATTAAACAAACTAATCAATGGAATCAAGACTATCACAGCATCATACGTCTTATAGAGCGTAGCATAGAAAACAGGCAATAGAGCGATGTTGGCAACCGCCATGACAATCACACGTACAAATACGCCTGAGATCATGGCCAGAGCCTTCCACCACGCATTGCTCGGACTTCGAGCCCTCAACACGACATAGACGCCCATCATAGTTGAGAATTCGGCGGCGAACTTCATGAACCCGCTGAACCAGTCTCGCGTGGATATGCTCAACCATGCTACCAAGCTTGTTATTGAACCAGAGAAGAAGCCAAAAAGAAAAGAGGAAAGCAACATAGGGATGCCAAGCACGTCAAATTTGAGATAAGGGAGAAGCGGAAAAGGAATCTTCAACCTGACTCCCAGATCAAGGACGGCCACGACGGCGCCAAGAAGCGCTGTGCCAGCGACGAAAACACTCCTCCTCCGTATATAGAACAGGCTCATAGCATGATTCCTGCGGAACCCTTAGTATCGTCGCAGTGTTATTTGTGTGTTTCGTTGAAGGTATTATGCCTAAAAAGTCATAACAAGTTCGCGATACATCTCATTCAGCCACTATCTGTAGTGTCAAGGTCAGAAGCTGGCTCAATAACTCACTATGTACCAGTGACAAAACTCGTGATCTGCCTACCTCGAATATTTGCACGAGACCCGCTTTCTTCAGAACGTCAACATGTCTATATACGGCTCCATAATCCATTCGTAACATCTCGGCAACTGCCTTGATATGCAAAGGTCTTTTTGTCTCGCGGACTAGCTGCAGAATTCTGAGCCTAACAGGGCTGCCCAATGCATTGAAAACCTTTGAGAGATGCGCGTATTCAGCTTCGCTATTGTCACGCATGTGCTTCACCTGCCTGATGTTTACTATTTTCACACCTAATTTATGACATTTATGCACACTTTGGGCACATCTGGCAAAGTGCAGTCTCAAGAGTCGCTATGCCTGATCACAGTTTGCTTCGGGTCGCACGGGCGGAATCAGAAGATTTCCTTTTCGCCAAGTTTGCGCATTGCCTTGCCCTTCAGTCTGACAGTGGGGATCTCAGTTTTCTCAGGCTCAGTCTCCACAGTCTTTCTTCTGATACTCTCCCCACATACTCCATGAGGAAGAAGCCTTCTTTTTGCGCACGTGGCGAAGTTGCACTTAGCAACATCACAGTCGTCTTCGGTCCATTGGCACCAAACCGTACTGCCCCGATACATCATAGCGTTTTTGCTGCATCTGAACAAGCTGCACTTAGGAGAACAATGTTGAACTCCAGCCAAAAGCAACACGACCTGTCTCAAAAACTCATTGTCTCAGGTGTTCAAGATGTTTCTCGATAGTTATGGCTAAAGAGAATGAGAATAATAAAGCTTTCTTGGACTCACCGCTTCGACGATCTTCGAAACACCTGTATCACACGTTTTCTGGCAACGACAAGCACAATGACAAGCAACGCGAGAATGAAAACGATTAAGGCGAATGCACCTGTTAAGATTGGATAACCTAGAATAGCGACGTATTCAGCTACCTTCATAGCCACATTGTTTGAACCCGCTCCCAAGAACTGCGTTTCCTCGGCAACAAGCCTGCCTCCCACGTAAACTGACACTCGAGAATCACCGCCAACAATCTCGACGAACTGAGCTGAACCAGCGCTGTCTGTCAACTGCGTGGGAATCGGTTCAAAATCCTGACCTGTCCAGCGTTCGATTTTCACCTCGGCATTCGCTATGGGCTGACCGAAGAAGTCGAGAACGGAGACTGTCACGTCAAGGTTGAGGGTTACCAAGCCAAAAGTGAGGTTCAACGGTTCGTCTAGGTCCACAACCGTCTCGCTGAGAAAATCGCTGCCTATGAAGGCTCTGAGCGTATATCTTCCAAAGGGCAGAGAGAAAGCAGCGTCTCCGCTCGAACTTGTCTTGCTTGACTCAACGGGCGTTCCAACGCCGGTAGTCCACTCGTACACATTGATATCCACTTCAGCTGCATCTCTGTCTTTAGAGTCTATAGCATGAATTTTTAGCGAGTGATTTGGCAAGGTCAAGTTTAGACTTATCAAAGGCAACGTGGGTGAAGATTCAACAGACACTGTCGTGTTGCTGAAGAGCAACCCGTAACGCCTGGCCTCAACTCTGTACGTTCTGTTGGTGAAAAGATTTTGCAGCGCAGCAGCTCCACTTGCGTTGGTCTGTGCGGTTGCCGTTTCATTTACGGGTCTGTTGTCTCTCGACGTATAACTGAACTTCAAAGCAATATCAACCAACGGGATAGGCTCGTCTTCTTCCGTCTTGACCGTGAAGAGGAAGTTGACCAACGAGAGCTGCATAAACAACTCCTTGTCAGCGGTTATCACTTCGTTGGCGAGGAGACCCACCTGCACATTCTTGAGGAAGGCTTTGAACGTGTAGTTCCCATCGTTGAGGTTGAATCTTATCCATCCAGATGAGTTTGTGTTTCCTTTGGTTAGTATAGTCGCTGTGGCAGACGCGTTGTAGACTTCGATTGATGTGCTTTCAACAGTCTCATCAACAAGATTTCTAACTTGAATCAGACATATAACGCCCAGAATCTCAAAGTCTTGGGCATCAGTCGGCGTCTTAACGGTACCGTTGACCGTTGTGTTCGTAAAGACTATGTGATACGTTCCAGGGGTCGCGTTAACCGGGATCTTCCAAATAAATGTGACCAAGCCTGAAGAGCTAGCCGTGAAGTTCTGCGGAAAACCAGAGACCGACTCCGCAACTCTTATGTCCAGTTTTATTTTCTCAGATGGCTTGTATCCAGCAGCTTGAACCAGAACGTTTTCATTCCTTCGATATTCAGTCTTGTCAGTTAAGCCTACAAAAAACTCGTCGGTGGCAAGTGACCCGTTGAAAGCCACAAAGTATGTTCCAGTAAGGTTTGTATGAGCACTGCTAAAACCTGTAGGATATGCCTTGACGGTTCCGGCAGAACCTGTGGTCGTGGTGTTTGACAGCAGCACGATTGTTGAGTGAGTTTGGTTAACTGGATTCTTTACCGTGATGTTTGCAGCATAAACCGTGTTGGGTGTTCCCCCGGTGACGTTGACTCTTATGTTTGTTGAATTACCTTCCCGAAGCTGCATAGGAAATGAAGGCTTCACCACTTGCACGTCGTAGTTGGTGAAGAGCGTAAAGTTCCTTGTTGCCACAACCGAATCTAGGGTTTCGTCGATCAACTCAACTATGGCATTGCGGCCTATAGGACGAGGAGCGCCTACGGTAGGAGGAATGACAAAAGACTTGGTGGCGTTGTCGTTCACAGCCGTACCTGTGAAATTTACCGCCTGATTCCATCTTATAGTGAAGCTCCCATTGAGGGTGTCTAACGTTCCCTGCGCTACAAGTGTGTCTCCTACAACACCTTCAATAGGAGTGATCGAAAGCGAAGCGGGATTAGCCCTTACCCTTGGCATGTTAAGTGAGGCAAGTAAAGAGAGCGAAACCATCAAGACTAGAAGCACGGCGACTTTCTTCAGCGCTTTCCTGCTCATGATCATTCTTCCAAATGTGTTGTGTATTAGACGGAGGACATTAGAGGTCCAAAGTTGTGAATCACCTTTCCACAGTGCATATCTTAAACTTTACCGTCGCATAGCCCAAAGGCAGAAAGCCTTAGTATATCAAAGCCCTTGTGTGTATAGAAAACTAGGAGAAAAACAGGGAGAAACAGCATGCGCTTAATGCTAGTTGTAGGCGCACGCCCGCAAATCATCAAGTCAGCCCCAATAATCCGCGAGGCTAAAAACCACGACGAGATCGAGCTTCAACTCGTCCACACAGGTCAGCACTATGATTTCGAGATGTCAAAGATCTTTTTCGACGAAATGACGTTGCCAGAACCTCTAGTCAATCTGAGTGTAGGGTCAGGCACACACGCGTGGCAAACAGGCAACATGATGATCAAGCTTGAAAAAACAATGACTGAGCACAGACCAGATCTGGTTATGGTTCCAGGCGACACTAACTCTACATTAGCGGGGGCATTAGTTGCGGCCAAACTGCACGTGCCAGTGGCGCATGTCGAAGCAGGAGCAAGAAGCTACGATATGAGAATGCCTGAAGAGGTCAACCGCCGCCTGACAGACCACAGCTCGTCCTTGCTGTTCGCGCCAACCAAAAACTGCGCCAGAAATCTGGCTTCTGAAGGCTTCGCCAGCAAAGCTGTCAAGGTGCCGGGCGACCCTATGTATGATTCGCTGCTTCAACATATCGCTGCTGCATCAAGAATTGACATCTTGAAAAAGCTCGGGTTGAAGAGCGAGAAATACGCAGCATTGACACTTCATCGGCCCGAAAATGTGGACGATTCAAGAACTCTGGGACGAATAATGAAGGCAATCATATCATTGAAGCTGACAACAGTTTTCCCCGCCCACCCTCGAACGAGACAACACTTGGAGGCGACTGGTCTGCTGGCAAGAATACGGGAAAACGCCCACATCAAGTTAGCTGACCCCCTAGGCTACCACGAAATGCTGCAGCTTACCAAGCACTCGAATATGGTTTTCACAGACTCTGGCGGTCTACAGAAAGAGGCTTTCTGGCTTCACACACCTTGCGTGACATTGCGAGAAAGGACAGAGTGGATTGAAACAACGGGGTCTCATGCGAATATTCTTGTTGGAAGCAACCCTGGAAAAATTAGCAGAGCAGCAGCAAGAATCATGGAAACTCCCGAAATCAAAACAAAGCTCAAGAAAATCAAGAACCCGTTTGGCGACGGACATGCTTCTCAAAGAATCATCTCTGAGATACTGAAGAGCCGGTGATAGCAATCGGCGCCACCATGATAATAGTGGGCACAAGACCCGAAATAATCAAGATGGCTCCGTTAGTCAGAGCCTTCAAAAAGAGAAATCTCCCCTTCGTTTTTGTTCACTGCGGACAGCACTATGATTATAACATGTCGCAGCAATTCATTGAAGAACTGGGGCTGCCAAGACCCGACTATGGTTTCAAATTCAGAGCCCAGTCGCAAGGTCTTCAGACAGCGAGGATTCTCGCTCTGGCCGAATCTGTGGTCAAGAAAGTAAAGCCGAGAAACGTTCTCGTGGAAGGCGATACCAATGGAACGCTTGCGTGTGCTCTTGCTACGGTGAAGTTGAACGTCCCAGTGGGTCACGTTGAGGCGGGACTTCGGAGCTTCGATCTGCGCATGCCAGAGGAACATAACCGACGTCTAGTCGACCACTTGTCTGCCTATTTGTTCGCTCCAACAGAGGTTGCAAAGGCAAATTTGATAAAGGAAAACGTCTGGGGCAAAATACGCGTTACTGGAAACACGGTAATCGATGCTGTAGCTCAACACATCCAATTAGCGCGAGAAAAATCGACGATTATGAACCGCATCCGTTTCAAGCATTTTGCGCTAGTTACGGCTCACCGCGCAGAGAATGTAGACGATCCAGTGGTCCTTGAAAACTTCGTTGAAGCCTTCACGCATTCTCCGATTCCCATAGTGTACCCGATTCACCCCAGAAGCCTCTTGAGGCTGCGACAACAAAAGAAGCTGAGAAAACTTTCTAGGTCAAGTAATGTTCAACTCCTTCCGCCTGTGGGTTATTTTGACTTTTTGACTCTCATGAAAAGCTGTGATTTGATAATCACGGATTCTGGTGGAATACAGGAAGAAGCTACCGCTCCAATGATACGGAAACCCGTATTGGTAACTAGGCTGTCTACGGAAAGACCCGAAGCTGTTACAGCAGGTTTTGCAGAAGTTGTCGGAGTAGAAAGCAAAAGACTTCTTTCCGCCATAAAGCGTATTCTTGACGAACGGCACAAAATGCCAACGAATTCACCTTACGGAGACGGAAAAGCCGCTGAAAAGATAGTGGAGTTCCTAGTCTGCGAAGGCGCTACATAATTTAAAAAAATTATTTCGTATTGAATCCGGCAGACCATTAACGTGCTTCGACTGTTAGATCAGATTATGTTTAGTAACGCCATTTCCAACGGTGCTTTTCATAACCCCAAGTGTGTGCATTTCTAGCGTACCATTCTATGGTTTTTCTAATACCTTCTTCGAAAGTTACAGACGGTCTCCACCCCAAGGTTTTTCTTGCCTTGGTAGTACTTGAGACAAGCAAGTCCACGTCTCTGGGTCTGAGTCTTTCCGAAGTCGACACGACTTCTTTGTCTTCAGTTCGCATTTCTTTTTTTATAAGCTCTAGGATTTTCCCCATTTTGTGGGTCTGTCCTGTCCCGATGTTTATGATTTCGCCTTCAATGTTTTCTGTCTCAAGCGCTCTGACCGCTGCGTCCGCCGTGTCTTCGACATATGTGAAGTCTCGGCTCGATTCAAGGTTTCCCACGCGAATCACTTTTTCTTTTAGACATTGGCGAATCATTTCTGGAACAAAGTACGGAAGGCTTTCCCGCGGTCCGAAGGTATTGAAAGGACGCAGTATAACAACGGGAAGTCCGTGTTCCCAGTAAAAGGCCTGTGCCCAAAGATCCGCAGCGGCTTTCGCTACTGAGTAGGTGCTATACGGCTGAAACGGATGTTTCTCATCCATCGGTGTGTATTGAGCCGGTCCGTAGACTTCGCTGCTGCTTATATGCACAAGCCGTTTGACTCCGTTGTCTTTGCATGCCTTCAGGATGTTGATGGAGCCAAGAGCATTTACTTCTGCAACCTCAACGGGCATTTGGTAACTAAACGGTATGAAGGCGTGTGCAGCCAGATGCATGACATATTGATGATTTCCCACTGCTTTTGAGACAAGCCTGAAATCCCGAACATCTCCTTTAATCAATCTCAGCCTGCTGTTTCTGGGTAGATTTTCGGAAAGGCCCGTGCTCAAGTCGTCAAGAGCTGTGACCTTGTACTTTCGGGCGAGAAGCTTACGTGTAAGCGTGCTACCGATGAAGCCTGCTCCTCCCGTGACCAACACTTGGGCATCCATTTCACAGTTCACTTCATAGAGGGGGCAAATTCAGAGCTTGTGGCGGACAGTCACTCGTTCTCTGGCGTTGTTTTCTTTACGTATTCGATGTATTTCTGCAGGCCTTCCTTGAACGCGTTCTTAGGCTTCCATTTAAGAAGTCGTTTTGCTTTTTCTATGCTGGTCACCGAGCCTTCGAAATCGTGGGGTCTCGCCGCCTCATACTTGATTTTGACGTCGCCGAAAATCGTTCCTAGGGATTCAGCGATTTGCTTCATTGTGATGAATTCAGGTCCAGCCAAATTGACTATTTCGTTTTTTGCTGTTTCGGCGAGGGCTGCAACGTTTCCTTCAGCTAAATCCTCAATGTAGATGAAGCATCTTCCTTGGTTTCCATCGCCAAAGATCGTAATGGGCTCATGCCTGAGGACTCTCTTCACAAAGATCGATATGGCCATGTTGGATCTCATTCGGGGGCCATAGGGAATGTCAAATCTCAGAATGGTGAAAGGCAACCCATGCTGCTGATTCCAAGAATACACTAGGTGCTCTTGCCCAATCTTAGTCTTAGTGTAAATGTGCTCAGGAAATGGAATCGGAGTGTTTTCGTCAACCACGCCTTTATTTCTGCCGTACACCCAAGTCGTAGATGCAAGGACTAGTCGTTCAACTTCTTCCGCAGTGGCAGATTTCAAAACATTCATGGTTCCCATCTCGTTGGTCATTAAGCAGACATCAAAATAGGATAGGGCTACGTTAACGTCTGCTATCGCTGCAAGATGGAAAACTGCTTCAATGTCCTTGCACGCTTCGAGAACACATTTCTCATCCAGCAAATCCCCTTTGACCCATTCTACATCGTCCCTGAGAGGTTCAGCTTGGTCAAAAACACGGACTTCATGCCCGTTTTGTATAAGTTTGTCCACAACATGGCTGCCAATGAAACCCGAGCCGCCTGTAACGAGTGCCTTCAACAATTTATCCTCCTTTATGAATGCATGACTTCTTTGATCTTCTCGATGACGTATTGTGCCTCATCCATCGTCATTTGGCTATAGACTGGGAGACATACAATTCGTTTGCAAGCTTCCTCAGTCGCTGGGAAGTCACCTTCCTTGACTTTGAGCAATCGGCTGTAAATCGGCTGCATGTGAAGTGGAGGCCAGTACACTTCGCCACTGAGTTTTACGCCTTTTTCTCGCAGTTTCTGTTTGAAACTGTCTCTCGAGATTTCCGGGGAGAGAAAAGCTACATACTTGTAGTAGTTGCTTAACGCGTTTCTTGGAACGTTAAGAGGTTTTATGCCGCTGATTTTGGAGAGCTCTCGGTCAAAATACTTCGCTATTTCATTTCTTCGTTTGACGAACTCTGGAAGCCGGCGTAGCTGTGTCAGTCCTATGGCCGCGCTTATTTCATTCATTCTCCAGTTGTATCCGACTTCGACGATTGTGTTGCTGCTGAAGCTTTCTTTTCCTTGGTCTCTGAATATTGCCGCTTTTTCAGCGATTTTCGGATCGTTGGTGGTGATCATGCCGCCCTCGCCGGTGGTCATGATTTTTGTCGGATAGAAACTGAAGCAGCCTGCTCTTCCAAATGATCCAGCTGATTTGTTGTTGAGTAAGCTTCCCTGAGCGTGAGCAGCGTCCTCAATTAGGCACAGATTGTGATCGTCGCAGATTTCTTTTATCAGTTCAATTTCAGGGCAGACTAGACCTCCGATGTGCACTGCGAGGACAGCCTTGGTTTTGCTTGTCAAATGCTTCCTTACATTGTCAGCGTTGATGCAAAGCGTTTCGGGGTCCATGTCAACGAAAACTGGTTTCGCTCCGATCAACACAACTACGGCTGCTGTGGCGCTGAAAGTGTTTGTTGGAAGTATAACTTCACAATCTTTCTTTATTCCAGATGCCCGTAGAGCGATTTCAAGAGCCGATGTTCCGGAGTTCACTGCCACGGCTTTCTTGACATTGCAGGTCTTTGCGAAATCCTCTTCGAAGCGCTTGGTGTAGGCTCCTAATGTGAGCATTCCGGAGTTCAGTATTTGCCTCACGTCGTTTTCGATTTGTTGAATGTCTTCTTGAGGAAAATAGGGTTTGGCTGGTGGGATGTCCATTGTATGCATCTAAGGTCTCCCTGCGCTTTCATACTGCAGAGTTAAAGCAACTGTGGGGACGCATGCATAAACTTTTCTTATTCCATGTTCAGTTTCTGGAACGCTATCTTCGATGGTAGAAAACATACAGTTTGCCGTCGCCGAAACCTTGCTGAGGTCCATAGATTGGCAGGCTGTTTTCTATGGTGTTCGAGACCACGTTGTTGAAAGCTTCGGCACCGAGTCTGGACTGGGTTACGATGAAGTAAGCGACTGTCGTGTTAGTGTAATCCATGGCTTGAACCATCCATTGTGTTGATGGGTCTCGAGTCATGTTGGCGAAAAAGTCGTATCCAATCTTCTTGGATTCTCCGAAGTAATAGGCTCGTGGGTTTCTGTTTCCGACTATTCTTTCAGCCGCAAAGATGGTCCAGATGTCGCCAATTACGACGTATTTTTCGCTAGTGGTCTTGTCAATGAATTCTACCGCCTCAAGCTCGTACGACGTTGTTTGCAGAGGAGCGACTTGAGGATAGGCAGCAGTAAGCGATAAAGTCAACCATCCTCCCAACGCAACTGAAAACAGCACGTTCATCGCGAGCAGGAGACCAAAAACACGGCGAAAGCCACCTCTTGGCAGATTTCTCAAACCAGCATCTTTCAAAGGTGACGCAAAACTCTTTCTAAGAGAAGACTTGAGCGATGCAATCGCTACAACAATCGCCATTGCCGCAAACGGAGCTACTATGAAGTCCCGGAATACCCAAAGTCTCTCTCCGCTGAATGGCACCTCCTCCATGAAGAGCTTTAGAATTCGGTAGTCAATTATCATTATCAAGAATGCTGCAGAAAGAAAAAGCACACTTGCTCGTGATTCTGTGAGCGGATTTCTTCTCACATGACGCAGAAGATATACTGTCCCGGCCACCCCGATGATTGGACCCACAATGACGAGGAAAACCGTCATGGGATTCGAGGCGTACGTAAGTTCGCCCAGCAAGAGCAAACCCGCAGCTTCCTGCAAGGGCAGTTCGGAGATTCTCTCCAAGGTGAAAGCTGTTTGAATTGCAGGACGGAAATATCTCAGATAGATTAGAGACACGGGCAAGAGTATGACGGAAAGGATGAAAGAGATAGCTACTGAGAACTTTGAGGTTGCTGACATTCCATCTCGGCTTGTGAACGACTTGAACGCTGTGGCCAAGATGAAAAGCGAGAAGGACATTATGCCGGTTAGGTAATGGGTGAGGAAGGAGAAGAAACAAAAAATCAACGTTAAGATTGTGATTTTGGGTTCGTTCGAAGACAAGTATTTCAAGATGAAGCATAGCGAGTAGAAGAAGAATATGAATCCTATACTGTTGGGAACTGATATTGCGCCAAAATAGGTCGCGTATGGGAAAGCAGAGACTAAAACACTAGCCAAAATCGAAGCCTTGTCGTTCTTCGTCACAGCGAGGGTCGTCAGGTAAGCAGCGATCGGAGTGAAGACGCCCCAAAGAACTGGCACAAGAAAGAGATGAACCCAAAGAAGATCGATGCTCAACATTCGTGCCAGAGCCACGGTCAGCGCAGCTTGGAAGTTCTCTCCTCTAAACCAATCATAGATCGTTGACTCTGTTTCTCCAGGATGAAACACGCCGTACAAGACTGCATTTTCATCTAATAGATGACTTCTTCGTAACCTAGTCTGTTGACCGCTTAGATCGCCTCCTGGAAAAACCACAAAGAAGAAAGAGTGGATAAGAATTGAATGAATAACTACAAGAATTAGCTTGACGTGGACTTTTTCCTCAGATGTTAGTAAAATTGCAGTCAAGATGGACGTTGCGATAAAAAGCACATGCATGAAAGCTGGGTGCAAGACTTCCCACACGGTGTGGGCTTCGCCGGTGCGCGATATAATCAGCAAATAGAATGAGAGACCGATAAGAAGCAAGTAAAGAATCTCGCCCACGCGGAGAAGTTTAGTGGAGGTGACGGTGTCAGATTGCATTTTTTCTGTTCACCATTTTGTTCAACGCTGAGGAGATTGTGGTCGTGGCCAACAGAGCAAGAGTGGACTTTGAGATGTCAAGATTGTATGCTATCAGGGCAATCCAGTTCAAGGAACCCAAGAGCATGGCAAGCAGCAGAATCCCGAATACAAGTCTGAAAAAGGCGCCCTCTTTCTTGAAAATGGCACTTCCCAAGAAAATAGAGTCTATCAAGAAGAATAGAATCGTCGCGATACCTCCAAGAACTGGAGACTTGAACAGGATTGAGTTTGCGTAAATCGCCAGAACTGTCACATAGGAAGTCAATGTGAAAAGAAATGTACGGTCTCTAGCGACCAGAGATTCCAGCTTGTCGAGTGAGTAGCTCACATGCATCACTAAATGACCTTTTGGGCGATGATTTTTGTCAAAGGAGAGCCTCGT
>Ga0153915_10004002_pt1 | contig 13559 bp, 13 predicted proteins | sample Opewatmetagenome_2_FD_107003 | JGI IMG/M metagenome (GOLD analysis project Ga0153915, IMG submission 107003) | Freshwater wetland microbial communities from Ohio, USA - Open water 3 Core 3 Depth 3 metaG | ecosystem: Environmental > Aquatic > Freshwater > Wetlands | place: USA: Ohio, Lake Erie... | reverse complement strand
TCGGATAATTCTCGTAGCGCGGCATCCCCGTCGTGAATACGTAACGTGCCAGCACACCGAGCAACCAGCGGGGATGCATCATTACATCGGTCACGTTTTTGCGCGTAAACGTGAACGGGATCGTGAACCCGCTGCGCAGGTTGTACTCCCGGTTACCCGGCACCACGCCGTCGACAGTCACCACCAGCGCCTTGAAGCCGGCGGCCCTCGCGCGCTCGACCAGCTTGTGCGACAGCGATTTGTCGGGCCACATGTAAAGCTGAAACCAGAGGTCGCCGCCCGCCTGCTCCGCAACCTTCTCCATGGCGGTCATGGATCCGGTGGCGAGCGTGAACGGAATGCCCGCGTCGGCCGCCGCCCGCGCCAGTGCGATTTCGCCTTCATGCCACAGCAGGCCCGCCACGCCGGTCGGGGCGATGACGATCGGCATTTTGTGCTTGTTGCCGAACAATGTGATTTCCTGGCTGCGTCCGGATACGTTGGCGAGCGTACGCGGCTTGAACCTGATGCGCTCGAACACGGCCCGGTTGTTGCGCAGTGACACCTCGTCCTCTGTCCCCCGGTCGACGAACTCGAACAGGCCTTTCGGCACGCGTTTTTTCGCGATCTCGCGCAGGTCGGCGATGTTGTATACACCCAGCGATTTGTCTTTCATCTTCAGTTCCTCTCTTGATTCCCGGATCGGCGGGTGATCGCACAGAACGCTGTTACTCTGCTTTGATCCCGGCTTCTTTCACCACTTTTGCCCATTTGGCGGTCTCGGCGGCGATGAATTTTCCGAACTCCGCAGTCGTCATCTTCACCGTATCCGCGCCCTGACTCTCGAACTTCTTCTGGATATCGGGCATGGCCAGAATCGCGGAAATTTCGCGGTACAACCTCGTCACGATGGCTGCCGACGTGCCCGCCGGGGCGAGGATGCCCCACCAATTGTTGGCCTCATAGCCCGGCACTCCGGCCTCTGCGATTGTCGGCACGTCCGGAACCGCCGGGTTGCGCTTGGCACTGCCAACGCCAAGCGCCCTGAGGCGCCCTGAGCGGATATGCGGAATCAGCTGCAACAGCGAACCTGTGCACAACTGGGTATTGCCCGCAATCACGTCCGCCATCGCCGGGCCGCCGCCCTTGAACGGAACGTGCACGATGTTGATGCCGGCCATCAGCCGCAACAATTCCGTGCCGAGATGCTGGAAGCTGCCGATTCCGGCCGACGCGTAGTTCAGCATACCCGGTTTCGCCTTGGCGAGCGCGATCAATTCCTTGACGGTCCTGGCCTGAATCTTGGGGTTGACCGTGAGCGCATTAGGCCCGGTGCCGAGAATGGAAACCGGCACGAATGCCTTCGCCGGATCGAACCGTAACCGCGACTTGTAAATCGAGGGGTTGTATGCGTAGGCAACGGAGATGATGAGCAAAGTGTAGCCGTCGGCCTGCGAATGGGCCGCGATATCGGACCCGATGATGCCGCCGGCCCCGCCGCGATTATCGATCACGACCTGCTGCCCGATGCGGGTCGTCAACTCAGCCCCCATCAGGCGCCCCACGATATCGTTGCTGCCGCCCGGAGGAAACGGAATGATGAGCCGCACCGGTTTTGTCGGGTAAGACTGGGCCAGGACGGGCGTCACGAGTTCCGGTATTGCCGCCGCAACCAGCAACGATACCAATGCACCCGCGACAACTTTACTGCGAGAGAACCACGTCGGCATCTTTTTCTCCTCTAAGAAAACTTCCTGTACGATTGGCCGAAGGGCGATTTCGAGCACGGAATGAAGCGGGCAGTGATCGCCAAACTCCCGAATTTGGAAGTATGCCACGCATTCACACCGGCGGGGTCGGTCGCTGTTTCACCGAATCACCGCGCGCGTGACCGCCCGGGTCTGACCGAAGGTGGGGACATACACCGAATGGGTTCCGGGACCGCCTGCGACGATAATGCCGATATCATCCGGCTGCAATGAAATCGGCAACAGGGTATCAGCGCTGAATCGGCTGAATTCACCGCCACGCGTATGGTGAGCGCGGGCATAATCTCTCGCCGCAAACCGGCTCGCAAGCAGGCCTGACTGTTCCCACAGCAGGCGTTTGACGTCGGTCTTGTCAAGACCGCCCAGTTTCAAGATCTCGGCATGCTCGGGCGACAGCACGACCCACGGCTGACCGCCGAAATGATAGTCGTTGCCCGTCGGGAAGGTCATGCTGTCCGCAATGACGCGCAGCAGGTCGTCCCCGTCCTTCGCGTGCGAGTTCATATTGAGCGTGCCCGATGCACCGACGACAGTGACCGTGCTTTCGCCTGCGGAGAATCCGCGCTCCACGTGCAGGGGTTCCCAAGGGCTTTCCGCTTCGTTCTCGGCGCAGCAGAAGGTGTACTTGGCGGGCTGCCCATGAGTCGCGCGGTCCATGTCTCCGGGCAATGCGCCGCCGATATTTTGCAGAATGAGACGCACTGCGCGTCCTATCGTTGCATTGGCCCTCGTTCCCTGGCCGAGGCAGTTGAGACGTGCGTTGACTCCGATCTCGCGCGCGACCGGGCCGTTAATTATTATCCATGGCGTCGCGGGGTTGGTCGTAGCCTGTATGCCCTGGAGGTTAAAACGCGGCTCAGCCATCGCCTCCACCGCCGCGACCAGGACAGGAAGATATTCCGGCCTGCAGCCGGCCGTCACTGCATTGATTGCGATACGCTCCACCGTGGCGACCCCGAAACCGGGGGCGACCGTGGCAACGATCTCGCCGGGAGCCCGACGCGTCTGCCGCAGCATGCGCTCCACGCGCTCCGGAGTAGGCGGCACGAGCGGCAACCCGTCGCTCAAGCGCCGCTCCTCGCAGAACTCATTGAACGCCTCCAGTTCGTAAGGCGCCTCGATGCGCTTCGCGCGGTCGGCAGCTGCCGCGCTCGCTTCACCGCCTTCGGTTCCGCGTCCCGACACCAGGCGCGCGATATCGTCCACGCACTGCTCGGCAATCCTTCGCACCTCCTCGCGATTCCGCAGCCCGAAGGGATGGGGAATGACGGCGATCGGCAGATCCGGACACCCCAACGCCTTCGCCTGCGCGCGTCCAAGAGTGGCAAATGAAGTCGAGCATATGGTCAGGGCGGTGACGTCCCTTTTTGCCGCTTCCACACTGTCGTGGATACTCCACGACGTGCATGACCCTCAGTCGCCCGAACCCGTAACCACCAGGTCACATCGCTCCTTCACATCCGCCAGAATGGTTTCAGGCGCCGGGATCGACGCGGCGAGCTTGCGGTGCCGAACCACCGACGCGACACCGTACTTTTCCTCGAGCAGCCTGGCGAGATCGTCAACGAGGTAATTGAAGTTGGGCTTCGAATTGTCAATAAATCCGACGACCTTGCCCTTGAGTCCATCCAGAGGCTGCCACGAATATTGTCGCGAGGCAGTTCCGGAAGGGGCCTTTGGATCGAGGATCACGAGGGTTTGGTTCATACAACGCTCCTTCTGAGGGATTATGTACTCCTAAGCGGTTTCCCTGAATCGCTTCACGACAGGACCCCAACGTTCGATTTCCCCGGCGATGAATTCTCCAAATTCGCCGGACGTGCTGCCACAAGGCACAATCCCTGCCGAACGAAGTGCGTTTCGCACGGGGTCGAACTGTACGGCCGCACGTACGGCATCGCTTATCCGGGCGACGATGCTTTCCGGTGTCGCTTTGGGCGCGACGATGCCCAACCAGTTCACGACCTCGTAGCCCGTCAGTCCGGATTCAGCAATGGTCGGAATGTCGGGTGCAATTCCACTGCGCGTCGCCGAAGTGACGGCCAGGGCGCGGAGCGCTCGGCGTGTGCAACGCGGCAGCATGGACATCATGTTGTTGAAGCTCAGTGACACGTGCCCGCCCTCCAGATTCCGGTACAACAGCTCGGTTTCGGCATATGGCACGTGGCGCAATTCAATCCCTGCCATCGCCTGAAACAACTCGGCAGCCAGATGCGGCCCTCCGCCAACCGCGGAACTTGCATACGTCAATCGCCCCGGAATCGTCCTCGCGAGTTGTATCAGCTCACGTGGAGACATGCAGGGAATCGACGGATGACAGGCAAGCAGAAGCGGGGATTGGGTCAACAATGAGACCGGGGCAAAATCCCGCACAGGATCGTAACCCAATGTGCGGTCGAGGTGGGGGGCAAGCGCGTGCGTTCCGAGGGTCGCCATGAAGAGTGTGCGGCCGTCCGGTGTGCTCGTGGCCACCCTCTTGGCCGCCTCGGCGCCATTTTTCCCGGGAAGAAGCTGAACATCCACGGGTTCACCGATATGCTCGGCAAGTACAGGCGCGATCGCTCGTGCGATCTGATCCGAGGCGCTGCCTGGCGAAAATCCGAGCACCAGCCGGGTTCGCCGGCCCGCCAGACTTCCCTCAACCGGGTGGGGCTGCCGGATTGCCCGATCATTCTCACTCATAGATGGATGTGTCGCGGAATATGGTAACGCATACCCCGCCGACCCCTGAAGAAGTTTCAGAATCGCCTGACCGTGCGCCGTGCCGCAAGGATGATCGTTTATCCGGTGCGGAAACGCTTCGCATCGAGCCGGAAACCGGTCAAAACCGCCGGCTTCATGACATAACGGCAAGTTTTATTACTATAATTTATTATTGTTTGTAGGCATACCCTGCATGACGTATAGTTTGCGTCGTTGCCGCCCGCATGATCGACCGGCCGGCGCGCGAAGAGAATCGCACAGAACCCCATGATGATGCTTGAATACGAAGGCAAGCGTTTTCTTGCCTCGGCCGGTATTCCGGTGCCTGAGGGCGTCGTGATCGGAAATGGCGAGAGGTCGCTGGAAGAGGCCCGCCCCCGGATGCCGGCATTTCCGTTAGCGGTCAAGGCGCAGGTTCGCAGCGGCGGCCGGGGCAAACAGGGCGGAGTGCAGCAGGTAAAAACAGACGATGCGCTTGCCGCGACCGTGGCGAGACTGTTCGACACCCGTTTCGGAGAAGCAAAGCCCGCTGCACTGCTGGTGGAATCCTGGCTTCCGATCGCGCGCGAGACCTATCTTTCGGTGGCTGTGGATGGACGCGCCGACGGATATGTCGTGATGTACTCCCCTCGCGGCGGTGTGGACATTGAAGACGGTCCGCCGCCGGCCCGCTACCCGGTCGGCACCCCGTGGAACTTCCGTATCCATGAGCTCCGGAAAGTTCTTGAAGGGGTCGAGGCCGATTACCAGTGGCGCGAGAAAGTCGTCGCCTTGGCGCAGCGGCTGGTGCGGACCGCGTCCGCGCACGATTGCACGACGATCGAGATCAACCCGCTGGTCAAGCTGACAGACGGCGCCCTGATGGCCGCGGATGCCAAGGTCGTTCGCGATGAATGGGCCGGATTTCGAAACCAGGAGATTCGTCAATATCGCGAAGCGGAAAAGCAGCGAGCGGACCCGTTGCTGCGCGATTGCCTGAACATGCAGCACATGTACGTGCGGCTGGACGGGAACATCGGGCTCATTTCGGGCGGCGCCGGCATGACGATGGCCGTGATGGACATGATCGCGGATTACGGGGGCCATCCCGCATGTTTTCTCGATTGCAGTCCCGGACCGACTTCGACACGCGGTTATCGTCCGGCATTCGCGATGCTGGATGCGGATCCGCAGGTCAAGGTCATCCTCGTCAGCGTTTTCGGCGGAGGAACGCAGATGCAGCGCGTTGCAAAATCGATGAAAGAGGTGATGGCGGAGCGCAAGAGCAGCAAACCCGTGATATTCCGGCTCGATGGCACCAACGTCGACCAGGTGCCCGGCATCTTCGTGCAATTCGGAGCGCACAACCATGCGCGGCTTGAGGATGCGGTGGCCGAGGCCGTGCGTCTGTCCGGAGCCCGCCTGTGAGCATACTTCTCGATCGCAGCAATCGCGTATTGGTACAGGGCGTGACCGGCCAGATGGGCACGTTCTTCGTGGAAGACGCCCGCAAATACGGCACGCAGGTCGTCGCAGGTGTGTCGCCGGGACGTGAAGGCGCGAGCGTCGGAGACGTACCGGTCTTTGGCAGCGTGCGCGCCGCGCGCGAGGCAACCGGAGCGGATACCGCGATCGTGTTCGTGCCGCCCGCTGCCGTTCTCGGTGCCGCCCTCGAAGCCATCGAGGGCGGTTGCAGGCTGGTCGTCGCAACCGCCGATGAGTTGCCGGTACTCGACACGATTGAGTTGCGCGCGGCGGCCCGCGCCAATGGAACCGCGCTCGTCGGTCCGAATTCACCGGGCATCATTTCTCCCGGCAAGGCTAAACTGGGTTTCATGCCGTCATTTTGTTATACGCAGGGCAACGTCGGCGTGATTTCGCGCAGCGGATCGCTATCCTACGAATGCTGCAAGCGCCTGACGCTGGCAGGCATGGGCCAATCCACCGTGATCGGTATCGGCGGCGACCCTGTCAAAGGCACGACCGCGGCCGAAGCGCTGGAATTGTTCCATGCCGACATGGAAACCACTGCGGTGTTGTATCTCGGTGAGATCGGCGGGTCCGAAGAGCTGTTCGTCGCCGAGTATGCTGCGAGATCAGGCGCAAAACCGGTTGCCGCGTTGATCGTCGGGCAGACCGCGCCGCCGGGAAAGAAAATGGGGCATGCCGCCGCGTTGATCGGTTCGAAGGCGGAAGGCCACCAGGCCAAAGTGGCGCTGCTGCGCGACGCCGGCGTGCGCGTTGCGTCCGGTCTGGCACAGATGGTCGATGCGACGCGGGCCGCGCTGGCGACCCGCGAGTGCGCCGCCGCGTAGCGGCCAAGATACAGGATCAAAGGAGAAGCAACGTGAACAAGCACGTCGAACTCGGAATTTCCGAAGAAGCACCGGAAGGCCTCATCAACGAACAAAGCATGACCGCGGCACGCGCGCTGATCGGCGCCAAGCTGAGGCCTGAACAGTATCTGCGCGATGCCAGCGTCGATTCGATCATCATTTTCGCGAACGGCATCGGCGATCTCAATCCACTTTATCGCGACCAGGAATACGCCCGCTGGACGCGTTTCGGCAGCGTGATCGCCCACCCCTGCTTTCCGTGGACGCATCACTGGCCGGGCCGCTCGTACTGGGGGCTGCCCGGCGTGCACGGCTTCGGCGTCGCGATCGACTGCGAGTTCTACCGCAACGTGCGTCCCGGCGACCGGATCAACATCTGGAACCGGGTGATCGGCGTGGAGGAAAAACCGTCCAGGTTCTCCGGCAGGATGGCGATGCAATACCTGGAATCCACCTATACCAATCAGCGCGACGAAATCGTATGCCGGGCACTGGGAATGACCGCCCGGCATGAGCGCAAGGCGTCGCGCGAGAAAGGCAAGTACAAGAATATCAAGACCCACGTCTATACCGACGAGGAACGCGCGGCCATCGATCAAAAAGTGATGGACGAGCCTGCCCGCATACGAGGTGCGAACACGCGTTACTGGGATGACGTGAACGTGGGCGATGCGATCGACGAGATCGTAAGGGGCCCGCTGTCACTGTCCGATACGATGGCTTTTGTAATTGCCTCCGGCCGGGGCGCGGCGCATGGTGCGCTGCTGCGGCACGCCGCCAGACACCCCAAGCACTACATACGGAACAAGGAAGCCGGCGGCGGCGTCGAGTACACCGACATCGGCCACCACCGGGAGGACTTTGCGAAGAAGGTCGGCGTGCCGGGCATGTACGATTACCTGCCGCAGCGCGCCTGCTGGTTTGCCACCGCCATCACCAACTGGATGGGCGATGACGCCGTGCTGAAGCGCCTGCGCATGGAAGCACGGATGTTCAATCTTCAGGGCGATACGACTTTTATCAACGGCAAGGTTGTGAAAAAATACGTCAAGGATCGTTGCGCGCTAGTCGACATCGAGATGAGCGGAACAAACCAGCGCGGTGAAGTGAGCTCGCCCGGGTTTGCGACGGTCATGTTGCCGGCGCGCGATGTCTCCACCCGGATTCCGATCGACGGGACGGTCGTCGATCTCGACTTGCCGCCTGTCCGGTAACCGTAGCCGGGGGAAATGCCATGGCCGCCGACGCGATGTATCTGGTCCTCGACATGATCAACGATCTGGTGCATGCGGACGGGCCGAACGGCAAGAAGGGGTATGGGCCCGAACTCGCGCGCCGCAATACGATTGCCAACACGGCGGAAGCGCTGCACAAAGCGCGCGCCGCCGGCGTCAGGATTGGTTACGTACGCGTGGGATTTTCTCCCGATTACCGCGAATGCCCTCCAGGCTCGAAAATATTCCAGGGCGCAAAGAAGGCCGGCATGTTCAAGCTCGGGACCTGGGGCACGGAAGTCCATCCCGCGCTCGCGCCCCGGCCGTCCGACTTCGATATCGTCAAGCATCGGGTAAGTCCCTTCTATGCAACCAGCCTTGAAGCGATACTGCGCGCGAACGGCATACGGCGTCTTTATCTCTCCGGCGTATCCACGAGCGGAGCGGTGCTGTCGGGCGCCAAGGACGGACACGACCGCGACTACGACGTTTACGTGCTGGAGGATTGCTGCTGCGCGCTCAGCGAAGAGCAGCACCGCGCCGTAGTGGATCAGATGAAACGGATGGCCACGATACTGACGGTGGGCGAGGTTACCTTCAACGAAAATGCCTGAGAACCATGAGATTCTCGGCATATCTGATCCTGCTATGCGTCAACGCTACGTGGACCTTCCCGCCCGAAGCGCACGCGCAAACGTACCCGAACCGGCCGTTGCGCTTCGTGATCCCATTTCCTCCCGGCGGCGGAGCGGATAATCTTGCCCGGATCCTCGCCCACAAGGTTGCGGAGGACCTCGGTCAGCAAATCGTGATCGACAATCGCGGCGGCGCCGCGGGGAACATAGCCGCCGAGGTCGCGGCGAGAGCGAATCCCGACGGGTATACGCTGCTGCAGGGGAATGTGGCCCACACCATCAGCAGAACCCTCTACCACAAGCTGAACTACGACCTCGTCAGGGATTTTGCGCCGGTCACCCGGCTTGCCTCCGTCCCTTTCATGCTTCTCGTAAATCCCTCCTTGCCGGCGCATTCGATCAAAGAGTTGATCGCGTTGGCCAGGTCCAAGCCGGGTGAGCTCGATTACGCGTCGTCGGGAAACGGCGGGCCGAGCCACATGGCGATGGAGCTGTTCAAGTCTGCAGCCAACATGAACATCAGGCATATCCCGTACAAAGGGGCCGGGCCGGCGGCGGCGGACCTGATCGGCGGCCGTGTGCAGATGATGTTCTTCACTCTTCCGGCCGCCGTGCCGCATATCAGGTCAGGGAAACTCAAAGCTCTGGCGATCGCGAGCGCGCATCGGGTTCCCCAGGCGCGTGAGGTCCCGACATTTGACGAGTCGGGCGTGCGCGGATTCGAGGCGACCACGTGGTTCGGCGTTCTGGTCCCATCCGGAACACCGCGTTCAGTCATAAACCAGCTTCACAAGGCGTTCGCTTCAGCTCTTGCCGCGCCGGATGTCCGTGCCCGCCTTGTCGGCCAGGGATTCCAGGTGTTGGGGAGCACGCCTGAGGAATTCGGAAGCTTTATCAGCGCGGAAATCGCCAAATGGGCCGGAGTCATCAAGGCATCTGGCATCACGATCAACTGACGATGGCGTGGCGTTAAGGATGATTGTTCCGCGAGGGGCATCGGGCTGCTGTCAATGCGATCGCCGAATTCGGGATCAGTCGGACAAAGGACAACGCCAGTGAATGCTTCACCTTCAGGATTTACCAAGCCGACGATTCCGGGACCCGACGCAAAGACCAGAAAACCCGAATTGAAGCTTCCGCCGGCATCATGCGACTGCCACGCACACGTATTCGGCCCGCAGAGCAGATACCGTTACGCCGAGAACCGCCGGTACACCCCTCCGGATGCGTTGGTCGGCGACTACGTCAGGATGCTGAGGACGCTGGGGGTCGAGCACGCGGTGCTGGTTCAACCCAGCGTCTACATGACGGACAACTCCGCCATGCTCGACGCGCTGATTGAATCGGATTTTTCGCTGCGTGGAGTCGCGGTCGTAACCGAGACCGTTACCGACGCCGAACTGCGGCGCATGCACGAGGCTGGAGTCAGAGGGCTGAGGCTCAACCTGCGGTTTGAAAATGGTGCGTCCGCCGCAGCGGCTCCATTGCTTGCGAAGCGGGTAGCGCCGTTCGGATGGCATTTGCAGTTTCGCATCAATAGCGGGGATTTCGTTGAAATGAAGCCCCTGCTTGAATCGCTGCCGGTCGACATCGTGATCGATCACATCGGGCAGGTTCCGGTGGAAGACGGTGTGAGGGGAAATGCGTTCCAGATCATACTTGCGTTAGTAAGAAGCGGCCGTTGCTGGGTGAAATTGTCGGCGCCCATGCGGATGTCCAGGCTGGAGTTCCCACACTCCGATGTCACGCCGTTCGTGCAGGCACTGGTTGAGACACGGCCTGACAGGATGGTTTGGGCAACCGACTGGCCGCACACGACGATCACCGGGAAAATACCCAATGATGGGGACTTGGTAGACTTGCTGACCGACTGGATACCGGATGTTTCGTCGCGGCACCAGGTACTCGTCGACAATCTCGCGAACCTTTACGGGTTCTAGCGGGTGCTTGCATCCTGACGTGCCCTGGAAGGCCCGCTTCGATTCAATTAAGCCGCACGCCCGACCGCGGTCTGCACGACCTGCTCGAGGATACGCACCGGGTGATGGCCTGCGTGTTGCTCGCCCTTATCGTGATCCACGTCGTGGCCGCGCTGCGGCACCACATCTTCAAGAAGAACGACGTCCTGCAGCGCATGTGGTTCGCGAATTGAGGTCGCTCGACCAGCAAGACGCGACGCGCCGGTTGATTGGCCGGCCCCCCGAGGCAGACCTTCCGGAATCTATTTTTCGGCGAGCCCGGTCGTCTTGACGACGCGCGCCCACCGGTCATGCTCGGCCCGCATGAATTTCGCCATCTCTCCGGGGCTCGATGGTTTGGGCTCGGAGCCGTGCTTGCGCAGTTGCTGCGAGAGTTCCGGTGAGCGCAAGGCTTTCACCACCGCCTCGTTCAAGCGTGCGATGACCGCGCGGGGAGTGCCGGCGGGTACAAGCAATCCGTTCCAGGTCACGTACTCGAACCCGGGGACCCCCGATTCGGCAACGGTCGGCACCTCGGGTAGCGCCGGCGACCGCGTCGCACTCCCCACGGCAATCGCCTTCAGCCTGCCACTCTGCAAATGCGGCAGAACGGATGGAATACTGTTGAACAGCATTGAGACCCGCCCCGCCATGAGATCGGTCGTTGCCGGACCGCCGCCCTTGTAGGGAATGTGGACGACGTCGATGCCGGTCATGGCCTTCAGGAGTTCCATGCCCATGTGGTTCGGACTGCCGACGCCAGGGGATGCGTAGTTGATCTGTCCAGGGCGCGAGCGCGCGAGCTTGATCAACTCGCCTACCGAATTTGCCGGGAGGCCGGGGTACGCGACCAGGACTTGCGGATTGACGACGAGCAGACTGATCGGCGCGAAATCACGCTCGGCGTCATACGGGATCTTCTTGCGCAGGAGCGGGTTGATCGAAAGACCGGCGGCGGTCCCAAACAGCAACGTGTATCCGTCGGGGGAAGCATGCGCGACGATGTCCGTGCCGATGACGCCGCCGGCGCCTCCGCGATTATCGACGACGACCTGCTGGCCCAAGTCGCTTACCAGGTGCGGCGCCAACATGCGCGCGACGGTGTCCGTCGCACCGCCGGGCACATAGGTCACGACAATGCGCAGCGGCTTGGTGGGATAAGCCGAGGCAGCCAACAGAGGCGACGCGACGGCCCCCAATATCGCGGAAAGCAGGAAACGCAAGATCATGGTTTTCCTCCATTTATGTGGCATTTATGACGGCGTTGGGCTAAAGCAAGCACAGTAGACGGTCCATGCGGGCGTCCCGATCGAACGTCCAAATAGTCTCGAGCAACTCGCCGCATTTTGCGGCTCCGATCACAGGTTTGCAATTCACGGCGAATTTGCGTTCGAGGTCGCCGTCCGACATCGGATTGCCACCTTCGCCTTTCGGATCGAGAACGCGGGCCCCCACGCTTCTTCCACTATTTAGTCCGATCTCCACGGCCCCGGAGCGGCACCCGGGATAGATGCGCTCGCATTGCTCGTCGACGCGGGTTTCGCAAAGCTCGATCAGCCGGCGCACTGCCGGACGCGCGAGACTTTCCGGAAGAAACATGTGTGCCGCGACGTCCCCGTCGGCCAGCGCGAGAGCCGCCCCCACTGGAGCGCTCATCTGCGCGTCGAGCAGATTTCCGCAATGCCTGTGATCATGGCCGTGAACGCCGACCGAGTACATCCCGATCCGCATCCACTCGACATCGCCCGGATCGATTCGATGCTCGCCCCGTAACGACAGGATGCCGTCGATCACTGCGTGGTAGTGGCGGCAGCATGGATAGGGCTTGAAATACACGCTCGATATCTCGTATCGTTCCCCCAGCCCTTCCAGCAGCCGTTCCCAATTGAGCTTTCCACCGGCATAGCATTCCCCGAAACCGTAGCGGCCTTCGAGTATCCTGCCCGGCCCGGTGATGCCTCGAGCCGCGAATTCAGCGCAGAGGAGGCCGTCACGAGCGGCCTTGCCCGGGTGGATGCGCTTCACTTCCGCGCCTTCGTCGAGGTACTGACGAACACCGCCGGCAAAGCTCCCCGCAAGGCCCAGCGCATGATTGGTCTGTGCCGCGTCCAGCTTGAGCAGGCTTGCTACCGCAGCCGCCGCGCCGAATACGCCCGCGAGTGGTGTGTTATGAAATCCGCGCTCCGCCGTAACGGGATGCATGGCGGCGGCGATACGGAGCATGACATCGTATCCCAATACCACTGCAGCAATAACCTGCCGCGACGTTGATCCGCGCTGCTCCGCGGCAGCGAGAGCGGCGGGGAAGATCGCTCCGGAAGGGTGCGCCGATCCATGCGTATGGCCGTCGTCGAAATCAAGGCCATGGGTGTTTGCGCCGTTTACGAGCGCGGCGTTGCTCGTTGAAAGCTTCACGCCGGCGCCGATCACGGACGCGACCCGGCTCGCATCCGTTTCCCTGAAATACGAGAGCAGCGCGCGGGAAACGGGCATGTTGGACCCCGCAACCGCGCAGGTAACGTGGTCGAGCAGCGCGCGCTTGAAGGCGTGGATTACCGGAGAGGGCAAATCTTCGAAACTCGTATTTGCCACGTGCTCCGCCAGGCGGACGCTGGCTCCGACTGCCGGTGCATCCACGCCGAACCCTTCTCTGCCGTCACTCATCGAACACCACGATTCCGTCCACAGCGACCACGCCGTCCCCCTCCTGTTTCACGATCAGCGGATTGATCTCCGCTTCGCTCACCGCAGGGGCTTTGAGCGCTGCGATCCGCGACAGCGCTCTGATCGCCCGCGCAAGGGCGGTGCAGTCTCCCCGCGGCAGGTTCCGGTAGCCTTGCAGCACCGCCAGATCGCGCACTTCCGCAATCATGGCTTCGGCCTCCCGCAGACTTACCGGGGCAAGCCTGACACAATACTCCCGTTTCAGTTCCGCGGCTGTTCCGCCAGCCCCCAGCATCACCACCGGGCCCACCTCCGGATCACG
>Ga0153915_10004001_pt1 | contig 13561 bp, 8 predicted proteins | sample Opewatmetagenome_2_FD_107003 | JGI IMG/M metagenome (GOLD analysis project Ga0153915, IMG submission 107003) | Freshwater wetland microbial communities from Ohio, USA - Open water 3 Core 3 Depth 3 metaG | ecosystem: Environmental > Aquatic > Freshwater > Wetlands | place: USA: Ohio, Lake Erie... | reverse complement strand
TTGCGTGCAGGGATACCGCCTGCCTGATGCCCATGCCCATATTCCTCGCCCACGGGCTTACCCAGAGACTGGCCCATGTGCGCAAGTCGGGGAAACTGGCATGGCTGAGGCCTGACGGAAAATCCCAGGTTACGGTTGAGTATGTGGACGGAAAACCAAAAAAGGTCCATACCGTGGTCATAGCCGCCCAGCACAATCCCGATGTGGACTATGACGCACTGAGGGAGGCCATTATCGAAGAGGTAATCAAGGATGTCATCCCCGGGGAGATGCTTGACAAGCACACAAAGTTTTATATCAATACGACCGGCAGGTTTGTTGTCGGGGGGCCCCTGGGAGATTGCGGTCTGACCGGGCGAAAGATCATCATGGATACATATGGCGGTTTCGGTTATCACGGCGGGGGCGCCTTTTCCGGAAAGGACCCGTCCAAGGTCGACCGGAGCGCCTCATACATGTGCCGTTACGTGGCAAAGAATATCGTCGCGGCTGGCCTTGCTGAGAGGTGCGAGATCCAGGTCGCCTACACAATCGGCCAGGCAGACCCTGTCTCCGTACAGGTAGGGACAGACGGAACAGGCGTTATATCAAACGCCGAATTGACGAATATTGTCAAGAAGGAGTTCGATCTCAGGCCCAGGGCCATCATTGAAAAGCTTGACCTCAGACGGCCCATATTCAGGAAGACGACAAACTATGGCCACTTCGGACGGGAACTGCCGGAGTTCAACTGGGAAAAGACAGACATGGCAGAGACCCTGAAGAAGGCCGTGAAATAGCCTTTCCTGATAATCGAGGATTTTGACCTCACTGCGACCTGGGTATTGTGCCTTTCGCTTGCAGTTTGATCTTCAGGATCCTCCCTAGCCATCAAATTATTATAAGAGGAATCGATATGAATTACGATATTAAAGACATTACACTGGCGGAAAAGGGCCGGTTGAGGATTGAATGGGCCGGGATGAGCATGCCGGTGCTTAATAAAATCAGGGAGAGGTTTCTTAAGGAAAGACCCTTGAAGGGCCTGAGGCTTTCCGCCTGCCTCCATGTGACTACCGAGACGGCAGGGCTTGTCAAGACACTCAAGGCGGGCGGGGCAGATGTCGTACTCTGCGCATCAAACCCCCTTTCAACCCAGGATGATGTGGCCGCATCCCTTGTGGCGGATGACAAGGTGCCTGTCTTTGCCATAAAGGGCGAGGATCATGCAACCTATTACAGCCACATACTTGCGGCATTGAAACACAAACCGCACATGACAATGGATGACGGCGCAGATCTTGTGAGCTCTATCCTTTTTGTTGCGCTTCAACGATGGGATGACCTGGAGCCCTCTGTGGCAAAGTGGGCGAAGTCCCTTACGGTAAAGGAAAGAAAGGAGTTTTTATCCGGCATAGTCGGCGGGACAGAGGAGACTACCACGGGCGTTATCAGACTTAAGAGCATGGAGAAGGACCGGGTCCTGAGATTCCCCATTATCTCCGTTAATGATGCAGACACAAAGCATCTCTTTGACAACCGCTACGGCACAGGTCAGAGCACGGTTGACGGGATTATAAGGGCAACCAACAGGCTCCTTGCCGGGTCTAAATTTGTAGTAAGCGGTTACGGCTGGTGCGGGAGGGGCGTTGCATCCCGTGCAAAGGGGCATGGCGCAGATGTGATAATCTGCGAGGTAGATCCCTTGAGGGCGCTTGAGGCGGTCATGGACGGGTTTCAGGTAATGACCATAGCCAAGGCCGCGCCCATCGGCGATTTTTTCTGCACCCTTACGGGTGATATAAACGTCATCCGTAAAGAGCATTTCAAGGTCATGAAGGACGGAGCGATCGTCTCAAACTCGGGCCACTTTAATGTGGAGCTGGATCTTGTGGGCCTTGCAAAGATGTCCAAAGGACGCCGTTATGTGAGGGAGTTTGTGGAGGAGTTCTCGTTAAAGGACGGCCGCAGGATCTATGTCCTTGGCGAGGGTCGCCTTATAAATCTTGCCGCGGCAGAGGGCCACCCATCCAGCGTGATGGATATGAGCTTTGCCAATCAGGCACTCTCAGCAGAATACATGGCCAAGAACCACTCTGAATTGGAGAAGAAGGTCTACCCGGTGCCCAGGGATATCGACAGGGAGATCGCCAGGCTTAAACTCGCCTCTATGGGGGTGGAGATTGACACCCTTACCCAGGAACAGGCAAAATACCTCTCCTCATGGGACATGGGGACCTGATAAAGTCATTAAATAAACGGCCGCATCTTTCAGGTGCGGCCGTTTCATTTCCATCCCAGGAATCCGAATAATTGATATGCCCCCACGCCGCCCAGATAGGAAACGACCAGGGTAATAATGATTGTAGCTATAAACCATCTGTTACTGTTCATCTCCTTTCGCAGTACAGCGACGGTTGCCGAGCAGGGGATAAAGAGCATCATCACCACCAGAAAGGCGGCGGCAGAGGCTGCACTCATTACTGTAGGCAGCATGACGGCCAGACCGTCTTTTCCCACGGAATAAAGAACGCCCAGGGCGGCCACAACGTTTTCTTTGGCGACTATACCTGTTAATAAGGCGGTAATCATCTTCCAGTCAAGGCCAAGGGGTGCCCCCAGGGGCTGTATGAATCTGCCCAGGGATGCAAGGAGGCTTTCCTCAACATTGCCTGTGGGAAAATAAGACAAAAACCAGATGAGCAATGATACACCCAGGATCACGGTTCCGGCCTTGCGTATGAAAGAATAGGTCCTTGACCATACGACCATCCCGATGGTCTTCAGATCAGGGGTGTGATAGATCGGCAACTCCATGATAAAGGGTGCGTCTTGTTTTGAGATTGTCTTGTTGACAAAAAAGCCTGCCACCCCCAGTGCTGCAATGTTAAGGGCCAGGATGCCCCATGAGACATAGACGGCATGTCTCCCGAAGACGGCAGCGGAGACCAGGGTCAGAACGGCCAGTCGGGAGGTGCAGGGGACAAAGGGGATAAGAAGCATTGTGAGCAAACGGGCCTTGCGCGTCTCGATAATCCTTGCGCCCAGCACGGCGGGGACATTGCAGCCGAACCCCAGGCACATGGGGATGAAGCTCTTCCCGTGCAGACCGACAAGGTGCATGATCCTGTCCATCACAAATGCCGCGCGCGCCATATATCCTATATCCTCCAGGATAGCCATCACGGCAAAGAAGATAAGAAGCAGGGGCAGGAATGTGATGACTGATCCTACGCCGCTGATGACCCCGTTCTGAACCAGGCCGCCAAGCCAGTCGGGCCATCCGGATATGGACGGTTCGATGAATTCATCAAAGATTCGGATGCCCTTGTTCATAAGGTTTTGCAGGGGCACCCCTACGCTGTAGGTCAGAAAGAAGACAAGGGCCATGATAGCCAGGAGAAGGGGTATCCCGAAGACAGGGCGTGTCAGGACGTGATCGATCCTGTCCGTGAGAACGACCTGCCCCATTTTAAAGTGCGATACCGCCGCCCTGGTCATCCTTTCAATCCAGTCATAACGCCCGTTGACCACTGCATGAAGGGCGTCTTCATGCTTGCTCAACAGGTTCATTATATTGTCCCAGGAGGGTTTGTCGAGGCGCTGTTCAACCATGGCGGAGACCTCCGGGTCGCCCTCCATGAGCTTGACTGACACCCATCGGGGTGTGTAGGGGGGCTGAACAAAGGGTGTGACCGACAGGAGTATCTTCTGATAGATGTCCTGATGATCGGCGGAGACCTCCGGGAGTTCAGGATGAAACTCCTGATCGCAGGAGGCCATCTCATCAATTTGATTCACAAGTTCCTTAATGCCGCTGTTGCGTTTGGCAATCATGGGGATAACGGGGATGCCGAGGGAATCCTGCAGTGCCCCTGTGTCGACCTGTGTGCCCTGGGCCTCGGCTACGTCCAGCATGTTAACGGCTACAATCACGGGCGTATTAAAAAGAAGGACCTCGGCCAAAAGATAGAGGCTTCTCTCCAGGGCAGCGGCGTTGAGGACGAGGACAACAAGATCGGGCCTTTCGTTGATGATAAAGTCGCGGGTGACCCTTTCTTCTTCGGAAAAGGCGGTGAGGCTGTAGGTGCCGGGCAGATCGACGATGCGGATAAATGCAGAGCCTGTGCGGTGCACACCCTCCTTCTTTTCAACGGTTTTGCCCGGCCAGTTGCCGACGTGTTGTGAAAGGCCGGTAAGGATGTTGAACACAGTGGATTTGCCGACATTGGGCTGACCCACCAGGGCTACGGATATCTCCTTTTCAACAGGAGGGAGGCATGTATCATCGGCCGGTTCAATCTTATAGGCCACGATCTTCGAGGCCTCGCCTCGGCCCAGGGCGATGCGGGTTGCAGCAACAGAGACAACAACCATGCCGCCGCTGACCTGGGCGATCCGGAACCTGGCGCCTGAGACAAGCCCCATGCCAGCAAGGCGGCTGGTCAAGGCCGAGCCTCCTTCAATCGAATGGATTATCCCCTTATCCCCTTCCTGCAAATCTGTAATAACAACCAAGTTGCTCATAAAATAAGATCTTTCCTTATAAAGGTCAGAATACCCGTCAAGCCAGTCCCTATTTTGATCTTTCAGTCCTCTCCACAAATGCCCGGCCTTTCTTGAATGATTCAACAGAGTCGAAAGAGGCCTTAGTCTCATTCATAATGGTGTGCTGTTTTGCGAATAAAAGGATATCTGTAATCCTTCTTGTCTCTGGATTGAGAATATCTGTCAGCAGTTGAGCGACCTGGGGCCTGCTCAGGCCCTCCAATGCGTCAAGACTCTCCTGGAGTCTGTCAAAATCCCTTTCATAATCAAAGGTGAGGGCCTGGAGGAGTATCCGTTTCTCATCGATACTTTTGGGTTTTTCCAGGAGTTCCTCGCGCACAGCTGCCTTGTATTCGGCAAATTCCTCATCGGACAGCGCCGCGAATCTGGCAGGGAGGGTGCTCAGGAAGGCCTCCGCCTTCTGACGTATCAGATCTGCCGGGTGGCTTTCCGACTGGGTAACAAAAAACAGGTAGTACTGCCCGTTATCCTCCGGTGCAACAGCCCATACGATATAACCCAGCTGCTGACGCGTCCGCATCTCCGCATAAAATAGCGGTGAGATAAATTTATCAAGTATTCGTGCAGTCATCCTCAATCCGGGGGTTTCGCTGCCCAGATAGACTGACCGCCACAGGCAGGAATTATTGGTCTCCAGCCTTTCAATATATGTGAGGGGGTCTTTCGCCTTTTCAACGAGTATGCCCTGTTTGAATGTGTCCTCCTTGTTCAGGGGCAATGAGGGGATGCAGGACTGAAGGCCCCTCGACAGGGAAATAGCCTGCTCGGAGGTTATGTCTCCATAAACCAGACCCTCGATCCGAGTCTTATCATAAAGGGTTTCAACGAATTTTTTAAGGTCTGCAAGCCCAAGGCCGCCGCCCTCTTTAAGATAGTCGTCAGGACTGAAGTATGTCTTTTTACGGATAGTCCGCGAGATCTCACGGGCTACATCCCATGCCTCGCCCATCTTAAAGTTCTTCCACCCTCGCATTCTGATGTCCTTGATGGCTGCAAACTTTTCTTCTGAGATGTTCAGGGTCTTTAGCCTCTTGCCGATCTCATTTAATAATTTGCCTACGGACGGGGCATAGCCGTTAATGACTATGGTCAATCCTTCCGGATCTGCTGAAAATTCATAACCCAGCCCTGCAACGCCGGCAGGATAGGCGATCTCATTCAATTCTTCATTGATGCAATCCGCATAGAGATAGAGACGGGTCATATAACCTGCATCGACACGATCCTTCTGATTCCGGATGCGGAATCTGAGACTTACCTTCGGCATATTGAATTCTGTGTCCTGGGCATACCACAGGTCAAGGCCCGGTTCGCTTATCAGGTTGACCGGGCGCCCGGCGAGCAGGGTTACATCATCAGGGACAAATGTATTTGACGCGGGGAGTGAAAGCCCGGTTATCATAGGCGGATTGAGGAGAGAGGCATAAAAGTCGCCCTTTTCTACATTATAGGAAAAGCCTGTCTTGTAATAGGGTTCTACCTTGTCCGTCTTGAAGCCTTCGGCAGTAAGCATGCAGAGCATGTTGTCAGGGCGCAGATAGCTGATCAGCGACTCGACAACCTCCGGATCGAATTTGTCATAGATATAATCGACCGACTCCGCCATCTCTGCGGGGTAATTGGTCAGGTTCTCCGCCAGGTGGGCCGCCCGCTGCGCACCCTCTCCCTTGTTTGAGTAGGTGAAGTCAAGCTCGGCCATATGCTTGATCTCCTTAAAGACATACTCCGGGATGCCCTGTTCCTTAAGGAGACGGATGTAACTGAAACAATCACGAATCACGTCACGGTAATTCTCCAGGCCTTTTTGGGTCAATTGTATATGTATGGAAAAGTTGCCGTAGTTCATGGTGGGATAATCGGCCCCTGCGCCCAGGCCTGTTGCCAGTCCCCGCGCCTTGAGATAGGAAAGGAGGGATCCTTTCCCTTCATGACCTATGCAAAAGCCGATCAGGGCGTCGGGTTTGAGGCTGTAATACTTTACAAAGTCGGGGATCGAAAAGGTGAGGGCAAGCTCCCTCAGGTCCTTAACCGGGTCCCTCCTGATAATCCGGACCCCCTGGACCGAATCCAGGTAATGGGAATCGTAGGTCAAGGGTTCCAGGCGGTTGTCTTTTATAGGCGAGAAATATTCCCTGGCCATTGATTCCAGTTCATCCAGCCCCTTGTCGCTTAAAAGCACCAGACTCATCCTGTTCGCAGAATAATATCTGTTGTAGAAGCTTACGAACTCATCCCTGGTCACGCCCTTAAGTGTCTCTGCGTTTCCGGTCGAAAAATGGTTGGCAGGGTGATCCTTCCTGTAAAAGGTGCGGAAGAGCTGAAACTGACGCCATGCATCCTGTTCAAGGTTCTTCTGGTGTTCGGAATTGACGGCGTTTATCTCCTTGTCGATATATTCGGATGAGAAAAGGGGGTCTATGAAGAAACGTGAAAACCGCTCCAGTGCCCCTTTAAAGGCATCATGCTGAACCTCAATGTGATAATTGGTCCGGTCTTCCATGGTGTATGCGTTGGAATATCCCCCGTGTTTTTCCAGGTATACGGGAAACCCCTCCACATCAGGGAATTTTTCGGTCCCGAGGAAAAGCATGTGCTCAAGGAAATGGGCAAGCCCCTGCCTGTTCTTGGGGTCCTCCAGGAAGCCTGCCTGAACCTCCAGTGAGGCTGCCGAGACATTATATTTGGGGTCCGACACTAAGAGGACCTTTAAACCGTTCTCAAGGACAAGGTCGCGGGACACGGACTTGTCATCCGGGTGTTTTTCAAGGGTCTGTGCGGAGAGGTTTATTTCAAATAAAAGGAGAAACCCTACTGCCAGTATAATAATCTTTTTCATAACAATCCTTTTTAATTTAACCTTTATCATCTCAAGGGATTTTCAATCAGCACCCCTCTTATTATCTGGCCATGGTTGAGGTCTTCTGTCCAGATCATTTCGCACCTGGCGCTCTGCGCCGCCGATACAATAAGGGCGTCCCAGAAGGATATCCTGCTGATTATACTGCAATCAATGGCCTCATTGATTATCTCCTGAGTGACTGTCACCGTTTCAAATCTGTCAAGAGAATTAAGTATGTCCTTGACTATCAGAGGGTCGGCATTCAGTTTTTTTGTGGCGGTTATATACAATTCCTGCATTACCTGTGTTGATATGACCCCCTGCAGGTCATGATGGGCCTTTTTTAACAGGTCGCGGCACTTTTTCTTTTTAACCTTATCGTGGCTGTCCATGGAATAGACAAAGATATTGGTGTCAATGAAGACCTTAGGCATCGTAAAGGTCCTCTCTGTTCCATGCCCTGCCCCTTGAGTTGCCGTTGGCCTGATCCATGAGGTCAAAGCACTCGTCCAGCCAGTCCCCTGATTCAGACCTTATGGTCTGGCTGAGGGTCTTCCTGATAAGGGCATTTAATGAAGTGCCGTGTTTTTCCGCATATCTTCTTCCTGATTTTAACAGGTCTTCCTCAAGGGAAATGGTTATATTAGGCATTTTGACCTCCTTGATAATTATACACATTATAAGTGAACACTGATTATGTGTCAATAAGAAGATCAAAATGATAATCCTCCTCTATCCCCGGTGAACTGATTTGAAAAAACCTGCCGATAAATTAATCTAAAAGCTGATGTAAATGTATTTAAATCAAGGAGGTCTTTTCTTAGTTTGCTAATTTTAAGGTTTTATGGATTGGAATTGACATGGCTACACCTTTTCCAATAAATTGTTCAGGCGTAATCTGCGCCGGGCGTGAGTGCAGGTTATGGTTGTTGATGAATTATGGATTTGAGGATATCCTTAACATATTCTGAAAGGGTTCCGGGTAAACATGAATAATCGCGGCGGCTTTATCACATTTCTCCTTTTCATCTTGGTAGCAATAATCATCCTGCTTCAATATGATTCCTACCGCAAGACAGGTCGTTTCAATAATGAGCTTGAAAGGTTTATGCAATCCGCAGGCAACCCCGTGGCCGTGACCAATGTGGTTAAAGATATCAAAACGGAATCCGCCCGAGACGAGGGGGATTGGCTTGTATGGGGTATGAGGGTTGAGCCCAGGACGCTCAATCAGATCAATAACGATACGGATATCTATTCCAGGTGGATTACGACCCCCTGTGTCTGGGAACCTCTTTTAGATTATGATTATGACACGATGAAACTCAAGCCGTACCTGGCAGAGAGCTATAATGTCTCAGCAGACGGCCTTGAGATAACCTTTAAACTCAGAGACGATATCTATTTCTCTGATGGCGTCCCGGTTTCAAGCGATGATGTGATTTTTACATACGACACGATAATGAATCCGAAGATAGATGCGGCGACTGTAGCACAACAGTATGCAGATGTTGAAAAGGTCGTCAGGATTGATGACAGGCAGGTCAAATTTGTCATGAAGAGGCCCTTTTTCAAGACACTGGACGCACTGGCCTTCACGGATACCGGGATATATCCGAAACATGTATACAGATTTGATGACCCGGGCGAATTCAATAAAAGGGTCTCCAACCCGGTTGGAAGCGGACCCTATATCTTCGAAAAATGGGACGTAGGCAGCGAGATTGTTCTCACCAGGAATGAGAGATACTGGGGCGTCAAACCTAAACTCAGAAAGGTGGTCTATAAATTTATTACCAATGCCGTTGCCTGTCTTCAGGCACTCAGGGCGGGCGATGTTGATCTCATGATACCTGAACCGGATCAGTTTGCCGACCTCGGGACGGATGGGGCCTTCAAGAAACAGTTTTATTATATGCAGTATTATGAACCAAAGGTCCCATTTTTTTATATAGGATGGAACATTGATACGCCTTATTTTTCCGATAAAAGGGTAAGGGTGGCCATGACCCATATTATAGACAGGGAGAAGATCGTAGCCCTTCTGCTAAAGGGGGCGGGCAAGATCATATCCGGCCCCTTTTATTCGGGAGGAGGCCAGGGAGATCCGGAGATATCCCCCTTGCCCTATGATCCATCAAAGGCAAAGGAACTGCTGGATCAGGCAGGGTGGGTTGATACTGACGGAGACGGCATACGCGATAAAAATGGGGTGCCATTCCGGTTCAAATTCGTGTATAACAGTTCAAACACATTGTATGTAAGGCTTGTGAAGCTGATCAAGGATGAGGCCGCCAAGGTCGGGATTGATGTGACAGCAGACCCCTATGAGTGGTCGGTCCTGCTGCCGAGGCTCACAGGCCGCCGGTTTGAGGCAATGGTCATGGGGTGGGGCGGCGATGTTATTGATGACCCGTACCAGATATTCCACTCATCACAGATAGGAAACGGGGCATCCAATTATGTGGGCTTCACCAATAAGGAGGCAGACAGGCTTATCGAGACAGCGCGGATGACCCTCGATGAGGAAGAGAGGAGTAAGCTGTTTCATCAAATCCACAGGATATTGCATGAAGAACAGCCTTACACCTTTCTCTTTGAAAGGCCGGAGATGAGGCTCCTGGATAAACGCTTCCAGAATGTAAAGATACACGCGATGGGGCTCAACTGGCTGGAATGGTATGTGCCGAAGGATTCGCAGAAGTATAATTAGATCCCTTAAAGGAGATTCATAATGAATAATCGTTCAGGAATTTCAACCTTTATTCTATTCGGGCTGCTGCTGGCAGTGATTTTGTTGCAGGTCCTTTCAATGGTCCAGTCAGACCGGTTGTATGAGAGGCTTAACAAATTGATAGACATGAAATCAGTGACAGTCTCTGAAAAGGCATCGACAGACACGCAGGCGGCATCCGGGCAGAACGGCGATTGGCTTGTCAGCAATCTTCAGGGCGAACCAAGGACCCTTAATCTGCTGTCAGTCGACAGTGATCTCTATTCAAACTCTATTGTCATGAGAAACATACAGGAGACCCTTTTTTATTATGATCCTGATTATGACGGTGTGAAGCTTAAGCCTGTCCTGGCTGAGGGCATGACCACATCTGAAGACGGACTTGCGATTACAGTCAAGCTTAAGGAGAAGATATGGTTCTCAGACGGTGTCCCGATTACTGCCGATGATGTGATATTCACCTATAATACCATAATGGATCCGGGTGTTGATGCAGAGGACCTGAGAGGTTATTATGCAAACATAAAGGATGTAGTAAAGGTCGATGACCGCACCGTCAAGTTTGTAATGAACGAAGTTTACTGGAAGACAGCCGAGAGCATAGGGGTTTTCGAAGTCTTTCCGAAACATATCTATCAATATAAAGACGCATCCGAGTTTAACAACAGGAGGTCGAATCCTGTGGGGAGCGGACCTTATATCTTTGAAAAATGGGATGTTGGACAACAGATCGTGCTTCGCAGAAATGAAAATTACTGGGGGACAAAACCCGCCATAGACAAACTTGTATATAAATTCATTACAAACAGTACTGCCGCCTTCCAATCGCTTAGATCCCATGATCTTGATTATTATGAGCCTTCTTCGGAGCAGTTTGCTGAGATATCCCAGGATGAGGCATTTAAAAAGGAGTTTAATGTTCTGTCCTACTGGGAACCCAGTCACGGTTATTCCTTCATCGGATGGAATCAAGCAAGGGAGTATTTTAAGGATAAAAGGGTCCGCCTTGCCCTGACATCTGCCTTTGACAGGGACTCAGTCGCGAAACATATCGGCAAGGGTTATTCCAAGGTTGTAAGCGGCCCCTTTTATTTGTATGGCAAACAGAATGACCCTGATGTCACACCATGGCCATATGACCCCGATAAGGCCAGAAAGCTCCTGGACGAGGCAGGATGGGTGGATACGAACAAAAATGGCATCCGCGACAAGAACGGCATTGAATTAAGGTTCAAGCTCTCCTATGGCTCCGGCAATACCACATCGGAACAGATCATAAAAAACTTCAAGGATGCCGCAGCTAAGGTCGGCATTGAGATCACTCCTGATCCTATTGAGTGGTCCATTTTTATTGATAATCTCAACAACAGAAATTTTGACGCAGTAATGCTGAGCTGGGGCGGGACCATAGAGAGCGATCCCTATCAGATATTCCATTCTTCACAGATCGCCGGAAAGGGAAATAATTTTATCAGCTTTTCCAATAAAGAGGCAGACACGCTGATGGACAAGGCAAGAAGGACCCTGGACCCGGAAAAGAGATATGAGCTTTATCACCAGTTCCATAAGATCCTTCATGAAGAGCAGCCTTATACATTCCTTCTTTCAAGGCCAACATTTGTATTCCTGGACAAGAGGTTTGAAAATGTAAAGACACACGCCCTGGGACTTGAATCCTATGAATGGTATGTTCCTAAGGATAAACAAAGATATAAATAGATGACGACATATATTATCAGACGCATATTATTAATGATCCCGACCATCCTAGGGATAACCATCATGGTCTTTGCCATCAGCAGGATAGCCCCAGGCGATCCGGTCAGCCTCTCCATGGGGCCGGGCGGCCAGCTGGACGCACAGAGGGCAGCGGATGTGCGCGAGGCCAGGATGAAGCTCTATGGTCTGGACAAGCCCATCCCTGTGCAGTATGCGAAGTGGCTGTGGCGCGTCGTTAGGTTTGATTTCGGGGATTCATTAAAACATCACAGACCGGTTATCGATCTTATCAAGGAGAGGTTCCCCATCACATTAACCCTTAATCTTATCTCCTTTTTTTTAATCTATTTCATATCCATCCCCTTGGGAGTCTTTGCCGCTGTGAGGCACAGGCATTTCTTTGACCGGGCAAGCTCGGTCCTCCTGTTTATGCTCTGGGCGTTGCCCTCAATGTGGGTCGGGCAGATGCTTATAGGATATTTCTGCGGCCCTGCCTTTGTAAGCTGGTTTCCTCCTGCGGGGCTCAGCAGCAATGATGCGGACAGCATGCTGTTCTTCCCGTGGCTGATGGACAGGTTGTGGCATCTTGCTCTACCTGTTATATGCCTCACATACGCAGGTTTTGCCTATCTTGCCAAACAGGTAAGGGCCGGGATGCTGGAGAATCTGAGGGCCGATTATGTAAGGACCGCCAGGGCAAAGGGGCTTTCAAACTGGACGGTTATCATCAGGCATGCATTCAGAAACAGCGTTATCCCTGTAATCACCATTATGGCCACCCTGCTGCCCGCCATGCTAGGGGGGGCCGTTATCATAGAGGAGATATTCAGCGTGCCCGGCATGGGGCTCCTTGCCTTTGAGGCAGTCACAACAAGGGATTATAACGTCGTCATGGCGGTCGCAACCATAGGCGGCATGATGAATCTGATCGGGCTTTTATTCGGGGACATTGCCTATGCGATGGTTGATCCGCGTATCAGCTATGAAGATACGGAATAGGCAATATGGCTGAAACAAAAGATAAAAAACCCGGATGGGGCACATCCTATGGCGAACTGGTCTGGCGCGAGTTTACAAAGAGCAGGATCAGCGTTGCATGCCTGATATTTATAGGGCTCCTGTTTGCGGTCGCAATACTTTCGCCGTTCCTGGCAAATGACAAGCCCTTCTGGATCGTGATCGACGGGCAGTGGCAGTTCCCGCTCTTTAAGAATCTGAAGGCCAATGATTACTGTGTGTTCCTGGCAACCATAATAGGGGTTGTCCAGCTCTTTTTGATCAGGCGCAATCGCATGCTCGTTGACCCATCCATCAGGGGCGGGGTCCTGTGGAGGCAGATATGCATAAATGTATCAATTATCTTTGCGGGTATAATATTGATATATGCCTTCATGCCGGAAAGGATTGATGCTGTTGATTATAAGGAAATGGTTGAATCAAAAAAGGCCTCCAGTGCCCTGTTTGCGCCGGTTCCCTATGGCTATGAGCGCACCGCCCTTGAAGAGAGGGAACAGCCGCCGAGCGCTAAACACTGGCTGGGGACCGACGACGTGGGGGCGGATGTCCTGTGCAGGCTGATCCACGGGAGCCGCATATCCCTTTCTGTAGGTTTTGTAGCGGTCGGGATCTCCACAATACTGGGGATCTTTTTCGGGGCAATCCTGGGATACTTCGGCGGGAGGGTGGATTTTATCGGCATGCGCATTGTTGAGATCATGATG
>Ga0153915_10004000_pt1 | contig 13564 bp, 13 predicted proteins | sample Opewatmetagenome_2_FD_107003 | JGI IMG/M metagenome (GOLD analysis project Ga0153915, IMG submission 107003) | Freshwater wetland microbial communities from Ohio, USA - Open water 3 Core 3 Depth 3 metaG | ecosystem: Environmental > Aquatic > Freshwater > Wetlands | place: USA: Ohio, Lake Erie... | reverse complement strand
TCGTCCCGCTCACGCCGATCTTCCTGCTCTTCCTGCTCACCCACGTCCTGGCGATCGTCTACCCGATCGTCGTGCACATCCCCGAGCTGGGGACCCACGCGGCGCGAACCACCAGCGAGGTGAGCGCGGGTTCCGCGGGCATCGGCACGCTGGCCATGGTCTTCCTCATCCTGCGGGCCTACAGCATGGGCGCCGGCACCTACACCGGCATCGAGGCGGTGAGCAACGCCATGCCGATCCTCCGGGAGCCGAAGGTGCCCACCGCGAAGCGCACCATGCGCTACATGGCGGCCTCGCTGGCCTTCATGGCGGCCGGGCTGATGATCGGCTACATCCTCTACGACCTTCGCAGCGTGCCGGGCCGGACCATGAACGCCACGCTGTTCAACCGCATCGTCGAGGGATGGGGACCCGCGGGAAGCCTGTTCGTCACGATCACGCTCCTTTCCGAGACCGCGTTCCTCTTCGCCGCGGCGCAGACCGGGTTCCTGAGCGCGCCGCGCGTGCTGTCCTACATGTCAGCCGACCGCTGGTTCCCCCAGCAGTTCAGCCTCCTCAGCGAGCGCTTCGTCATCAAGAACGGGCTCGCCATCACCGGCGTGGCGGCGCTTGCCACCCTGGTCCTCACGGGCGGCTCCGTGAGGTTCATGGTGGTGCTGTACAGCATCAACGTGTTCATCACGTTCACCCTCTCCCAGCTGGGAATGGTCCGCCACTGGCTACGCGAGCGGAAGAGCAACCCCGCCTGGGGAAAGAAGCTCGCCGTGAACGGCGTGGGCCTCGTTTTCACGGTGTTCATCCTGGTGTCCATGATCGTGCTGAAGTTCGGCGAGGGAGGGTGGATTACCCTCTTTGTGACCGGCTCGCTCATGCTGCTTGCAGCCGCCATCCGCCGCTTCTACCGGCGCACCCAGAAGCAGCTCAGCCACCTGGACACGCTCGTGCAGGTCGTGGATGCCACCCGGGGGGAGGACCACCGCAGCGCCGCGAAGCGCCGCGGCCCCCGCTACAATGCCAAGGCCCGTACCGCGGTGATCCTGGTGAGCGGCTTCAATGGCATGGGGCTGCACACGCTGTTCAATGTGGTCCGACTTTTCGGCAAGGCGTGAAGAACTTCTTCTTCATCCAGGCGGGCATCATCGACGCGGAGACCTTCAAGGGCAAGCACGAGCTGGACAAGCTCGAAGAGCACGTGAAGTCCAGCCTGGGCAAGTACGTGAGCTACGTCCGCAGCCAGGGCTTCTACGCCCGCGGATACCCGCTCCTGGCCACGGACATCGTGGATGAGATCGTCGGCCTCGCCCGGGAGGTCTTCACCGAGTACCCCTCCAGCATCTTCTTCGGGGGGCGCATCGTTTTCAAGGAAGAGACCGTGCTCACCCGCATGCTGTACAACTACGTGACCTTCGCCGTGCAGCGCCGGCTGCACCAGAGCGGGATCCCGTTCGTCATCGTCCCGGTCCCGGTGAGCGCGGACTTGATCCCCGGCACCCGGCCCACGCTTGCCCGGGCGGAGTCCACCTACCGGCCGGCCGTGGTCACGGGCTCGGACGAGGAGCAGGCAGGGGCACAGTAGGCGGGCGGCGGTGCCGCGCGTGCCGCTCAGCTCACCAGCAGGGACGTCATGGTGAGGGAGCCGGCCACCGCCTCGTCGTTGAAGTAGCTCACGGACTCCGACTTCTCCCGCAACCCCAGGACGTACAACAGCGGCAGGTAGTGCTCGGGGGTCGGCACCGCGAGGGAAACCGCCTTCCCGAGCGAGCGGTAGTCGATGAGCTCCTCGTCGGCGCTGGAGTCGATGAGGCTCTTGAACAGCTCGCTGGCCTCCGCGGCCCAGGGCAGCGCGAAGCGAGTGTTGAAGTCACCCCCGGGAGGGAGCGTGACGGCCCCGAGATTGTGCACGAGGTTGCCGCTGGCGAGGACCAGCACGCCCTTGTTCCGCAGGGGCGAGAGCGCGCGTCCCAGCTCGTAGTGCAGCCGGGTCGGCATGGTGCGGTTCAGGCTGAGCTGGACCACCGGCACGTCCGCCGCCGGGTACATCCGGCTCAGGACGCTCCAGCACCCGTGGTCCAGGCCCCATTCCCGATCCATGCCGATGGCGAACTTCCTGGCCGCCGCCGCCGTCTCCCGGGCCAGCCACGAGCTTCCGGGCGCGGGGTAGCGTACCTGGTACAGGGCCAGCGGGAAGCCTCCGAAATCATGGATCGTGGGCGGGGGATCCGCGGCCGTCACCAGCGAACCCGCCGTTTCCCAGTGGGCCGAGACGCAGAGGATCGCCGCGGGACGGGGAATCTGGCGGGCGATTTCCACCCACCCGCGGGAGAACTCGTTGTCGTCCAGCGCGTTCATCGGGCTGCCGTGCCCGACAAAGAGCACCGGCATCCGGCCGGCCGGGCTCATTTCGCCGGCTCTTCCTCGGCGCAGACTCCGGTGCCAAGGGCGCGGTAGACCTCCGTGAACTTCGCCTTGTCCGTGGAGGCCAGGTGGTACTCCGTGGCGGACATGGAAAGCGCCCCCTCCTTGCAGCTCTCCACGCACTGCGCGCAGTAGATGCAGCGGTCCACGCGGTAGTGGTAGGCGTACTTCTTGGCGGCCCGGTCCACCACCTCGACCTCGATGGCTTTGGCCGGACAGTCGCGGACGCACAGCTTGCAGCCGTCGCACTTCGACTCGTCCCAGAGCAGCTTGCCGCGCAGCCGCGCCGGCGCGGCCTTCACCCGGTAGGGGTACAGCTCGGTGAAAGGGCGCTTGAAGGTGGAAACGAACACGTCGCTCAGCATCGATGCGATTCTCATAGCTGCACCCCCAGGTATTTGAGCACGATGAGCACCAGGAGCTGCACCAGGGCGAGCACCGCCCCGGCCCTCCACCACAGGCCCACGGTCTGGTCGATGCGAAGGCGCGCGAACAGGGACTGCAGGCCCGCGGTCAGCGCCAGCAGTGCCAGCGTCTTCAGCAGGAAGTGCAGGGGATTTCCCAGCCCGCCGAGGTAGAACGCGGAGATGAGCGTCAGCCCGATCAGCAGCTCGATGTCCCGGCCCAGGCGGAAGAAGGCCAGCCCGCGCCCGCTGTACTCGGTGAGCGCCCCGCTGACGATCTCCGTCTCCGCCTCCGGCGCGTCGAACGGGGGAAGCTCCAGCTTGCCCATGAGGCCGATCATGGCCACGAGGAACCCCAGGGGCTGCGTGACGATCATCCACAGGTGCTCCCGCGCGTACCCGTTGACCTCGGAGATGCGCCAGGTTCCCGCGGCAATGGCCGGTCCCAGCAGGGCCAGCAGGAACGGCGCCTCGTAGGAGAACAGCTGCGTCAGCGCGCGGACGGCTCCCACCAGGGAGAAACGGTCCTGCGTGTTCGCCCCTGCCAGCCCGATGCACAGCGTCATCATCATCAGGAGGTACACGGCGGCGATGAGGTCCCCGCGAAAGCCCCACGAGGGGGCGAGGCCCGCCATGGGCACGTAGAGGGCGGCGGTGAGCGCGCCGGCCAGCGCCGCGAGGGGCAGGCCGTTGAACAGGCCCCGGTTCACGCCCTCGGGAACGATCTCCTCCTTCACGAGGAGCTTCACGAAGTCCGCCAGCGGCTGGAACCACCGGGGGCCCACGCGGTTCTGGAACCGGGCCACCAGCTTGCGGTCCACGTACTCGTACGCGAGACTGGCCGCGATCACGAAGAGCCCTCCGGGGAATACGAGCAGCGCGACTACCGTGAGCGCGACGTTCATGTCCGTCCTCCCCCGTAGTACCGCAGGCCATGGGCACGCAGGTCCTCCCAGGACCACGCCTCCACCGATTCCGATCCCGCCCGTCCCCGGCGGCGCAGCGTGAGGGATCGGTCGTTGCAGGAGAAGCACGGATCGATACCGGCCAGGATCACCGGGACGTCGGCGAGCTTCTGCCCGACCACCACGTTGACCACCGCGGCCCAGTTGCACAGGCTCGGCGTACGGACCTTCACGCGGTCCGGCTTCACGCCGCCGGTGCTGCGCAGGTAGTAGAACAGCTCGCCGCGCGGCGCCTCCACCCGGCTGATGACTTCTCCCTCGGCCACCTTGCGAGGCGCGGGGAGGGACAGGTCTCCCGGGGGCATCCGGTCCAGGATCTGGCGGATCAACCGGAAGCACTCGAACAGCTCCTTGACCCGCACCACGAACCGGGCCTCTTGGTCGCATCTCTTGTCCACGACCGGCGTGATGGGGAACTCCCCGTACGCGGCGTACGGGGCCGCGGCGCGCAGGTCGATGGTCACACCGGAAGCCCGCGCGGTCGGGCCGACCGTCCCAAGGCGCTCGGACTTCTCGCGGCTGATGGTGCCCACGTTCCGGGTCCGCCGCAGGAAGCTCTCGTCCGTGGTCACGATCTTCAGGTAATGCTTCGAGCGGCCTTCCAGGAAATCCAGGCCGCGCCGAATGGAGTCCGCGGCCGCCGCATCGATGTCGTACTTCACGCCGCCGAGGAGGTTGACGGAGTAGTTCACGCGGTTTCCCGTGAGCTGCTCCAGGAGGTCCATGACCGTTTCCCGGTCCCGCCAGCTGTACATGAACAGCGTGTCGAAGCCCGCCTCGTGCGCGGCCACGCCGAGCCACAGCAGGTGGCTGTGGATACGCTCCAGCTCGCACACGATCGTGCGGATGGCCTGGGCCCTGGGGGGGACGACCATCCCGGCGAGGGCTTCCACGCCCAGCGTGTAGGCGGTGGCGTGGATGTGCGAGCAGATCCCGCAGATGCGCTCCACCAGGTACAGGGCCTGGACCCAGGAGCGGTCCTCCGCGCCCTTCTCGATGCCGCGGTGCACGTAGCCCAGGCGGACGCTCGCGCCGGTGACGATCTCCCCGTCCACGGCGAACTCGAAGTGTCCCGGTTCCTTGAGGGCCGGGTGCTGGGGCCCGATGGGGACGATGAACGTGCCCGGCGCTTCGTCGCTTCCCACTGCGGGGGCGCTGTCCGCGACCGGCGTTGCCGCTTCAATGGAGAAGTCTTTCCGCAGCGGGTGCACGCCCTGCGGCCAGTCGTCCGAGAGGAACTGCCGCTTGCCTTTCGGGAGGCCGGCTACTTCCACGCCCAGCATCTCCGAAAGCTCCCGCTCGAAGAGGACGGCGGAGGGGACCACGGCGCCGATGCTGGGAACCGACGGGTGCTCGCGCGGCACCCTCACTCGGAACGTCGCGATGGAGGGACCCTGGCAGAAATGGTAGAGCACGTCGACGTGCCCGTCCGACGGGGCGGGGCTGGCGCCCGGCGTCGCCCCTGCGGCCGGCGGTGCGACCGCGCCCGGCTGCGAGGCGGCCGCGCCAAGGGTGTCCAGTCCCGTGATCGCCGAGAGGAATCCCCAGTTCAGCGCCCGGAACGCGGTGACGGCCGGAAGAAGCCGCTCGGGGCTGGTCTCGATGTCCATGCGCGTGTCCGTGGAGATCCTGCAGGCAGCCAGCGGGCCGAGGGTCTCCTGGATCCGGGAAAACATGGGAGCGCTCATGCCGCACCTCCGCCACCGGAGGTGGCATTCGTGCCGCCGCCACCGAAGGTGGCATTCGTGCCGCCGCCACCGGAGGTGGCATTCGTGCCGCCGCCACCAGAGGTGGCATTCGTGCCGCCGCCACGGGCGGCACGCGCAACCCGCTTCGCCTTCGGGGGCTTGAGCTTGGTGAGAAGCTGGACCACGCCGTCTATGATCGCTTCCGGCCTGGGGGGGCAGCCGGGGACGTAGACGTCCACGGGGATCACTTCCCCGATGTCGCCGACGATGTTGTAGCACCCGTGAAACACCCCTCCGGTGATGCCGCAGGAGCCGACGGCCACCACGAACTTCGGCGCCGGCATCTGCTCGTAGACCCGGACCAGCCTCTCCCGGGCCAGCCTCGTCACCGGCCCCGTGCAGATCAGCACGTCGGCGTGACGGGGCGAGCCCCACAGCTTCACGCCGAAACGCTCCAGGTCCCACCGGGGGGCCAGGGTGGCGAGGATCTCGATGTCGCACCCGTTGCAGGACCCGCTGTTGAAGTGCACCAGCCACGGCGAGTTGATCCGGGACCACAGGGCCACCCGGTCCAGCGCCTTGCGGAACGCACCCGGGAGCTTCACGTCCGACATACGCCTCCCCCTTCCCTCAGCCCAGCGCCAGCGCCACGAGGGAGAAGATCAGACCGAGGATGTAAACCCCCGTGATCACGGTGAACCCGCCGGTGCCCACGATGAGCACCCCGAGGTGCAGGATGGCGAAGAAGAACGCCACCATGAAGAACGGCTTGTAGCCCGGCGCGGCGATTCCTACCTGGGCCTTCTCGCCGCCGGAGTAGGTGCTGGTCTTGGCCTGGCTGGGCGCGCCGCGCGCGGCGAGGCGCCATGCCGCAGCGAGCAGCAGGCCCACCAGCAGGGCGTAGATTGCCAGCGCGACCGGAGGAGTCAGCAGTACCTGCATGTCACATTCCTCCCTGCCTCGTGAAGATTGCCAGCACCACCTGGCCGGCCGGCACGGTGAGCCCGCTGGCCAGCGCCGGCCACACGCCGAAGGCCACCACCACCACGGCCAGGAGCACCAGCGGGACGGTCATGCCGGCGGGAACCTTCGCCCCTGCCGTCACGGCGGCCGAGGGGGTGGTGCGGTACATCAGGCTGACCAGCGGCGCGTAGTACGCGAAGGACAGCAGGCTGTTCAGCACGCCGAATACGACGAGGGCGATGGCCAGGGGGCTTCCCGCCCGGACCCCGGAGGCGAAGATCTGCCACTTGGACATGAAGCCGCCCAGCGGCGGCAGGCCGGCGAGGCTCAACAGCGCGATGGTGAACGCCAGCGCGATGAGCGGGTAGCGGCGCCCCGCCCCTGCCAGGTCCGCCGCCTCCAGCGGGCCGTGATCCCCGCGGGAGATCCTCAAGGCGTACAGCAGGCTGCCGGCCGCGAGGAACGCGAGGCCCTTCATCGCCGCGTGGGTGAGCAGGTGAAACGCGCTGCCCTGGGCGCCCTCGGGCTGGCCGAAGGACACGGCGAACCCCAGGCCGAGAAGCATGTACCCGACGTGCGTGAGGCTGGAGAAGGCAAGCAGGCGCTTCACCTGGGTCTGCCGCAGCGCCATGAGGTTGCCCACGATCATGTTCACCGCGCCGAAGGCCAGCAGCAGGGCGCCCCACATGGAGGTGATCTCCGCGATGACGCCCAGGGCGCGCAGGAGCGCCACCACGCCGGTCTCTATGACGACCCCGGAGAGCATCGCGCTGATGCCGCTGGGCGCCTGGGAATGCGCGTCCGGCAGCCACGTGTGCATCGGCACCATGGCAATCTTCACCCCGAACCCGATGAAGAACAGGGCGCCCGAGGCGATGAGCAGGAGCCGTGATCCGGTGCCTGCCGCGATGGCCGCCCGAAGCTCGGCGAGGTTGAGCGTTCCCGTCTGGGAGAAGACCAGCCCGATGGCGAGCAGGACCAGCATGGACCCCGCGGAGTTCTGCACGAGGTACTTTACGCCGGCCTCGAGGCTGGCCGGCTGGTCCGAGTGGTAGGCCACGAGCATGTAGGAGGCCACGGCGATGGTCTCGAACCAGATCCAGAGGTTGAAGAGGTCCGCCGCGCAGCCCATGCCCAGCATTGCGCCGATCATCGCGTTGAGCAGGGCGTGGTACTTCTCCTGGCCGGTTTCGTGGCCGATGTACGGGCCCGAGAACAGGGACACCAGGGCGCCGAGGACGAGCACCGCCGCGGAGAGCAGCAGGCTGATGCCGTCGAACTTCAGGGAGATGATGCCCACGGTGAGCTCGAGGGTCCGCCCGGCGGCCAGCTCGCTCCACGCCGCGACGAAGGGCACCACGGACAGGACCATGATGCCGAAGCTCACCCAGCGGATGGGGTTCGCCTTCCATGCGCCCCGCGGACGGCGCTTCTCCGAGGCGTCCCGAACCCGCTGGAAGACCCGGCCCAGCAGGTAGACGAGCGGCGAGGTGACGATCGGAAGAGCGATCATCCACACCCAGGACGGCCAGAGAAGGTCCAGTTCCAGCGGCCAGCCCATATCAGCCTCCCAGCCCGCCCACGAGCAGCACGATCCCGAGCAGCACGATCACGGCGATGACCATGGCGCCCACGTTCCAGTTCACCAGGCCGGACTGGGTCACGCGCAGCCCTTCCCCGGTCCCCTCCACCGCCTTCGAAATACCGTGATTGATCGCCTCGAAGCCGTACCCTGCCTCCGCGACCCTTCGCAGGCCGCGCAGCCGGGTCCCGATCCAGGCGAACCCGGATCGCCCGGCCCAGACCAGGGCACCCACCACCACCACGCCGACGGCGAGCCACGTGGCCGGCGCGGAGAGCACCTCGAGGGCCGCCGTCCAGGTGGCCGCCATCCCGGCTGCCTCCGCGTGGGCCTCGGGGAAGTGCAGGGGGAGCGTGCGCAGGAACAGGTCGTGGAAGGGGCCGGCGAGCAGCCAGGACACCAGCGCGCCCGCGGCCAGCGGGATCAGCGCGGTCTTCATGGCCGGCCCGGCTTCGTGCGCGTGCTGCGCGACGGGAGGCGCGAAGAAGACCATCCACACCGCCCGCAGCGTGTACAGGGCGGTGAGCCCGACGGTGACCAGCATCACGATGTACGCCCAGAACGGTCCCGACGCCAGCCCGGACTCGAGCACCATCTCCTTGCTCCAGAACCCGTTCAGCGGCGGGATGCCGGCAAGGGCGAGCGCGCCGATCAGGAACGCCACGCAGGTAAGCGGCATGGAACGGGCGAGGCCTCCCATCTCGCGCATGTCCCTCGTGCCCACGGAGTGGATGACCGCGCCGGCACCGAGGAAGAGAAGCGCCTTGAACACCGAGTGGCTCAGGAGGTGGAACTGGCTTTGGAAGACCGCTCCAGCCCCGATGGCGTAGACCATGAAGCCGAGCTGGCTCACCGTGGACCACGCCAGCACCCGCTTCAGGTCGTTGGCTACCGTGGCCATGGAAGCGGCGAGAAACGCCGAGACCATGCCCACCAGGAGCACCGAGAGGCTCCAGCCCGGGACCGGGCTGAACGTCGGGGCGAAGCGCGCCAGGAGGTACACGCCGGCGTTGACCATGGTCGCGGCATGGATGAGCGCGGAGATCGGGGTCGGGGCCTCCATGGCGTCGGGAAGCCAGGTCTGGAAGGGGAACTGCGCGGACTTCGCCGCGGCCGCCGCGAGGAACGCGAACCCGATCCATGCGAGCAGCTGCGGCGGGAAGCCGCCCGCCTTCTCCATGAAGGTCGGGATGTCGAAGCTCCCGATCTGCGCGTAGATGGCCAGAGCGCCGGCCAGCAGGCCCGCGCCGCCGAGCCCCGTGACGATGAGCGCCTTGATTCCGCCGGCAACCGCCTTGGGGTCATCGTTGTGGAAGGAGATCAGGGCCCACGAGCACAGGGCGGTGATCTCCCAGAACACCACCATCATCAGGAGGTTCGCGGAAAGGACGAGGCCCGACATGGCCCCGATGAAGAAGAGCACCAGCGAGTAATACCGGGACTGGCCTTCCTCCCCGCGCATGTAGTCCACGGAGAAGATCACGGCCAGGCAGCCGATCACGGCCGCCACGGCCGCCAGATACACGCCGAAGCCGTCCGGCAGGAAGGAAAGCTCGCCGAAGGCGCCGCCGAGCACCAGGGAGAACCCGGTGCGGCTGGATGCCTGCGGAATGAGCAGGATCGAGAGCACGGCGTCCGCCACGGCAAAGGTGATTGCGAGAGCCCGGAGCGTCCGCCCGGCCCGGCCTGCCACCAGCACGGCAGCGGCTCCGACCCAGGGGAGAAAGACCGTCAGCGGGAGCAGCCAGGTCACGCTCATGTCGATCACTGCTGGTGACATTTGGCTACCTCCTCAGCTTCGAGATCTCGCGGGTGTCCAGCGTCCCGCTCCAGCGCCGGACCTGGATGGCCAGCGCGAGGGCCATGACGGTGACCACGGTGTCCGCCACGAGAACGGTGATGGCGAGGCTCTGCCCGACGGCGGGCTTTCCCGACATGGCTCCTGCGGCCACCATCACGAGGATGGTGCCCTTGGCGAAGATCTGCAGGGCGACGACGACCTTGATGAGGTTGCGGATGATCAGCAGGCCATAGAGGCCGATGGCCACCAGGCCGAAGACGGCCACCATGACGATGGTCCAGATGTTGACGCTCATGGGGCAGCTCCTTCGCCGGCCTTGCGGGAGGCGCGCCCCACCTCGCGGCGGTCTGCAAGGAGCCCCAGGGAACCCAGGACTCCGCTGAAGATCAGCGCCACCTGCAGCACCGTGTCCAGGCTGCGCTCGACCCACAGGGCGCGGAGGAACGGGAGGGCATCTCTCGGCAGGGCGGACGCCACCAGTCCCGGCAGGGCGAGCCAGGCCAGGAGCACGGCGAAAACCGCCATGAGGATCCAGGCCAGCGGCCGGGGCACGACGCTTTTCACGCCGACGGTCTCCTCTCCCGCCACGCTGATGGCGAACACGAACAGGATGGTCACCAGCCCGGCCCCGACGGAAAGCTCCACCACGCCGACCTCGGGGGCGCCCAGCAGGGCGATGGAGAGTGCGAGGAAGGCGCTGCAGCCGGCGAGCCAGAGGGCAGACACCAGGAGACGGGAGGCCCGGATTGCCATCAGGGCGCAGACGAGGGTCGAGCCGAGGACGAGAATCTGTATCCACATGCAGAGACCCTCCTTCTCCATGTCGGCGCGGCTCACCAGGAACGGGAACGACGTACCCGTCGAACGGGTACACACGTGCGCTGCCAGGCGAACCTTGCCACACGGACATTTTGCGTCACTGCGCAGGGTGGAGTACGGCTCCCGCCAGTGCCAATTTCTCTCTCGGTATCGATAGGGGAGTACGGCTCATCATACGTCCTCCCGGACCGGCTGTCAAGAAAAACCCTCGACTAGGTGGTGATCTCCCCGGGCACGACGACTTGCAGGGCGGCGATGAGCTCGTCCGGCGTGAAGGGCTTGGGGAGGAAGGCAAACGCGCCGCTCTGGAGACTGGACAGGACCGTCTCCGAGGTCGGGTAGCCGCTCATGACGATGACGGGAACGGGTTTCCCCCAGGCCCGCGCCTTCTGCACGAGCTGCAGGCCGTCGCGCTCCGGCATCTTCAGGTCCACGATCAGGAGCCCGAAGCCCTGCGCGACGGTCTCTTCCACTGCCGCGCTCACGCTGGCGGCCGTCACCACGACGAATCCCTTGGTCTCCAGGATTCGTCGGCAGCTTGCCAGCACGATGGGGTCGTCGTCCACGACAAGGACCCGCACGGGGATGCCTCCACCCGGCGCCGCGGCCCGGGACCGCTTCGATTCGCCTTCCGGCGCCTTGCCCGACGGTAGGGCCGCCCGGGCCGGTTGTCAAGGATCCGGGAGCGCGGCGCAGATTGCGCGCGGGACCGTTTGCGGATACACTGCGCTGCGGACCCGGCGGAAATGGCCATCTGCGCCGGAACACGCCGGAGTGTGCCGGCGCCCGCCGAAATAATGTAATCCAGACCAGCGGCTCGCGCGGAGGACATGAGCGGTGAAGGGATACTGCGGGAGAGTCTGTCGGGTCGATCTCACTCGCCGCTCGATGCGGCTGGAGCCGCTCGCCCAACGCCGCGTCGAGCGCTTCCTCGGCGCCCGGGGGATCGCCGCGCGCTACTTCTACGAGGAAATCGGGCCGGAGGTGGATGCGCTGGCCCCGCAGAACAAGGTGATCTTCTTCACCGGCCCCCTGACGGGGACGCTGGACGCGGCGACCCGGGTGCAGCTCGCCACGAAGTCCCCGGAAACCGGCATCTACCTCTGCTCCAACAGCGGCGGCGGGCTCGGCCCGCAGCTGAAGCGTGCCGGCGTGGACGGCCTCATCATAGAGGGGAAGGCGGACGAGCTCTCCTGGATCTCGATCGAGGATGGCAGGATCGGCTTCCACGACGCCCGTGCCTGGAAGGGATTCTCCGCGGACCGAACCTTGCAGGAGCTGCGCGCGGCGCTCGGCGGAGCCCCCGAGGGGGCGGCGGCCATCGGGCCCGCGGGAGAACGCCGGGTGCGGTTCGCCTGCGTCAACGCGGACGGCCGCGCATTCGGGCGCGGCGGGGCCGGGGCGGTACTGGGGTCGAAGAATCTCAAGGGCATCGTCGTGCGGGGAACCGGCGCGGTTCCCGTGGCCGATCCCATCCGCCTGGGAGAGGCGGCGCGGGCCGCGGTGGAGGACCTGAAGAGCTCCCGGGCCTCCTACACGAAGTTCGGAAGCGCCCAGTTCGTGGAGCCGATGAACTACCTCGGGTCCATGCCGACGCGCAACTTCCAGGCGGCGAGCTTCGAGGCCAGTGAATCGATCGACGCGCACGCGATGCTCGCCTCGTATTTCCGGAAGAACTCCGCCTGCCACGGCTGCTCGGTGGCGTGCGGGAAGCTCTGCGTGGTCGGCACGGGACGCTACGCGGGGGCGCACGCCCGTCCGGAGTTCGAGACGATCGGCATGTTCGGCCCCAACTGCGGCGTTTCGGACTTCGGCGCGATCGTGAAGGCCAGCCAGCTCTGCGACGAGACAGGCATGGACACCATCTCCGCCGCGAACGCGGTTGCCCTCGTCATGGAGCTCTCGGAACGGGGACTCGTGGCGCCCGCGGACGTGGGAGGCATCGCGGCGCGCTTCGGTGATCCGGAGGCCCTGCTGGGGATCCTGCAGCTCATCGCCGATCGCCGCGGCATCGGCGACCTGCTGGCGGAAGGAATGTCCGCGGTGAAGCGGGCTCGGCCCGAGTGGAGCCGGTTCATCCTGGAGGTGAAGGGCATGCCCTTCGCCGCGTACGATCCCCGTGGATTCATGGGCGCCGCTCTCACCAGCGGGACCTCGAACCGCGGCGCGTGCCACAACGTGGGGGGGTGGACCATCGGGACGGAGCTCCAGGACCCGTCGCTCGCCCGCGGCTCGCCGGACGGGAAGGCGGCGCTGGCCAAGCGCGCGCAGGACCAGCGGGCGTACGTGGACAGCCTCGGGCTCTGCGCCGTGGTGCGGGAGGCGTTCGGCTTCGCCACGAATCCCCGCGGGGATCTCCTCGAGGCGGTCACCGGACACCCGTTCACGCCGATGCTCCAGGAGATCGGGGAGCGGATCTACTGCCTGGAGCGCAGGATCCTGAACCAGGAGGGCATCCGGCGAGAGCACGACCACCTGCCGGAGCGCATCACCCGGGAGATGCTGCCCGACGGCTTCTCCCGGGGAGCGAAGGTGGATGCGGGCCTCTACGACGCGATGCTGACGGAGTACTACGCGCTGCGGGGCTGGGACGCGGACGGCGTCGTTACGCACGAGACCTCGGCGAGGCTGGGCCTGGACGAGCGGGACGCGTAGGGTCGTCCCGGCCGGCGCCCGTCGTCACGACCTCCTCCGTCTCGATTGCCATCATCAGCTCCTCGTTCGTGGGCACGACGAGCACCGGTACCCGGGAGGAGGGAGCGGAGATGACGGCCTCCGCGCCCTGGGTCGCGTTGCGCGCCTCGTCGAGGCGGATGCCGAGGACCTCGAGCCCGGCGCAGACCAGCCGCCGCGTTTCCCGGGAGTGCTCCCCGATCCCCGCCGTGAAGACCAGCGCGTCCAGCGATCCCCCGAGGCTCGTGGCCAGG
>Ga0153915_10003999_pt1 | contig 13564 bp, 11 predicted proteins | sample Opewatmetagenome_2_FD_107003 | JGI IMG/M metagenome (GOLD analysis project Ga0153915, IMG submission 107003) | Freshwater wetland microbial communities from Ohio, USA - Open water 3 Core 3 Depth 3 metaG | ecosystem: Environmental > Aquatic > Freshwater > Wetlands | place: USA: Ohio, Lake Erie... | reverse complement strand
CGAGCTCGAACAGCTTCCCAACCGGGACGATGGATGCTAATATATCAGTATGAGTGTATTCAAGACCTACGATATCCGCGGGGTCTGGGCAGAGGGCATCGACCTGCCGTTCGCCTACCGGCTGGGCCGCGCGCTGCCGAGGCACATGAAGGTCCGCACCTTCCTGGTCGGCCACGACGCCCGGGTGCACTCGGCCGAGCTGTACCGCGCGCTCGCCGCCGGCCTGCTGGACGAGGGCGCGGTCGTGACCGGCACCGGGCTGGCCAGCACGCCGCTTCTTCACTACACGCAGATGGACCGCAAGGCGGAAGCCGCCGTCATGGTCACCGCTTCCCACAATCCTCCCCAGTATCACGGCTTCAAGGTTTTCGATGCCTCCGGCGGGTCCATCAGCTACGACAAGGGCCTGTCCCGCGTGGAGAAGCTCCTGGACACCATTCCCGCCCCGCCCTCGATCCCGAAGCAGAGCTTCCCGGAGACCGACGGGCTGGAGGCGTACGTGCGGTTCGTCGCCGCCGCCGGCGGCGGGAAGCGCCTGCCGAGGAAGATCGTGATCGATGCCTCCAACGGATCCTCCGGCCCCGTCTTCACTCGCCTCGCCGAGGTCATGGGCCTCGATGCGGTGCTGCTGAACGCGAAGCCCGACGGAACGTTCCCCAACCACGATCCCAATCCGCTGAAGGACGAGTCCAAGGAGCAGGCTGCCCGCGAGGTGGTGCGGCAGACGGCGGCGTTCGGAGTGATCCTGGATGGCGATGGAGACCGGATCCTCTTCGTGGACGAGAAGGGAAGGGGTATCGAGAACTACTTCCTCTCCTGCCTCGTCTCCGAAGAGCTGCTAGCCCGGCAGAAGGGCGCCGCGATCGTCTACGACCTCATCTCCTCCCGTGTCCTGCCCGAGCGGGTCCGAGAGCTCGGCGGGAAGCCGGTGGTTTCCAAGGTGGGCTATACGTTCCTCTACGACCAGATGGTCGCCGCGCGCGCCATCTTCGGTGCGGAGACTTCGGGCCACGTCTACTTCAAGGTGAGCGACACCTACTACACCGAGTCCGCCGCGTACGCGCTCGCCGTGATCGTGGGGCTCCTGGCCGAACGAGGCCGGTCGCTTTCCGAGATGGTTCAGCCCCTGCGGGACCGTTACGCGCAGTCGCCCGAGATCAACGTCGAGGTGGAGGACAAGCAGAAGGCGATGGTGGAGATCGAGCGGCGGTTCCCCGGCGGGAAGGTCGAGCGGCTGGACGGCCTGTCCATCTCTTTCGACGATTTCTGGTTCAACGTGAGGCCGAGCAACACCGAGCCCCTGCTGCGCCTGCGGCTGGAGGCCCGCACGGCCGAGATCGCCCGGGCGAAGAGCCAGGAGATCGCGCGTATCCTGCACGGGTAGGGCGGCGCTGCCGATCGATCGATAGACCCTGTCCCCCTATTTTGTTACGATTTCCCCAGGAAGATCACCGTGATCGACAAGCTTGAGCGCAACCGACAACGATACGAGGAGATCGAAGCCCTCCTCTCCGACCCCGACGTCACGCGGGACCAGAAGCGCTACCGCGAGCTGCGCCAGGAGCACGCCTCCCTCGCCGAGCAGGTGGCGGAGTTCGGGCGTTACCGGGCCATCGAGGCGGAGATGGCCTCCAACCGGGAGCTGGCGGAGTCCAGCGGGGACCGGGAGATGAGGGAGCTGGCCCGGGAGGAGCTGGTGGGCCTGCAGGCCCGCCGGGAGGCCTCGGAGCAACGGCTGAAGGAGCTGCTCGTCCCCCGCGATCCGCTGGACGACAAGAACGTCATCGTCGAGATCCGCGCCGGCCCGGGCGGAGACGAGGCGGCGCTGTTCGCCGCCGACCTCTTCCGGATGTACTCCTACTACGCGGACGCCCACCGCTGGAAGCAGGAGATCATGTCCTCCAGCCCCACCGGGATCGGCGGCTTCAAGGAGATCATCTGCTCCATCACCGGCAAGGAGGTCTATGCGCGGCTGCGCTACGAGAGTGGCGTGCACCGCGTGCAGCGCGTTCCCGTCACCGAGGCCGGCGGCCGGATCCACACCTCCACCGCCTCCGTGGCCGTCCTTCCCGAGGTGGAGGAGACGGAGATCGAGATTGCGCAGAACGAGCTGCGCATCGACGTGATGCGGGCCGGCGGTCCCGGCGGGCAGAGCGTCAACACCACCGACTCGGCGGTGCGCATCACGCACCTCCCGACGGGAATCGTCGTGCACTGCCAGGACGAGAAGAGCCAGCACAAGAACAAGGCCAAGGCGATGCGGATCCTGCGCGCGCGCCTGTACGAGGCGGAGGAGGAGCGCAAGCACGCCGAGCGGGCGCAGGCTCGAAAGAGCCAGATCGGCACCGGGGAGCGGGCGGAGAAGATCCGCACCTACAATTTCCCGCAGAACCGCGCAACCGATCACCGCATCAACCTCACCCTGTACAAGCTGGACGCGGTGATGAAGGGGGAGATCGAGGAGTTCATCGACGCCCTGCGCATGCATGCGCAGCAGACGGCGCTGACCTCGGACAAGGCATGACCTTCCGGGCCCTGCTCACGCAGGGGTACGACACCCTCTTCTACGCGGAAGTGCAGACGCCCCTCCTGGACGCGGTGGTGCTCCTCGCGCACGCCATGGGGGTGACCAAGGAGAGGCTTCTGGCCTCGCTGCCGGAAGAGGCGCCCGCCGGGGCGGAAGAGCGCTTCCGCGGCTTCCTCGACCTGCGCTGCGCCGGGGTTCCGGTTTCCTACATCCGGCGGGTGAAGGAGTTCTACGGGCTGGAGTTCTACGTGGACGAGCGCGTGCTCGTCCCGCGCCCCGATACCGAGGTGCTGGTGGAGAAGGTCCTGCAGGTGGTCCGCGCCGACCCGAGCCTTCGCCGCGTCCACGACGCGTGCACCGGCAGCGGGTGCGTCGCGGTCTCTCTCAAGCACGCCGCCCCCGGGCTGGAGATGAGCGCCTCCGACATTTCCGCCCCCGCGCTGCAGGTCGCCGCCCTGAACGCCGAGCGCATTCTCGGCTCTCCGCTCCCATCGTTCGCATCGGACCTCCTCGACTCGGTGCCCGGATCCTTCGACCTGATCGCCTCCAATCCCCCCTACCTGCGCGACGACGAGGTGGAGGGCCTGCGCAAGCTGGGCTGGCGCGAGCCTGAGCTCGCGCTCGCCGGCGGCGGGGACGGCACGGGGCTTGCCCAGCGGCTGATCCGCGCCGCCCCCGCGCGCCTGAACCCCGGCGGCTGGCTCATGTTGGAGGCCGCGCCCCAGCAGATCACCAAGCTTTTCGCCCTCATGGATCAGGCAGGTTTCCACACCATCGACGTGGAAAAGGACCTGGCGGGGGCGAGCCGCGTCATCGCCGGCCGCCTGCCGCCGGGCGCCCGCCCGCCTTCCGCATTCCTGGCAGAGGAGCGCCTTCCGGCCTCCCTGTCTTCGCCGCCTTCCGCAGTCAGCGACGCCGAGGTCGAAAATGGCTGAAGTGGAGCGGGGCGAGATCCCGGTGGAGGTCGCCGCCAGCGAGGTGCCCGAGCTGCTCACGTACTTCCGGGAGCGCCTCTCGGCCTACTCGGAGGAGGAGCGTTCCAAGATCCTGTCCGCCGCCGATTGGGCGCGGAGGCTGCACGGCGAGCAGAAGCGCGCCTCGGGCGACCCGTTCTTCATCCATCCCCTGAGCGTGGCCTCCATCCTCCTGGACATCCGCATGGACGCCCAAGGCGTGATCGCCGCGCTTCTCCACGACGTGCTGGAGGACACGGAGACTTCGCGCCAGGCGCTGCGCAAGGAGTTCGGCCGCGAAGTGGAGTCCCTCGTGCAGGGGGTGACGAAGATCAGCGTCCTGCGGGGCCGCTCCTCCGCCAACCTCCAGCACGCGGAGACCATCCGAAAGATGCTTTTCGCCATGGTGAAGGACGTGCGGGTGATCCTCATCAAGCTGGCGGACAAGCTTCACAACATGCGCACGCTGGGCTACCTCGATCCCGAGGATCGCCTTCGCATCTCCCAGGAGACGCTGGACATCTACGCGCCGCTCGCCGGGCGCCTGGGGATCTCGAGGATCAAGGACGAGCTGGAGGACCTCAGCCTCAAGCACCTGCAGCCGGCCGTCTACGAGCAGATCCGGCGGTTCGTGGCGGACCGCAAGAGCGAGCGGGCCGGCTACCTCGAGCGCGTGAAGGAGGCGATCACCCGGGAAGCCGACGCCGCCCGCATCGCCATCTCCATCGAGACCCGGGCCAAGCACTTCTACTCGATCTACCAGAAGTCGCGCCGCCGCGGGAAGCCTCTGGAGGAGATCTACGACCTGCTGGGCCTGCGCATCCTCTGCGAGTCGACCAGCCAGTGCTATGAGCTCCTGGGCCTCGTGCACAAGATCTTCATGCCCATCGAGGGCCGGTTCAAGGACTACATCGCCATGCCGAAGTCCAACCGCTACCAGAGCCTTCACACCACGGTGATGGGCTTCGACGGCAAGATCATCGAGATCCAGATCCGCACCCAGGCCATGCACCAGACCGCGGAGAACGGCATCGCCGCGCACTGGCTGTACAAAAGCGGCGTGCGCAAGGACGGGGAGAAGACCAAGGAGCTTTCCCTCATCAACAAGCTGCGGGAGTGGCAGGGGGCCGGTGCGGTCTCCTCCGACTTCCTGGACGAGATCAAGAAGGAGCTCCTGAAGGACTCCATCTACGTCTTCACGCCCAAGGGGGACGTGGTGGAGCTGCCGTACGGGTCCACCGCCATCGATTTCGCCTATCACATCCACACCGACATCGGGGACCGCTGCACCGGCGCGAAGGCAGACGGGGCCATCATCCCGCTGAAGGAGCCGCTGAAGAACACGCAGGTCGTGGAGATCATGACCTCCAATACGGCGCATCCCCGGCTGGACTGGCTGCGCTACGTGAAGACCTCCAAGGCGCGCTCCAAGGTGAAGCACTGGCTTGCGCAGAACGACCCCGGGCTGATCTTCGACCGCAACATCGTGGCACGCAAGATGGAGGAGCCGCGCAAGGCCATCGTCTTCCAGAAGCCGGCCGAGAAGGCGCCCCCGACGCCGGCCCCGGCGGAGGGGGCCCCCGCGGAGCCCGAGACGCAGATCCGGGACGCGAGCAAGGTCTCCATCCGCATCGGCCAGGAGCGCAACGTCATGATCCGCATCGCGCAGTGCTGCACCCCCTCCACGGGGGACGCGATCGTGGGGTACGTCTCCCGGGGACGCGGGATCACGGTGCACCGCATCGGGTGCCCGAGCATCGCCACGATCAAGGACTTCACCGAGCGCAGCATCGACGTGGAATGGGAGACCGTGTCCCCCAAGTCCACGCGGCGTTTCCAGGTCACCGCGCGCATGACGTCGAACCTGTTCTCCGAGATCGAGGGGGCGCTGAAGAAGTTCGGCGGCCACCTGATCGAGGGCAAGCTGGAGCAGGACGGGGAAGATGCCCTTCGGGGATTCTTCACCGTGGAGCTGGACAACCGGGAGGATTTCGGCCGGGTGATGAAGAGCCTGCGGACCATCCCTTCGGTGGTGAACATTCACGGCGGGGGAGGGACCGCATGAAGCTCGAGGTGAGAGAGGGGACGGACGGCCGCGGGGTGTTCGCCGGCGAGCCCATCCCGGCGGGCGCGCTCATCGAGCCGTTCACGGGGCCGTTCCTCCGCTACGACCAGACCGACTCGGACACGTACGCCCTGCAGATCGGCCCGGACCTGTACATCGGGGGATCCGGCGGCGTGGATGACCTGTTCAACCATTCCTGCGATCCCAACGCCTGGGTCCGGATCGAGGGCAGCTCCGCGGAGCTGCGCGCCATCCGCGACATCGCCCCCGGGGAAGAGATCTGCTTCGACTATTCCACGATCCTGGACGAGGGGGACTTCACCATGCGCTGCCGCTGCGGCTCGGCGTCCTGCCGGGGCCTCGTCGGGGACGGCCGCGACCTGCCGTCCGAGGTGTGGGAGCGCTACCTGCGCCTGGGGATCCTGCCGTGGTACGTGAAGGAGAGCCGCGGCCGCAAGGCCGCGCGCCCGGGCGGCGCCCGGTCCTGATCACTTGTACATCTGCATCAGCTGGACGAAGGAGTAGATCTTCTTGTACGCCGCGGCGATGACGACGCGCAGCTCTTTGTCCGAGGAAGGCTTCAGCTCCTTCCAGTTCACGAGGAACGAGGGGTTGAACTTGCCGGCGTCTTCGTGGGCGAGCTTCAACACCCGGGCGATGGACACGAAGTGCTGCACGGAATCCCCGATCATCGTGCGCGCCTCGTCGTTGATCTGCTGCAGCGCCGAGCGCAGCTGGACGATGGCCTTGCGGTCCCGCTCCGCGCGGAGGGCGAAGTTCTTCAGCCGGCGGCCCAGCTCCCCGTCCTCCGCGAGGTCGGCGTCGAACTGCGCGATCTTCTCCGCGACGGACAGGAGCTGGTGGAACGCCTCCGACATCTGGTTGGAGGGCTGGGGGTTGGCCCACTTGCCCTTGATGATGAGCAGGTCCACCACCTCGCGGATGCTTCCGGGGAGATACTGCACGAGGAAGGCGCGCAGGTAGTTCAGGGCGGAGACGTAGATGAACCCGCCGAGCATCTTCTGGGTGAACTCGGGGTTGGCCTGCTCCGAATAGTTGCTCAGCTTCTGCACGGCACCGGTGCCGAAGACCGCCCTCGCGAGCTCCTCCAGCTGCTGCGCGCGGCGTCCGTGGGCGACCTTCTGCGCCGTGGTCTCCGCCTCCGCCTTCAGCCGGGACAGGTACGGCTCCACGATCCGCTCGCGGTGCACCCGGACCATGGGCTTCCACGAGGGATTGCCCAGCATGTGCCGAACCATGAGGAGCATGACGCCGCTCTTCTGCACCTCGCGGATGACCTGGAGGGTCCGCCGCAGCGAGTCCTTGGCGGCCACTTCCATGCCTCGGTGCTCCTTGAGCACGCCCATGATGCGCTCCCAGTCCGCGTCGGGGTCTATGTTCGGCAGGATCTCCAGGAAGTCCTGCAGCTCCCCCTGGACGGAGGCGGCATCGATCGCCTCGAACCGCGGCGCGTAGGAGAAATCCCGCTCGGGCAGCCCCGCGTCGAACTTGCGCAGCAGGAAGAAGTAGTCGAAGCCGATCAAATCGAGAAAGACCAGCACCCGGTTGAACAGGGCGTCGAGGTCGTTCATCCAGTCGGTGTCGATGCCCCCCATCAGCGTCTTGAGGTCGCGCTTCACCTCGGCGTCCAGGGTGGCAGGGTCCGTCCCCCGCTGGGCCCGCTCGGTGATGGATTTCTCCGTCAGCCTGCCTCTCAGCAGGGACTGCTCCTCGCTGAGGTTGAGGTCCACGAGGGCCATCTTGAGCGCGCCGGAAACCTCGGCCCCCTTCAGGAGCACCTGCGAGGCGGCCACTGTCTTGTAGATCTCCCAGAAGAAACGGGCCAGGGCAGGCTCTGCGAGCATCTTCGCCGGGCTGTAGAACCGGGTCCGGCTGCGCTTGAGGTCTGCCGCGATGTCGCGAAGCTGCCTCTGCTTGCGCTTCTCGGGGTCGTCGCTGGCGAACAGCGAGACCAGCCGGTCGAAGAAGCCGGGGGTCTTGGACGGCAACGAGGACTTCTGCTGGGAGGGTGAGGCCTGGACGGCCATATTCTTGTAGCGTATGGAAAAAGGTACCTGCTGTCAATGGAAGGGAGAATTCCGGCGCCCACGGCCGGCCTGGCTCCCCGCCGCAGATTGAAACAGAGCTCTCGTTTCGGGTAGTATGCGGCCATCCAGAAAAAGGCGGTCTGGTTCGGCACCACACGACGGAGAGGAGCGCTTATGCAGAAGTGGGTGTGCACCGTATGCGGCTACATCTATGATCCCGAGAAGGGGGACCCGGACGGCGGCGTGGCTCCCGGCACGCCGTTCGAGAAGCTGCCCGTGGATTGGGTGTGCCCGGTGTGCGGCGCCAGCAAGGAAGACTTCGAAAAGAGCTCGGACTGAGCCCGGAAGGCCGGGTCCGGGGCCGGCTGGCGGAGCTCGCGCTCCACGCGGGATTCCACCGCGCCGGTTTCGTGGACCCGGGCCTGGCCGCTGCTCACCGCGTCCCGCCCGATGCTTCCGGTCTGGAATGGGACTGGATCACCGCGCCCTACCGCTGGTCGCGCTCGGCTTCCATTCTCGTCTGCTGTCTTTCCTGCCACCGCAGCGAGCCGGATGACCTCAGCACCCCGGGGGATCCCCACGCGCTGGTGGCGCCGTTCGCCCGGGCCCACTACTACCGCCAGGCAGTGAGGATGCTGGACGGGGTGGTGCGCCAGCTGGAGCGAGAGACCGGCATCCCCCGCTTCTCCGTCCGCCGGTTTTCCAACTCCCGGCTCCCCGAGAAGCCCCTGCTGGTGGCGGCCGGCCTTGCCGCCTACGGAAAGAACGGCTGCACGATCGTCCCCGGCCTCGGCTCGCTCTTCGTCATCGCCGGGGCGGTCATTCCCATCCCGTCACCTGCCGCGCCGACCTCCGCGCCGGCGGACGATCCCTGCGGATCCTGCCGGCTTTGCCGCGGCGCCTGTCCCGTCTCCGCGATCGATGAACCCTACGTCGTGCGGCGGGATCGGTGCCTGCAGGCCATGGCCTCCATGCTGCGGGAGCTTCCCGCGCCGGTCATGGAAGCGTGGGGTGCGCGCCTGTACGGCTGCCAGGCGTGCCAGGCGTGCTGCCCGCACAACGCCCGGCTCGGCGTGGAGGCTCTCCCGGCCGTCGGCGAGATCGGGCCGAGCGTCCCCCTGCGCGGCCTGCTGTCAGAGGATGAGGGGGAGAGAAGGATGAGATTCCGCGGCACCGCGCTGGGAATGTCCTGGGTGCCGCCGGACGCGCTCCTGCGCAACGCCCTGGTTGCCGCGGGCAACCGGGGGGACCCTTCCATCCGCGAGGAGGCGGGGCGTCACCTTGCCCATCCCGCGGAGGCCGTGCGCGTCGCGGCGCGCTGGGCCCTCGAACGCCTGTGAGACTGCGCTTGCCCTGCTACCGGCGGCTTCCCGCCGTGAAGAAGCCGATGACGAGGAAGATCGGCAGCACCACGTAGAGGAACAGCGTCCCCAGGCCGGGGACCCCTTCCGCGATGCGGTAGGTGTAGACCGAGGGAATGTAGCGCTCGAACAGCACGATCAGGAACCAGAGGATGCCTGCAAGGGAGAGGAAGATGGATCGCTGCCGGGCAAGGTTCCAGATCCCGACGATGCCGACGATGATCGCGATAACGAAGAACAGCGTGTTCCAGCCCATGCGTCTACCGTGCCGCAAATGCCGGCCCAGGTCAAGAGAGCAGTGGACGCGCCCCGCCCGGCATGCGCTACCGCGCGGGGATGCCGTCCAGCGCCGCGCCGGCGGCGGAGAATACCTCGCTTGCTGATCGCCGGGCGGTGATGGACGGGAGGACCAGGGGGAAGGGGATCGGCGCGTTCTGCGCCGCATCGGCATCCGTCAGCTCCGCGCGCTGGGCGTCGGGACCAGGGGCGGCGAGCGCCTCCACGCCGTCGGCGAATGCCCAGGCCGCGGGCGCGGCGCCGTCGGGAGGCAGCCGGCAGGAGAGCGGGACCCAGAGCGTGCCCGCGGGAGACACCGAGGCGAGCGCGGCCTGGAATCGATCCAGGCCGGGGACCGCCCCGATCGCCGTGAAGAACGGCACGCCGGTGTCCACCGCCACCAGGGGGCGCGCGCCGCGGGTGACGATCGAGGCGGGGACTCCGAGGCTGGACGCGACCGACGCGGTGACCACCGCCCATTCCCCTTCCTCGCCGGAAAGTCCGCGAAGGGAGCTTCGCATTGGAAGAGGTTCTGGCGATGAGACCTCGGGGCGGTCGGCAATCCTTCGGGATGCGCCCAGGGAGTCCAGGATTGCGGCCAGGTCGGCCAGGGGCGCGGGCGCCGTCGGGCGCACGCCGCCCAGCATCGCGTCCGCGAGGCCGGCGGCAAGGGTATCCTGTCCAACCGCCCGGCAGGCCAGCGCACGGGCGAGGTCCGGCTGCCACCCGTCCCTCGGCAGCGGCACTGGGAACGTGAACCCGGAGGAGGCGCCTTCCTGTCCGCGCTGCCACGTGACCATGGCGAACGCGCTGACCGCAGCTCCTGCGCGAAGGCCGCGCTCGTCCACGGGGCCGAGGGGAACGAGGAGGTCGACCGTCCCGAGGGCCGCGACGGCCTCCATGGCGGCAAGGCTTGGCGTTGTCATGGACAGCGAGGGGAGATTCACGTGCAGGCGAACCTCGGTCACGGGCTGTGCGCCGCCGTTCCTCAGCGTGACGGCGAGCGTCCCTTGAGGAACGCAGCCGCTCCCCGGCTGGACGAGCAGCCGAGCGGAGACCACGCGCAGATCGGCCGGCCCCAGCAGGGCGGTGCGGACTTCGCGCCTTCTGGCAAGAACCGCCTGCAGGAGCGAAGCGGCCGACTGGTCGCCGGGCGCTTCCGCGGACCATTCCCGCAGCGCGGCGGAAGCCCGCACGTAGGCTCCATCGGCCTTCTCCAGCAGCAGGTCGCGAGCCAGGCCGTCCGCGAGGCCGGCGTATCCCTGTGCCTTCTCCGCCAGCAGCGCGATGCGGGCCTGCGTGCGCTCGGCGTCGAGGCCGCCGGACCGGGCTGCACCCGCGAACTGTACGGCCATCAGTGCCAGCCCGTCCAGGCGGGCGAGCGTGAAAGCCTCCCGGACGTCGGCCGGCTTGCGCGTGTCCAGGCGCGCGAGCAGCCCGGCCAGCCGGACTTCCTCGGAGGCCGGGGCGGGTGAGAAGGCCAACAGCCTGCGCGACTGCGCGTCCAGGATCGTGAGGGTCGCGCCGGACCGGTCCACGCTGACATCGAACGAGGAGGGCAGGCTTTCCCCGGGCCGGCCGGGGATCCGCGCGAGGCGCCAGACCGGGATTCCCGAGCCCTGGAACTTCCAGACTTCTCCCGAGCCCGCGAGGAGAAAGCTGCCGTCGTCGAACACGGCAAGCTGCTGGGGAAGGGGCATCGTTGCGGCGCTGAACAGCGGCCGGATCGAGAACACCTCCCGGCCGCCGATCGTCACGATGCGCACGCGCCGCTCCCCCGCGTCCCACACCCAGAGGTTGCCTTCCCGGTCCTCGTCCAGCGCGGACAGGTACGAAGCGCCGACGGGCAGGGTGCGCACCGTGCCGGCGGCCGGGACGGCGCCCGTGCCGGCGCCGGAGTCGCCACCCGATCCTCCGCCCGGGCCGGCAACCGGGTACAGGAGGAGCCCTGCCGCACCCGTGGCACCCGGGAGGCTCACCAGCGTGCCGGCGCCGGCCAGCCGCGCGGGAAGGGCGGACAGCCCCAGGGCGGGGATGACCCTCCGTGTTCCCTGCCTTCGATCCACCTCGACCATCGCTCCCGCCTGCTGGGACAGGAGCAGAAGCGTGTCGCCGGGACGGGCGACCAGGCCGGAGAGCTGAAGCGGCTCCTTTTCGACGCTCTGCGCGTTCATGTCCCGCACCGTGGATTCAGTGATCCGAAACCGTCGGCCAAGGGTGAGGTAGCGGTGGGGGAAGCAGAGCGTGACCTCGTCGCCGGAGCCGCACAGCGCGATCGGTTCCAGCTCATCCGGATTCCAGCCGGTCAGGGCTCCCAGCGTGGCGGTGGACAGGGCGGCGGTCATCGCGGGGGGCGGAGAAAGCGGCAGCGTGGAGAAGCCCCGCGCGGAGAAGAAGAGGAACGCGAGGTCACCCGCCGCGGTGGCCAGCAGGCTTGCCGGGCTTCCGCGCGGAAGGGTGGACACCAGGGACCGGGTCGCCCCGGCCCGGGTGAAATCCGTGGACACCTGGACCCGGTCACCCGCGACGTCCACGGCGATGCGGGCGGCAGCGCCCGTCGCCGGGCCGGCGAGGTCCACGGACACGATGCTGCCGAACTCCAGGTCGAACAACCGGCGGAGACCCGCCCGCAGGTCCGGGACATCGGGAAGCTCGGGGGCTGCCGCGGGAGACACGGTCAGGCTCGCCGAAACTGTCTCGCCTTGCGCTCGGCACGGGGAGATGCACAGGAGCAGGACGAGCAGGAAACCCATCAGCCAGCGTATCCCAGGGAACGCAGCGCGGCTTCCGCCTCCGACCGCTCGTCCCATTCCGACGGGCCCCGCGGGCCGATGATGCTGCCTTCATGTCCCTTGCCCAGGAGGAGCACCGAGTCCCCCGGGCGCGCGCGCGACAAGGCCACTCGGATGGCTTCCCGCCGGTCGGGGACGAGGAACAGGTCCTCGCCACGGGTCTTGCCGTCGCACCCGGCCGCGATCTGCTCGAGGATGCCCAGGCGGTCATCGCCCCGGGGGTCCTCGTCCGTGAGCACCACCATGTCGCAGTGTGCCGCGGCCGCCCGGCCCTGCAGCGGCCTCTTCTCCCGGTCACGTTCTCCGGCGGACCCGAACACCGCGGTGACCTTGCCCGCCGTATGGGCCCGTACCCACGGGAAGAGCTTCAGGAAGGCGCCGGGGGTGTGGGCGTAGTCCACGATGACGGCGAACGGCTGGCCCATGCTCACGTAGTCCATCCGGCCGGGGACGCTCTTCAGCTGATCCACCAGGGGCGCGAGGGAGAGGGGCGCCACCTCGAGGAGGCGCGCGACGGTGAGCGCCGCGGCGAGCGTGTTTTCCACCCAAAAGGGTCCAGGAATGCAGATGCGGGCGCCCGCGCTCTCCGGTCCCTCGGTCATCCGGAAGGTGCTGCCGGTGATGTCGCTGCGGATCTCCCGGGCCGAAAGCCCATCCGGGGAGCCGTAGCGGTACACCGGTACCCGCGCGGCCTGCTCGAAGTACGAGGCGCTGGCGTCCGCCGCGTTCACCACGACGAAGCGCGGGCAGCGCACCGACTTCGCCGCGTCCGGCGACACGGCCCGGAACAGGTTGGCCTTGTCCGAGCGATACTGCTCGAAGGAGCCGTGGAACTCCAGGTGCTCGTGCGTCACGTTGGTGAGGACGGCCGCGTCGAACAGCACGTCCCCCAGGCGGTTGGTGCGGCGCGACAGGCCGTGGGACGTGGCTTCCACCACCGCGAACTCCCGGCCGGCCTCTATCATGTCCCGCAGCATTCCGTGGATCTCGGTGGCCTCCGGCGTGGATTGCCGGAAGGGATTCTTTACCACCTCCTCACCGGTCTTGAACGACACGGTGGAGAGAAAGCCCGCCTTCTTGCCGAGGAAGCCCAGGAGCTGGGTGATGAACCAGACCGTGGAGCTCTTCCCGTCCGTGCCCGTGACGCCGACGACCTTGATCGAACGGGAGGGATGACCGTGGAAGGCCGCGGCCGCGGGGGAGAGCGCGGTCCGCGAGTCCCGGACCCGGATGCAGGTGACGCTTTCCGGCACCGGGTCCAGGGTCCGGGAATGCAGGACGGCGGTCGCGCCGCGCCGGACGGCATCCGCCACCCAGCGATGGCCGTCCGTATGCACCCCCTCCAGGGCGGCAAACAGGAAGCCCGGTTCAACGTCGCGCGAATCGTAGGCGATCCCGCGGACCGCGCGGCGCATGTCACCCCGGGTCTCTTCTACCGGAACCTCCGAGAAAACTTCCGCGAGCGTCTTTTCGGGCATCCGCACGATGCTACCCGGCGCTGAAACCCCGCATCAAGACGTCGCGGCGGTCCGTTCTACCGTG
>Ga0153915_10003998_pt1 | contig 13566 bp, 13 predicted proteins | sample Opewatmetagenome_2_FD_107003 | JGI IMG/M metagenome (GOLD analysis project Ga0153915, IMG submission 107003) | Freshwater wetland microbial communities from Ohio, USA - Open water 3 Core 3 Depth 3 metaG | ecosystem: Environmental > Aquatic > Freshwater > Wetlands | place: USA: Ohio, Lake Erie... | reverse complement strand
CCTCGCGGGCAAGGTGGAGGGTGCCGCCTCGCTCGTCTGGGTCGGGAGCCGGCCCGACGCGGACCCGGTCAGCCTCGCGAGGGTGGTGCAAGGTGGGTTCGTCACCGCCAACGTCGCCCTGACCCTGCCTCTGGCAAAGGCACTCTCCGCTCGGGTGCGGGTGGAGAACGTGGCCGACCGCAGCTACGAGGAGGTCCGCGGCTACCCCTCGCCGGGTCGTCGCGTCATGGTCGGGCTGGAGACGTTGATACACTGACCGACAGTCGTTCCAGGAGGGTTCAATGCGCGTTTTCCCGGCCCTGGTCATGCTGCTCGTGGCTGGCCTCGCTCCGGCGCAGGAGCTGACGGTGGCGGAGGTCGTGGCCGCGCACCGCGCCGGCGCCCCTGAGGAAGGCATCCTCAGGCTCGTCCGCGAATCGCCTGCGGTGGTGCCGCTCGCGCCCGCCGACCTCGCGAAGCTGCGGGCCGCGGGCGTCCCCGAGCGGGTGATCGAGGCGATGGCTGTCCGCACAACGCCCACGCCGACGCCGGCTCGCCCCGACGACCAGCGCCTGGTGGAGGTCGTGCGGGCGGTGAACTCCGGGCTCCCCGCAGAGGTGGTCGCCGAGCAGGTGCGCCGCTCCGGAAAACGCTATGCGCTTACCGTCAATGACCTCATATACCTCAAGGAAAACAAGGTGGCGGATGTAGTCATCGTTGGGCTGGTGGCGAGCGGGGCGCCGCTCGCGCCCCTTCCGGCATCGCCGCCACCGACCCTCGTGCCTACCCTAGTTCCATCTCCACCGATGCTGGCACCGACCCTCATGCCCACCCTGGTGCCATCTCCACCGGTGCCGGCGCCGATCGAGCCGGTGACGTTTGGCCCGCTGCTCCGCATGACAGGCGTGTTCCACCGGGAGAGCACGGGCCGCCTTGTGCTCACGGCGGACCGGCTGGAGTGGCACGATGGACGCGGTTCCAGTCAGGATGAATCAGTCCCCGTGGCGTCGTATCGGGCGGTGTGGCTGGCGAGGGTGGCGCAGGGCGGGCGTGGCTCGGTGGCCGAGTTGCGGATGCGCACGGTTGCCGGGGACGACCTCACGTTCCGTGACGCGGACTGGGCCAGCGGCGGCGAGGCCCAGGTGGCGGAGCTTTACCGGGCGCTTGAGAAACATTTTCCGCAGCTGATCCTCCGCGAGAGAGCCTCGCGCTAGGGGTGACCCCCTCCGCGGCAGGCGTAGGCTCCCGTTGACCGGGGCGGTCGCCTTTGCTAACTTAAGCCCTCGCTGCTGGAGGCTTTACGCCTCCTCGTCCGTTGCCGTCGGCGGGAGGTCAGGGTGTTCGGTCCGCCCAACTACTCGTTGTTTCTCATCATGGCCTGCTTCTGGCTGGTCTACCTGCTGGTTTCAACCCAACTGGTGAAGCCGTTGGGGCGTGTGCTCGACGAACGGGAGGCGACGATCGGAGCGGGGCGCGAGGCGTACGACCAGGCGCGACGATCGCTCGAGGAGGCGGTGGCACGCTGCGAGCGTGAGGTTTCGGCTGCGGCTTCGGAGGGGCAACGGGAGCGGGCCACGTTGCGCGCGAGCGGCGACGCGGAGCGGCGGAGAAGAATCGAGGCGGCACGCGGCCAGGTGCAACAGCACCTCGCCCACCTCTCCGGGGAACTGGACGAGGCATCGCGCGCCGCTCGCGCGGCGCTGCGGGAACGGAGCAGCGAGCTGGCGCGAGAGCTGGCGAGCCGCCTCCTGGGCCGGAGCGTGGCGTGAAGAAGCGGCTCCTCGCGTCGCTCGTCCTCGTCTGTGGCGCGCTGCCGGCGTGGGCCGCGGGTGAGGGCGGCGGGGGCTTCCTCGGCCTGCCGTCGCTCTTCTGGAAAGTCGCCAACCTCATCGTCTTCTTCGGTCTTCTCATCTACCTCCTGGTGCGCCCACTCTCACGGTTCTTCCGCGCTCGCACGGAGCAGATCGCCTCGCACATGAAGGAGGCAGCACGCCAGCAGCAGGAGGCCGAGCGCCTGCGCTCGGAGATGGAGACGCGGTTGGCGGCGCTCTCCGGGGAGATCGCGGCACTGAAGGAGCGGTTGCAGCACGACGGCGAGCGTGACCGTGAGGCGTTGGCGCGGCAGGGGGAGGAAGAGGCTGCCCGAATGGTGGCGCAGATAGGCCAGGAGGCAGCACGTCGCGTCGAGGAGGCGCGTCGGGAGCTTGCCTCCGAAGCCGCCACCGTGGCCTCCGAACTCGCGCTCGAGCTGCTGCAGCGCGAGCTCACGGCGGAGGACCGCGAGCGCATCTTTCGCACCACGCTCGAGCGCCTGACTGCGCGAGCGGTGCGAGGTTCGCAGTGAGTCGGCGCGTGGCGCGGCCGTACGCGGTCGCGCTCTTCGAGGTAACGCAGAGGGAAGGCATCCCGGCACTGCGCGAGATCGAGCGGCACCTCGCCTCGGTGTCCGAACTGTTTCAGCATGCGCCCGAACTGTTGCGCGTGTTCGAGGTGCCCTCGGTGGCCCCGACCGCCAAACGCGAACTGGTGAGCACGATCGCACAAACCCTGTCGTTGCGGCCCGAGGCGCAGCGAATGCTGATCGCCCTCGAGCACCATGTGCGCATGCGCTACCTGGACGAGGTGGTGGCGTTTTTCCGGGAGCTCGTGGACCGCAAGGAAGGGATCGTGCGAGGGCGGGTCGAGGTGCCGTCCAGACCGGATGCGGAGCAGGTAACGGCGTTGGAGCGGGCCCTCGCGGGGGTGCTCGGGACGCGGATCGAGCTGGATGTGAAGGTTCGCGAAGAGCTTCTTGCGGGGTTCATCGTGCGGGTGGGCAGTCGTGTCTTCGACGGCTCGCTGCTCGCCCAGGTGCGGCGGTTCGCCGCATCCGCGGCGGGTGAGTAGGGGGGAGCATGCAGATCAAGGTCGATGAGATCACGGACATCCTCAGGCGCCAGATCCGGGGTCTGGAGACATCCGTGGAGATGGCGGAGGTCGGCACCGTCGTGTCGGTGGGCGATGGCATCGCGCGGGTGTTCGGCCTCGACCGCGTGATGGCCGGCGAGATGGTGGCGTTTCCTCACGACGTCTTTGGCCTCGCCCTCAACCTCGAGGAGGACAGCGTCGGATGCGTGCTGATGGGCGAGACCCAGGGGATCCGAGAGGGTGACGAGGTGCGGCGCACCGGCCGCATCCTGCAGGTGCCGGTCGGGCCCGGGTTGGTCGGGCGGGTCGTCAACCCTCTCGGCCAGCCGATCGACGGCAAGGGCCCGATCGCCGCCGCCGACAGCTACCCAATCGAGCGCATCGCACCCGGCGTGGTGCGTCGCCAGAAGGTCAAGGAACCGGTGCAGACCGGCATCAAGGCCATCGACTCAATGATCCCGATCGGCCGTGGTCAGCGCGAGCTGATCATCGCCGACCGGCAGACCGGTAAGACCGCCATCATTGCCGACACCATCATCAACCAGAAGGGGACGGGCACAGTCTGCATCTACGTCGCGATCGGCCAGAAGCGCTCGACCGTGGCCCAGGTGGTCAAGATCCTGGAGGACCACGGCGCCATGGGCCACACCATCGTGGTGGCCGCCACCGCGTCCGAGCCTGCCCCGCTGCAGTACCTGGCCCCTTACGCCGGATGCAGCATGGGCGAGTACTTCCTCTACAACGGCGGCCACGCGGTGGTCTTTTACGACGACCTGTCCAAGCACGCCGCCGCTTACCGCGAGATCTCGCTGCTCTTGCGCAGGCCGCCCGGACGCGAGGCCTACCCGGGCGACGTGTTCTACCTTCACTCGCGCCTGCTGGAGCGCGCGGCCAAGCTGCGCGACGACCTGGGGGGCGGCTCGCTTACGGCGATCCCCGTGATCGAGACCCAGGCAGGCGACGTGTCGGGGTACATCCCGACCAACGTCATCTCGATCACCGATGGCCAGATCTTCCTGGAGTCCGACCTGTTCTACGCGGGAGTGCGGCCGGCCGTGAATGTGGGCATTTCGGTGTCACGCGTGGGCGGCAACGCCCAGATCAAGGCGATGAAAAAGGTAGCCGGCACGCTGCGTCTGGACCTGGCGCAATATCGGGACCTGGCGGCGTTCGCCCAGTTCGGCTCGGATCTCGACAAGGCCACCCAGCGGCAGTTGGCCCGAGGTGAGCGGCTGGTGGAGATGCTGAAACAGGGCCAGTACCAGCCGATGCCGGTGGAGCTTCAGGTGGCCTCGGTGTTCGCAGGCACCCACGGCTTCCTCGACACGTTGAAGGTTGAATCGGTGCTGCCGTTCGAGGCCTTCCTCCACGAGCACCTCGAGTTGCACCACCGCACCGTTCTGGAAACCATCACGGCGACCGGCAAGCTCGAGGGGGCCGTCGAGGAGGAGCTCAGCGCCGGCTCCCAGGCCGCCCTGGACGCGTTCGTGCGCGAAAACCCGGGAGCGGTTCTTGCCTAGCAAGCAGGATCTTCGGCGCCGGATCCGCTCGGTGCGCTCCACCCAGCAGATTACCAAGGCGATGAAGATGGTCGCGGCGGCCAGACTGCGCCGGGCCCAGACCCACATCTTGGAGGCCCGGCCGTATGCCGCGGCGCTCGATACGGTGCTGCAGTCCCTGGCCTCGCGAGTCGCCTCGCATCGGCACGAGTTGCTCGTGGAGCGTCCCGAGCATGCGGTGACCCTAATGGTGGTGACCGCAGACAAGGGGCTATGCGGGGCGTTCAACGCCAACATCCTCCGTGAGGCGATCTCGCTGCTGGAGGGTGGGCGTTGGGAGAGGGTCGAGCTGGTTCTGATCGGGCGCCGCGGCGTCGATTTCTTCCGCCGCCGCACCTACGTGACCATCAGCACCCACACCGAGCTGATGCGAGCCGTGACGCCGGAGGCGGCGTTCGAGCTGGCGCGCGGGCTGGCAGCCCGTTTTGCGGCCGGGAAGACCGATGCTATCTACCTTTTGTACAACCACTTCCGCTCGATCATGAGGCAGGAGGTGACGCTCGACCGACTGCTGCCGATCGAGCTGGCCAGGATCGCGGGTGGCGCGCGACCGGGGGCCTACATTTTCGAGCCCAGCCCGCAGGCGTTACTGGGGCAGATACTCCCGCGCCACGTCCAGTTCCAGGTGTTGCGGGCCTTGCTGGACTCGCAGGCCGCGGAGCAGGCGTGCCGCATGACCGCCATGGGCGCGGCCTCAAAGAACGCGGCGGACATGATCGACCGGCTGACGCTCACCTACAACCGGGCGCGCCAGGCCTCGATCACCAAGGAGCTCATCGAGATCGTCTCTGGCGCCCAGGCGCTGGCGGAGAGGTAGGGGTCCGGAATGGCAACGACTTCGCACCGGGTAGAAGGACGCGTCGTACAGGTCATCGGGCCGGCGGTGGACGTGGAGTTCCCCGAGGGGCACCTCCCCGCCATCTACAACGCCGTCGAGGTGCGCGACACGAGCGAGATGGGCGACCTCGAGGTGGTGCTGGAGGTGGCGCAACACCTGGGTGAGAACCGCGTGCGCTGCATCTCGATGGAAGCGACCGAGGGGATGGTGCGCGGGATGAAGGCGTTCGACACCGGCGGCCCGATCACCGTCCCGGTGGGGCGCGAGACGTTGGGACGCGTACTCTCGGTCATCGGCCGACCGGTAGACGAAAAGGGGCCCTGCGAGACCAAGGAGCGCTGGCCGATCCACCGCGAGCCCCCGTCGTTCGAGCAGCAGTCGACATCGGTCGAGATGTTCGAGACTGGCATCAAGGTGGTCGACCTCCTGGAGCCGTACACCAAGGGCGGCAAGACCGGCCTGTTTGGCGGCGCCGGTGTCGGCAAGACCGTCATCATCATGGAGCTGATCAACAACGTGGCGCTTCAGCACGGCGGCTACTCGGTGTTCTCCGGGGTCGGAGAACGCACCCGCGAGGGCAACGACCTGTGGCTCGAGATGCAGGAGTCCGGTGTCATCGATCCGGACGACTGGACCAAGTCCAAGGCCGCTCTCATCTACGGTCAGATGACCGAGCCGCCCGGGGCGCGTCTTCGGGTGGCGCTGTCAGGCCTCACGGTGGCCGAGTACTTCCGGGACGTGGAAGAGCAGGACGTGCTGCTGTTCATCGCCAACATCTCTCGCTTCACCCAGGCCGGCTCCGAGGTCTCGGCGCTGCTGGGCCGGATGCCCTCCGCGGTGGGGTATCAGCCAAACCTCGCGACCGAGATGGGCGAGCTGCAGGAACGCATCACGTCGACCAAGCGCGGCTCGATCACATCAGTGCAAGCGATCTACGTGCCCGCCGATGACCTCACGGACCCGGCGCCAGCGACGACGTTCGCCCACCTCGACGCGACCACCGTGCTTTCGCGGCAGATCGTCGATATGGGAATCTACCCGGCGGTCGACCCGCTTGCATCCACGTCGCGCATCCTGGACCCCAAGATCGTAGGCGAGGAGCACTACCGGGTTGCGCGCGAGGTCCAGCGCATCCTGCAGAAGTACAAGGACCTTCAGGACATCATCGCGATCCTCGGTATCGACGAGCTGTCCGAGGATGACAAGCTCACGGTGGCGCGCGCGCGAAAGATCCAGAAGTTCCTCTCGCAGCCGTTCCACGTCGCCGAGCAGTTCACGGGCCTGAAGGGCCGCTATGTGCAGGTCGGCGAGACGATCCGCAGCTTCCGCATGATCGCCGACGGTGAACTCGACCAACTGCCCGAGCAGGCGTTCTACTTGGTGGGCGGCATCGATGAGGCGCTTGAGAAGGCCGAGAAGCTCAAGTTAGAGGAGAACGCGTGAGGGAGGGGCGCCTGCACCTCAAGGTTGTCACCCCGGTGCGTCTGGTCGTGGACACCGAGGCAGACGAGGTGACGCTGCCCGGCGTTCTTGGTGCGCTCGGAATCCTTCCGGGCCACGCCCCGCTGCTGGCGTCGCTGGGCATTGGTGAGCTGTCGTACCGAACCGCCACGAGGGAGCACTACCTCGCGGTCCAGCGCGGGTTCGCGGAGGTGGCGGCGGATAGCGTGACGGTGCTGGCGGATGTGGCGGAGTTGCCAGCCGAGATCGATGTGGAGGCTGCCCGGGAGGAGAAGCGAGCGGCCGAAGCCGCCCTGCGCAGCGCCGCCGGCAAGGAGTTCGAACACCAGCGCGCCCACCTGGAGGCCGCAGTCACGCGTATCACGGTCGCCGCGCGGCGGTGAGTCAGCCCGTGGAGTAGCAAACCAGGTGAGGCCTCACCTGGCGTAGTGAGTGACGATGGTCCGTGGCTGGTAGACGTTCCGTCCGGCGGCCACGCGCTTGGCTTCCCGCGCTGCAAGAACCCGCACCGCCTGGGACTGCGCCTTCTGCCGGAGCGTCATCCGGCCGAACACATCCTTGTACTCCTCCGTAAGCCGCCCGACGAGCGCCCGGGCGGCGTCGTTGTGGGCGTGATCCCGAGCTGCCGCGAGGAACGGGCGGAATTTTCCGGCGCGCCGCTTGAGGGCCTCGCGGCGCGCCGCGACGAACGGGTCGCGGGTGGATGCCAGCGTCCGATACCCGCGGAGGTACGTGTCGCACATGCGGATGAGAGCGGGGCCGAGGGTGTCGTACTCGTAGCGGAACGCCTCCGTGAGGATTCGGTCGGTCTCGTCCGCCTTAAAGTTCGGGTGCTGGAACCAGATCCGCTCCTGGCCGTGCCAGTGGCGGTAGGGAACGTCTTCCAGGAGGCGGCCCGTTGCCTTCATCCCGCGGTACAGGGGCGTGTAGGGCACGGGGCCGAGCTGCATGAACTGGATGAGGTCCGGCTCAAGGCCGACGATGAACCGGATGTCCTCCCAGATTGTGCTGTGGTCGTGCTGGTCTAGGAATAGGATTGCGGAGGTGAGGACCGAGATCCCGTGCTCCCGAAGGTCCCTCACCAGGGTTTGGAAGTCGACACCCCGGTTTTTTGCGTAGACCTCGAACTTGGACTCGACGCCCAGCCAGAGACTGACGACCCCGAGTCGGACCAGGAAATCGACTCCCACCTTGCTGATGTTCTCGGCTGAGCTGAAGAGATTGAAGCGATAAGCCTTGCCGTGCTTCTCCATGAGTGCGAGTAGTTCCTCAGCGCGCTCCCGGTGCTGGAGGAAGTTCTCGTCCATGACAAAGAACCTGCGGACGTTGAGCGCCCTCTCGATCGCGACGCAGAGATCGAAGATCTGCTTACCCGTCTCGAGGTACGGGATGTACTGCCGGCCAAAGAAGTGGCTGGTTGAGCAGAAACGGCAGCCGTTCGGGCAGCCGAGACCCGGTGTGATGTGACCCGAGCCATCCTTCACGGGAACGCCCAGAATACGTCCGCCGAAGGTCGCCGGGCGAATCGGATGCCGAATTGGCGCCTCCGAGTCCTCGCCGAGGATGCCGCGCAGCCAGCGCACCCCTTCGCCCACGCAGAGGTGGTCGTGGGGGATCTCTTCCGCCACCTCCGGGATCTGCACGCCGTGCCCTCCCAGGGCGATCCTCGCGTGCGGGGCGTGGCGCCGGACCAACTCGGCCATCCTCTTCGCCCTTGCGAAGTTCGCAACGATGAACGAGATCCCGACGAGGTCGTACCCTTGTCTGAGCTCCTCGACAAAGCGCGCCTCACTCGGGAAGTCCAGCACTGTGGTAGGAACCGAGATGTTCTCGGCGAGGAAGTGGAGCCCGAAGCTCTCGTGGAAGAAGCGCATGGAGAAGACGCCCTGCTCGCGGGTCACCTGGTTGTGGAACAACTCCATCCGGCAGCTCGCCTGACCGTACTCGTCATCTACGCCGTACGGGCCAAACACGGAGGTGAGAAGGACCTTCACACCACCCCCTCGGGGGCACGCGTCAGCGAAAGCCCATTCGACCTCGCGAGCGGAGGCACGAGTCGCGTCTGTTTCATCACTGCCCTACGGTTCGTAACATTAGCAGATTCTTGCCGCTGCGCCAAATTGTTCGACTGTTATGTGGGTCACCCGTGCCCGCCTCGGACACACATCGTGTGGGGATTTCTCCCGGCATGCGTGGTGGCGTTACCCTCTCTCGCGCGCTACTCTCCCGCGGATGACGACAGACCCGGTCGCAGGCGCGACGTTTGCGCCGCTGGAAAGCTGGACGGCGGTGCATCCCGCTGCTGCCGCCGCGGCCCGGGGCGAGATCGATCTCCCGACGGTTTCCTCGCAGGGGATGCCCCGCTCGCCCGCACTTGCCGAGGCGCTGAGCGTGGCCAACCGGTCGTGGGGGAACCCCGTGGATGTCGAGATCTCGCGGTGGGTCGCCGGTGCCGAGGTGGTGGTCACGGGCCAGCAGCCCGGTCTCCTGGGCGGTCCAATGCTCACCCTGGTCAAGGCCGCGGCAGTTGCGGCGGAGGTGCGCCTGCTGCGCTCCGCAGGACGTGACGCAGTGGGGTTCCTGTGGCTAGCGACCGGCGACGACGACCTCCCCGAGATGCGCTGGGGGCGGGTGGTAGCGGGTGAGGAGGTCCTCGAGGTCCGGGAGCCGGGGTGGGAGCGGGGGGGGCAGCTCGGCGGTCGCGCGCCGTTAAGCGGGGCGTGCGCCGTGTTCCTCGAGGAGTTGCGGGGGCACCTGCCTGGTGGGAACGCCACCGCGGCGATCGATCTGGCCACCTCGTGCTACACACCCACGAAAACCCTCGGTGAAGCCACGGCGGCGTTTCTCGCGCGCCTGCTCGGAGGGACCGGCGTGATCGTGGTGGACGCCCTTGATCCGGAGGTCGCGCGCGCTGGAGCAGCGCTGATTCAACGAGTGCTTTCCGAGCTGCCGGCGTGCTGGGAGGCACTTGAGGCCGGTGTACAGAGTTTCCGCGCCCGCGGGTGGCCGGTGCCGCTGCGCATTGCCTCGCACAAACTGCCGGTCTTCCGGCGACAGGGCGACCGGCGCGAGTCGGTGCCGACAAACCGAAAGAACTGCCCTCCGGTGCTGCTCGAGGAGGTGTCGGCCCACCCGGAACGATTCCTCCCCAACGCCTGGCTGCGGCCGCTTGTGCAGGACGCAGCGCTGGGTACGTCGGCGGCGATCCTGGGTGCTGCCGAACTGGCCTACCACGTGCAGACGGCGGCAGTCCGACCGATCGCGGGGATCGGCCGGCCGCGCTGGGCGCTGCGCCCTCACGTCACTGTGGTCACCTCGGCCGAGCGCAGACTCGCGCGGCAGCTTGGGGTAGAGCCGGAACACCTACTGCGCCTGCAGCCACCGGTGGGTACGCTTCCCGGCAAGGCGACTCGCCGCCGTCTGGAACGACTGCGCGCCGGGTTCGCGAGGGAGATCGGCGGGTTGGTTGAGGCGGCGAGTGGCGAGCTGCCGGCCCTGGGTGGCGACGTGGAAGCTACGGTCAGGAAGGTCGACGCGGCGCTCGGGTGGCTGGACGGTCGGGTGACCGCCGCGGCCACCCGCGACGCCGAAGTGGAGCTCTCGCGTTGGCGCAGGCTGCGGGCATTTCTCCGGCCGGATGGCCAACCGCAGGAACGGCACCTCTCGGTCCTGGCCCCACTGCTGCGCCTGGGGCCCGAGTGGTTCGAGCAGCTGACGGCGGTACTGGGCCCCACCCCCCTCGGCATGCAGCTTCTTTTCTGGGAGGAGGGTGGGCCGTGGTAGACCGATGTGACGTGCTCGCGGTAGGGCCGCACCCCGACGACGTGGAGCTCGGCTGCGGTGGGACGGTGGCGCGGCTGGCCACGGGCGGCATGCGGGTGGGAATCCTGGACCTCACCGCGGGGGAGCTCGGCACGCGCGGGGACGTGACGGTGCGTGCGCGCGAGGCCGAAGCCGCAGCTCGTGCCTTGGGGGTTTCGTGGCGATCGTGCCTGGCGGTTCCGGATGGCGGGATCAAGGCGAGCGACTCCGACCAACTGGAAAAGGTAGTCGCAGCACTGCGTTCCGCTCGGCCCCGGGTGCTGCTGCTCCCGCACCCTGACGACCCCCACCCCGATCACGGCGAGGCGGCCGCACTCATGCGCACAGCGAGTTTCTTTTCCGGCCTGGCGCGCTTCCATCCCGAGCTCGGCCCTGCTCACCGACCGAACCTGGTGCTCGCCTACCCGGGCGCGCGGCAGCTGCTACGACCCTCGCTGGTCGTCGACATCTCGGCGCACGTCAGCGCCAAGCGCGAGGCGCTTGCGGCGCACGCGTCCCAGTTCGACAAGGCTGCGGGCGCCGCGACGCACCTGGCGAGTGGGCACTTCCTGGCCGCCGTCGAGGGGCGCGATCGAGCGTGCGGCAACCTGGTCGGGTGCGAGTTCGGCGAGGGGCTGGCAGCCGTCGGCACGCCTGCGGCCGATGAGCTGGCCTGGTTGTTTGGAGGGGCACGATGAGACGACCCGCTTCGATCTTCATGCCTCGGGCCTCCTGCCTCCTGCCCGGGCGGTCGGTGGAGGTGCCGTGAAGATCGGCGTGACCTGCTACCCGACCGTCGGGGGTTCCGGAACCGTAGCCACCGAGCTCGGCCTCGCAATCGCGAAACGTGGGCACGAGGTGCACTTCATCTGCTACGCGATGCCCTACAGGCTGAGCCGCGTGCCGCCGGGCGTCACGTTCCACGAGGTGACTGTTCCGGCATATCCGCTGTTCCAATACCCCCCGTACTCGCTCGCCCTGGCGTCGCAGATGGCGGAAGCGGTGCGCAGCCACGGCATCGAGCTGTTGCACGTGCACTACGCGATCCCCCACGCGGTGTCCGCCCATCTGGCCCGGGAGATCCTGGGCAATGGACCGAAGCTGGTCGTGACCCTCCATGGCACCGACATCACGGTGGTGGGGGCGGACCCATCGTTCCTGCCGATCGTGCGGCTGGGCATCGAGCGCGCGGATGTGGTCACGGCTGTTTCGCGGTCGCTCGCCAACCAGACTCACGAGCTCTTGGGTGTGAAGCGCGAGATCGAGGTGATACCCAACTTCGTGGATCCGGATCGGTGCGACCGGGACTTCGCCGCCGCGCACCGCAGGAGGCTTTCGCCGGACGGCGCCCCGCTTCTGGTGCACGCCTCAAACTTCCGACCGGTCAAGCGGGTCATGGACGTGCTGGAAATCTTCAGGCGGGTCCACGCCCGTATACCCTCGCACCTCGCGATGGTGGGTGATGGCCCGGACCGGCCGCCGGCGGAGCGCTTCGCGCGCGAAGCCGGGATCGCCGACCGTGTGGAGTTCCTGGGCAATGTCTCCCCCGTTGAGGGCGTGATCGGCGCAGGGGACATCTTCCTGCTGCCGTCGTCAGAGGAGTCGTTTGGTCTTGCCGCGCTGGAGGCGATGGCGTGTGGTGTGCCGGTCGTGGCGTCCAACGCTGGTGGAATCCCGGAGCTCGTGGTGGACGGCGAGGGTGGGTTCACGCTGCCGGTTGGGGACACCGCGGCGATGTCCGAACGGGTCGTTGCGCTGCTCTCGGACCCGAAGGAGCTGGCCACGCAGCGCGAGCGGGCGCGGCTCCGGGCCACGGGGACGTTCGGTACCGTCCGGGTGGTCGATCGGTACGAGGCCCTCTACCACCGGCTGCTGGGGCACTGAGAATAGTTTGCGCTCGTGCGCGCATGCCCTTGCAATGCCTGGCCCGGTCGGCTAGGCTTCCGGCAATAAGAACGAGACCGTTCTCTGTTGTGGGGTCCACAAGGAGGAGAAGATGGCAACTCCAGGCAGTGCAGTGCCGGCTCCCGCGCCGACAGGGGCCAAGGCGGATCTGGCCAAGCGTTTCATCGCGGCTCTGATCGACGGACTGTTGGCGGGGGGTGTGAGCCTCATCCCCTTTATCGAGGGAATCGTGGGTGCGGCGTACATTCTTGTCCGTGACGGGCTCGAGGTCGACTTCATGGATCGACGCTCGATCGGCAAGAAGCTGATCAAGCTGCGGCCGGTTCGCCTCGATGGGCAACCCATGGACGTCGCGACCTCTGTGAAGCGGAACTTCCCGCTGTGCATCGGCGCGGTGGGCGCCATCTTCTGGATCATCCCGGTTCTGGGTTGGATCATGGCTATCCTGCTCGGCCTGACGGGGCTGGTCGTTGCGATCATCGAGGCGGTCCTGGTGCTGACCGACACCGAAGGCCGCCGCATGGGCGACAAGTTCGCCGCCACCAAGGTCATCGAGGTCGCCGACTAGGGCTTCCGTCGTTCGGGGGTATGGGGCGGGGGCGAGGTCAACTCGCCCCTACTCGAGTCTCGCGCCCGCGAACGGCCAGGTCTTGGAGCCGCTGCAGCTTCCCGCTCCCGTGAGGGTCGTCGTCGCCGTGCCACGTACCTGCCCGGTCGTGGTGATCGTGGCGCTGAGCTGCAGGCTGACCCCGACCCCGCCGACGTCCGGGTCGCTGACGACGAACGAGAAGGCCCCGGTTTCGTCGTAGAACACCGCCTGCGGCAGCGGGAAGGCAATCTGCAGCAGCTCGCCGCCCGTGCAGGACGGGACGTCCTCGTCGGTGAAGAGGATCGTCGCGTCGATCGCCGTCACCGCACCCCCCGCAACCGTGAGCGTGATGGGCGTGTCGTAGCTCGACTTGTCCACCTTGCACAGGTAGGTGCCCTCGCGCCCCCCGCCCACCATTTCGATCGTTGCGGGGTCGCCGGTGCGGTTGTCCAATCGGGAGGCGTTGGTGATGACGCGGCCGGAGCCGCCGGTGACGGCGACGCGGATGCGCTGGTTGGTGTCGGTGG